>Ga0070737_10001568_pt1 | contig 31759 bp, 33 predicted proteins | sample Coa_R1_10_FD_66438 | JGI IMG/M metagenome (GOLD analysis project Ga0070737, IMG submission 66438) | Surface soil microbial communities from Centralia Pennsylvania, which are recovering from an underground coalmine fire - Coalmine... | ecosystem: Environmental > Terrestrial > Soil > Unclassified... | reverse complement strand
ACCCCTTCAGCAGTTCGTCTACAAGTTCGGGCTTGCTTTCGTCCATACGTTCTCCCTTTCAGTATTGCGGAAGAACGTTTACACAAAAAATCTTAAATCCTCCTGGGCATACCCGACAAGCACGCCGAAGCGATAACCTCACGACCGCTGGCACGGCACGGCATCGCGCGGCGGACGCGGCACGGTAACCAAACCAAGGTGGATGTGACCAGTACACATTCCCAAGCGTCGGCGATCGCCGCGGCCCTGAGCAAGGTCAATGGTTTTCTCCAGCGTATCCAGGCGACTGCGGAGCAGTTGTCCTCAAAGGAGAGATGGCGGCTGATTCTCAGTGCCGCCTTCCAGTATTTTCTCCGCGGCAAGGTGCTCGGCGCCACAGGTCGACTAGCTGAAGCTACTGGCCAACTGCCGTTTTTAGGATGATCCGGTCATCCGATCAGCAGCGGACACTCAATGCGGGAGGCTCTGCCTTCGAGAGTGTAGTCGGCGAGCCGCGTGCGGGCATCGGCAAGGTCTTTTGCGCCGATGATCCAGCGGACGCGCCCCTGAATGGGCGGATAGTAGTCGAAGATATCCTGCTGCATGCAATAAGAGCCGCTGCTCATGAGCGCTGCTTTGATGCGGGGTTCGCCGCTGGCGGCACGGGGAGCGCCGTACCCTCCCATGCTGATGGCCTGCGTGCCGATGCGATCGGCATCGACATCGGGCCGGGTCTCCAGGTAGTCGATCACGACCTTGGCAATCTGCTCGGTGTCCGACGGCAGGTGCAGGTCGAGAAGGCGGGGGGCGCCGCCCTGGCCTGGAAAGTCCATGGCGAAATAGGCCATGCCGCGCGCGACGTAAGCGCCTCCGTTTTGGATCGTATTTTCGGCCATGGTGTCGGCGCCCTCGAAGGCGATAACGGTGGGAAACCGCCGGCCGGCGGGGCCGTTGGGCTTGCGGAAATAGCCATCGAGGAGATGGCCTTGGTAGTTCACCTGAACGCGTTCGAAATTCGGCTGGGTCATTTCCCAGGCTTTATCGAAAGTGGCCGCATCTTTAATTATAGGCAGGCAACATGCGCGGTTCGGTTACGGCCTGAGGCCAGCAGGCTTCCCGATAATGCCTAATCTGACCAGAAGAGGGATCGTGAAACTGGGTCCCGCCTGCGCGAGCCTTTCGTGGCTTTCAAAGGCCCTGCTTGCCGACGGGGCCCAACGACGGGCGCCAGGCCGGCGCCGCGCCTGCCGGACGCGCTGAAGAAGCTCTCTTCCCCGGAAATCGTTGGCCCGGAGGCGGCCAGGTGGAAATCCGCCTCACCGCCAGCATCTACAACAGCGATCCCGATCAACTCGAAGTGGCCCAGCGTTGGAAGCCTTACAATCTGGATTCCTGGATTGCCGAATGGACTCGCGTGGCCGAGAGGAACGAAGAACTCGCTGAGAAGTTTTGCGGCCAGGGACTGAAGGTCACTACCAACGAATACTATTTGCGCGCTTCCAATTTCTGAAGAACTTTGCGTACGAAAGGCGTAGGCAGAGGGCGAACTTCTCAAGTCGACGTCTGCAGCGGACTGGATTGCGCCGCCGCCCAGGATCCGGTGCGCGAAACGCGGGAATTTCTAACGGAAGCCGAGCGCTATCTGGCGCCGTACCTTTCGGGCGAAAAGTAGGTCACTCTTCACGTCCAGTAATTCCGGTCTAGGCTGCGGTACTGTACGGCTTCGGCGATGTGCTTGGCGCTGACCGATTCGGAGGCGTCGAGGTCGGCGATGGTGCGGGCGACTTTGAGGATGCGGTCGTGGGCGCGGGCGGAGAGGCCAAGGCGACGGACGGCCATTTCGAGGGTGCGCTCACCGGCTTCGTTCAGGGCGCAATGCTTGCGGATGGCGCGGGTGGGCATGCGGGAATTGTAAAAGCCGCGCTGCTGCTGGCGGGCGCGGGCGGATTCGACGCGCCGGCGGATATCGGCTGAAGACTCCGATGCCGGCCCTTCGCGCAGTTCCTTGAAGGCAACGGCGGGCACTTCGACATGGATATCGATGCGGTCGAGCAAAGGGCCGCTGATTTTGCCGAGATAGCGCTGGATCATGGGCGGGGTGCAGCGGCATTCGCGGGTGGCATCGGCATAGAACCCGCACTGGCAGGGGTTCATGGCGGCGACCAGCATGAAATTGGCGGGGAAGCAGACCGTCATGGTGGAGCGGGCAATGGTTACTTTGCCTTCTTCGATGGGCTGGCGCAGCGCTTCCAGAACGTCGCGCGGGAATTCGGGAAATTCGTCCAGGAAGAGCACGCCGTTGTGCGCGAGGCTGATTTCGCCGGGTCGCGGCATGCCGCCTCCGCCGCCGATCAGGCCGGCATCGGAGATAGTGTGGTGTGGGGCGCGGAACGGGGCCTCGCGCAGCAAGCCGCTGCCGCTGGTCAGAAAACCGGCGATGCTGTGGATTTTGGTGGTTTCGATCGCCTCTTCGAAAGTGAGGCGAGGGAGGATGCCGGAGAGCCGCTTGGCCAGCATGGTTTTGCCGGAGCCAGGCGGGCCGATCATCAGCACGTTATGGTTACCGGCGGCGGCGACTTCGAGCGCGCGCTTGGCCGCGGTTTGGCCGCGAACGTCCCGGAAATCGGGCGCAGTTGCTGTTTCGGCGAGTGGGGGCTGGCCATTGGGAACGGCGGGGGTGAATTCTTCCGGACGGGAGAGCAGGGCGACCACTTCCGCGAGATGACGCATGCCGTAGACATGGACTCCCTCGACGACCGCCGCTTCGGCGGCATTATCGGCGGGAAGAATGAGATTGGGAATGCGGGCGGCGCGGGCGCAGACGGCCACGGAGAGCGCGCCGCGAATCGGGCGGATGGTGCCATCGAGCGAGAGTTCGCCAACCAGCAGGTGGCGGTCCAGGCCTTTCACCATGCCCATGGCGCCCAGAATTCCCATGGCAACCGGGAGATCGAAGCCGGCGCCTTCCTTGCGGACATTGGCGGGGGCGAGATTGATGGTCAGGGTCTTATTCGGATAACCGAACCCGGTATTCAGCAAGGCGGATTTGATGCGCTCGCGGCTCTCGCGCACGGCCACGTCCGGCATGCCGACCATGCGGGAATCGCGCGCCGAGCCCGACGAATACATGTCGACTTCGACATCGATGAGGTGGGCATCGATGCCATACACGGCGGCGCTTTGGGTTTTGAAGAGCGCCATTGGGGGTACCTATTGGAGGGCAGTTGCGCGGCGGGCCTGAAGTTCTCAGGAATATCGAGACCTTTCCGGCGAGAGGGAACGAAATTGGAAGAGACCCCATGCACGAATATGACACCGCCTTTAAGGTCACACTCCAGCACGTCGATGTGACCCTCCGGCTGCTTCTCGGAGCGACGGTCAGGCGATGGCACAACATAGAGTTTCCGGAAATCCGGAGCGCCCGGGCGGATTTACTCGGGGAAACGGACACAGGGGAAATGGTGCACGTCGAGTTGCAATCGTCCAACGATCCTAAGATGGCATTGCGGATGCTGGAGTACTGTCTGGGTGTTCTGCGGATATTCGAGCGGTATCCGGTTCAAGTGGTGCTTTACGTGGGCGATGCGCCAGCGAATATGAAAACGAGGCTGCACGGGCCGGCGCTGGACTACTCGTACCGGCTAGTGGATGTTCGGGATCTCGATGGAGAACGGCTGCTGAAGAGCCAACAAGTGAACGATAATATAGTTGCGCTGCTAACCCGGTTAACCGGCCGGAGGCAGGCGGCGCGGCTGGTTTTGCGACGAATTGCAGGATTGGAACCGGCTGAACGGTGCTCGGCGGTGGACCGGTTACTGATCCTGGCGGGATTGCGCAGGGCGCTGGGCAGGCTGATAGAAGAGGAGGCGGAGAAGATGCCGATTCTGAATGACATTCTGGATCACGAAGTGCTCGGGCGGGAGTACAAGAAAGGGCTCGCGGAAGGGGTCCAAAAGGGCATGCAGGAGGGCGTGCAACTGGGGGAACTGAAGCTGCTGCGCCGCCTCGTCGAGAGGCGGTTTGGGCCCGTACCGGGCTGGGCGGAAGAGCGGCTCTCGAAGATGCCGGCGCAGCAGTTGGAAGAGCTCAGTGTACGGGTGCTGGATGCCGGGAGCATTGAAGACTTGCTGAAGTAGCCGGTACCGCTTCAGGTACTTTGCAATAGCGCGACGGGGAATTCCCGGAGCAGATCGGCAATCCGCCAGCTAGCGGCGTGGGAGCCCGTGAGAGCGTCCTCCCACTCATTCGGCGCGCCTTCGGGAGGCGCAAGTTCCGTATCGCCCCAATCGTCCAGACCGGCCGGCCAGCGTGGGGCGATCGCAATAGCCCAGAGGCCTTCGTCGGGCAAGGCGCGGGCGAAGGCAACGACCCGCTGGGCGTGGGGACCGTGAGCGGCAAGAGGGATGTAATTTCCCTGTGTGAACAGCTTCTGGCGGGCGCGGCGGGCATTGAGCAGTTTGTAGGTGACGAACAGCTTCATTTCGTCGGTGGCGGGATTGCCGGCGAGATCGCGAATCAGGGCAGTCCGGTCCTGAGTTTCCCGGCGCTTCAGTTCCTCCAACATGGCGGTGCGGCGGTGGTAATCGACCGGGCGGCGGTTGTCGGGATCGACCAGGCTGAATTGAAACAGCTCGGAGCCCTGATAGAAATCCGGCACGCCCGGGCTGGCAACCTTCAGCAACAGTTGGCTCAAGCTGTTGCGCACGCCACAGCCCGCGATACGCTGTTTAAAGCTTGAGAAATCGGAGAGGAATTGCGGGTCGGCAAAGAGGCGGTCGAGGAACTGCTGGGCGGCGCGTTCGTATTCTTCGTTGGGAGTGAGCCAACTGCTGTTTTCCTTGGCCTCGCGCAGGGCTTTCAGCAGGAACTCTTTCACCCGCACGCCGAAGGCGGCCTGTTCGGCGGAATTGGCCGGCCAGGCGCCGAGCAGCGTCTGGTAAATCAGAATCTCTTCGCTCGAGGAAGGCGCCTGCGCTCCTTTTACTAAAACCTTCTTGTCCGCGTTGGCGGCACTCCACTTTTCAAGCCGGGCGGCCCACTCCTCCGGCACTTCGGTGAGAATGTTCAGGCGGGCGCGCACATCTTCGCCGCGCTTGGTATCGTGCGTGGAGGTGGCGCTGAGGGAGCCGGGCCACTGCTCCAGGCGGCGGCGGTTGAACTCGTGAAATTCTTCAAGGGTGAATGGCGGCCGCTCGCGAATGGGGTCGCTGCCCACTTCGTTGAGGGAGAGCAGGGCGTTGTAGCGGTAGGATGCGGTATCTTCCAGGCCCTTCGCCATAACGGGTCCGGTGAACTGCTGCCATCGCATCACGAATTGCAGCCAATCCTGGCGTTCGTTTTCCAGGTAATAAGGCGGCTCGAGCAGGAGCACGCTCCGCAGGAAAGCAAACGTCGCATCGCCGATGCGGTCCATCGAAGTTCGCCGGCGGGCCAGATCGAGAGTCCTCTCGATATAGCCGCGGTCCCGCTCTGAGACGGTCGAAGAATCGATATAGGTGCGGTAAACCGGCAGGCAGGCGCTAACCTCGACCAGAACGTCGACCAGTTCGGTAAGAGGGATGTCGCGCGCTTCCCGGTGGCGGGCGGCCAGACGGCCCAGGTGGTGGCCCAATGCGTTCACGTCTCCCAAAAAGAGGGTCTGCATGACCAGCTTGTTGGCGGAGTAGCAGACCTCGGCGAAGGGCATGTAGTTGTCGGTATACTGGCGCCAGATTTCCTCCAGCCGGTGCAGACCTTCCGGCCGTATAAAGATGCCGTTGAGGGCGTTGAGGAAATCGTAGCCGGTGGTGCCGCTGACCGGCCACTCTTCCGGGAGAGGTTCATTGCGTCCGAGAATCTTCTCGACGGCGATGTATGGGTGGCCGCCGGCCGCGGTGGCGAGGCGGCGGAGAAAACAGCCGGGGTTCCACAACCCGTCGATGTGATCGATGCGCAAACCGGTGACTTTACCGGAGCGCATCAGCTCAAGCGTGTTGCGGTAAATGCTGTCAAAGACCTCGGGCACTTCAATGCGCAGGCCCACCAGCTCGTTGATATCGAAAAAGCGGCGGTAGTTGATTTCTTCATAGCCGATCTTCCAGTAGGCGATGCGGTAGACCTGGGCGGCAAGCAGAGCGTCGAGTTGGTCCACATTGGAAGAGAAGTAGAGCAGGGCTTCATCGATGCGCTTGCGGGCTTCGGGGTTGCTCTGGCAAACGCGCCAGAGCCAGTTTTTGATTTCGTCTTTGTCATGCCGGCGATGCCAGACGGCGTCCGCCGAGGGGTCGTCGCGCTCCGGAAGCCGTTCCACGGCCTGCAACAGCTCAGCCAGTTCTTCGAGGCACCCGCCTTGATCCAGGCAGTAACGGAGGATGGGCGCGTAGCTTTTGGGATCGAGCGGCAGACGAGTTTCATAATAACGGATATGAATACCTGTATCCTCTAATTTGAGGGAAAGTTCCCCGCTCTCCAGAATATGGCCATAGAGATCGCCGAGGACGGGCAGCAGCACGCGATTATTCTGCAGGAAGGCCGCCTTGGTGATGGCGGGGTGCCAGTCGATATCGAAGTAGGAAGCGAACGCGGAGGCGGGGCCGTTTTCGAGCACATCCATCCACCAGGAATTCTCGTAGATGGCCGCCATGTGATTGGGGACAGTATCGAGAACCAGGCCCATGCCGTAGTGGCGCAGCTTTTCGGCCATCTCGTCGAAATCCTCCTCGGTGCCCAGTTCGGAATTGACGCGCTGCGGATTGGCAATGTCGTATCCGTGGGAACTGCCGCGGCGGGCCTTGTAGCGCGGCGAGGAGTAAAGATCGGTGATGCCGAGGTCGTTCAAATAAGGAACCAGGTCGCGCCCATCCACGAACCGGAAATCCTTATGAAATTGGAGGCGGTAGGTGGCGGTGGGGAGGCGATATTCGGGTATTTGGCTCATGCTTGGTGCTCCAGCAGTTCGAGGATGGCGTGGGCGGGGATGCGAATCCGTTCGGGGGATTCGGTCAAAGCATCGGAGACTCGACGGAACGATTGATCGAGCAGAAACATCATCAGAAGCTTGCGGAAATGATTCTGATCCGATGGCAGAAGGGTGGCGGCGGCGGGGGCGTGTTGCAGCGCGTCTCGATACGCGCGCACGAAGGAGCGCGCGGCCCAGCGGAACCAGAATTTGGCCCAGGTCTCCAGGGCATCCAGGTTCTCCGGTTGCGGGATTACGCCTGGCGCATCCCCGAACAGAACGCCATGGGCGGCGTGATAGAGGGAATCGAGCATGCTGGCCACATCCTCCAAGGGCGAGCGTTTAATGCGGCGCTGGCTGAGCGGGCGGCGGGGGTCGCCTTCGAAATCGATGATCACGAAATCGCGGCCGGTGTACAACACCTGCTCGAGGCGATAGTCGCCATGCACGCGGATGCGCATGGTGTTAAGACGCTGGTCGCGAATGAAGCGCAGGCTGGTACGGATTTCGTTCTGCCGGTCGAGGAGGCCGCGAGCCTCAACCAGCGCAGGTTCGGGAAGGTGTGGCAGGGCGGCGCGCAGTTCATCGGTCATGCGATAGCAGCGGTTCAGGATGCCATGGTACAAGCCAGAACGGTAGAAATCGGTGAAGGGTTCAGCGGCGAATTCGGGATTGGCGGAATCGGCAAGGAGGGCTGCATGCAATTCGGCAGTGCGCTGCCCGAGCAGCCGCATATTTTCCAGATAGCTGCCCAAGAGCTCGTGCGCGGCTTCTTGGGCGGCGGTTTCCTCGCCGGGCGGCCCAGCGGGGCTGCGCGCCAGGGCGTGCTCGTAAAACACGCCGAGCTGGTTGAGAGTGTATGCCCATCCATCGGTGGCTTCGTGGACGAAGCCGGTCAGCAGAGCCAGAGTTATGGGATAACCATCGGCCGGACGGTATTCGAGGGACCCGGCGAGCGGCGGGGTATTGGGAAAACCAAGCTGCGTGAGGAAAGAACCGATCTCCACTTCCGGGTGCGCGCCCGGCTCCACTTTGCGGAGGATTTTCAAGGCGAGCCGGTCGCCATAGAAAACGGCGGTGTTTTCCTGGTTGGAACCGGCCACCCTGGGATCCAGGTTGGGACGTTCGGTTCCCAGAAGGCGGCGCAGCGCTCGTGTATGCGAGCCGATCAGATAGCCATTGCGGCCGGCATGGCGGCGGCGGCGCAGCATCGCGGTGAGGAGTTCGTTGCAAAAGGCGGGGTCGCGGAAGGCGCTATAGAGCAAGGCGGAGGAGCCATCGGGCGCTTCCAGTCTGGCCAGCACAAAGCTCGAGTCATCCGGTTCGCCGGTCAGCAGAGTGACCGGCACGGTATACAACTCGGGATCGCCGGAATCGTACTCGACACGGATCAGCACCAGGAAGGAGCGCGACCGGGGGAAAGAAACGATCTCTCCGATTTCCGCCAGGCGGACGCTTCGGCCTTTGGCGCTGAACCAATTGCGCGCGCGCAAAAAGGCGGGCATCATGCCGCTGAGCGCCTGCCGCACCGGTTCCACGAAGATCTCTTCCCAGGACTGGATGCGAATGGTGGGCGGCTCGCCGCGGCGGATTCGCAGGCTGGCGGCGGGCGCTTCGAGCGGATGGAGCGCGAACCAATAAAAGGCATGCGGCCCGAGCGACAGAAAGTAGGGACGGTCGGTAACCGGGGGGAACTCGGCGCGGCCGAACAGTTCCTGCGGGACCATGCCTTTGAAGCCGGAGAGATCGATTTCGGTGGCTTGGGCGAAACGGGAAAGATTCGCCACTATCAGAAGCTGCTCGCCGTTGTATTCGCGGGTGAAGGCCAAGATCCGCCGGTTTTGCGGAGCGAGGAATTCCAGTGAGCCGCGGCCCAGAGATTTCCATTGCTTGCGCAGCGCCAGCATGCGCTTCATCCACCACAACATCGAGTGCGGGTTATCCTGCTGTGTCTCGACGTTGACGGCCTCGTAGTGGTATTCGGGGTCGATGATCACTGGCAGGTAAAGCTTTTGGGGATTGGCGCGGGAGAAGCCGGCATTGCGGTCGGCGCTCCACTGCATCGGGGTGCGAACGCCGTTGCGGTCGCCCAGATAGAAGTTATCGCCCATGCCGATCTCATCGCCGTAATAGATGACCGGGGTGCCTGGCAGAGAGAACAGCAGGGCGTTCATCAATTCGATACGGCGGCGGTCGTTTTCGAGCAGCGGCGCCAGGCGGCGGCGGATGCCCAGGTTGATGCGCATATGCCGGTCCTGCGCATAGACGCGGTTCATGTAATCGCGCTCTTCATCGGTGACCATTTCGAGCGTAAGCTCGTCGTGGTTTCGCAGAAACAGCGCCCACTGGCAGCCTTCGGGAATCGGCGGCGTCTGCTGCAGAATTTCCGTTACCGGATAGCGGTCTTCCATGCGGATGGCCATGAAGAGGCGGGGCATTAAAGGGAAATGGAAAGCCATGTGGCATTCGTCGCCGGAGCCGAAATACGAAATGGCGTCCTCAGGCCATTGGTTGGCCTCGGCCAGGAGCATGCGCCCGCTGTATTTAGAATCGATGTGAGCGCGCAGATCTTTTAGAAACGCGTGCGTTTCGGGGAGGTTTTCGCAATCGGTGCCGTCGCGTTCGTAGAGATAGGGCACGGCATCCAGACGGAGGCCATCGACTCCCATGTCGAACCAGAAGTCCACGGCGGCCATCATGCTTTGCCGGACTTCGGGATTATCGAAATTTAAATCGGGCTGATGCGAATAGAAGCGATGCCAATAATATGCCTTGGCGACGGGGTCCCAGGACCAGTTGGACGATTCGAAATCTTTAAAGATGATGCGCGCTTCGCGGTACTTATCAGGGGTGTCGCTCCACACGTAGTAATTGCGCCAGCGCGAACCGGGTGGAGCGCGGCGGGAGCGCTGAAACCATACGTGCTGATCCGAGGTATGGTTCAGGACGAGCTCCGTGATGACGCGCAGGCCACGATCGTGGGCTTCGCGAAGAAAAATGTGGAAATCGCGGAGCGAGCCATAGGCGGGGTGCACGTCGGTGTAGTCGGAAATATCGTATCCGTCGTCTTTCAAGGGAGAAGGACAAAAAGGAAGCACCCAGATGGCGGTGACGCCAAGGTCGTGCAGGTAATCGAGTTTTTGGGTGATGCCGGCAAAATCTCCCATGCCGTCGGCATTGGAATCTCTGTATGCCTTGACGTGGACTTCGTAAATGATGGCATCGCGATACCAAAGGGGGTCGCCATCGATGGACGATTGAGTTTTGGGGGCGGGCATGGGCCGAATTTGCGGTAGCAAGCGCGTTACCCAACCGGGAGTCGCGAGTGGCGAATTGTGCGGGCCCGCACGGCCGGCACGCGGCTAACAGAGCGAGTAACCCACTTTTCGCATTAGCCGCAAGTGCTTGACCGCCCTCATGCCGGATGAGACAATACGTACACAGAATGACGGTTGTTTGTGTGCGCCGTGAAAGTCTTCAGGGGACCGAACGCCCCGCGAACAATCATAAGGGAGAAGGTGTAGTGAAGGAACGAGGTGTAGTGAAGTGGTTTAATGCCGCCAAAGGATATGGATTCATCCAGCGGCCCAGCGGCGACGATGTTTTCGTTCATTTTTCGGCTATCCAGTCCAATGGTTATCGGACGCTGGATGAAGGCGCGGAGGTGGAGTTCGAGGTGAAGCAGGGCCCGAAGGGTCTGCAAGCCGAGAACGTGATTCGAGTCTGAGCGGTTCTCTAAAATTCAGGTATCGGAAAAAAGAGGGTCCCTCCGGTTCCCTCTTTTTTTTTGCGCTGGATGGCCGCTCGTTTTCGAGGTTGATGGCCGCTCGCGGAATTTCCGTCGCGGCGTAGCGATGTTTCGGTCCGGACTTGCCACGATTCTCGTAACCGGTGTGTCAGAATGAGGGTGAACCGGCAGCGGAAGCGCGGCGGCTGTCCGTTTACTTGCTAACCGCCGGAAAGCCGGTTAAAATCAACGCGTTTGCAGATTTCCCCAGGAGGAAGCATGGACGTTGCGCAGAAGGTGAAGCAGATCATTGTGGAACAGCTCGGCGTGGACGAGAGCCAAGTCGACGACAATGCCTCTTTCGTGGATGATCTGGGCGCCGATTCGCTGGATATCGTGGAACTGGTCATGGCTTTTGAGGAAGCCTTCGAAATCGAAATTCCCGACGAAGACGCTGAGAAGATCATCACGGTCAAGGATGCCATCGAGTACATCCAGAACCGCGTTACCAGCAAGAAGTAACTTCCTAACGTCACCCAGGAGATTTTTTTGTCGCGAAGAGTTGTAGTCACCGGCGTAGGCTTATTGTCGCCGCTGGGCATTGGCACGGAAGCTTCGTGGGAGGGCCTGCGCCGCGGGCGCTCCGGCATTGGTCCCATCACCCGATTCGATACCGCCGGGTTCTCGTGCCGGATTGCCGGAGAGGTGAAAGGTTTCGATCCGGCCAAGTACATCGAGAAAAAAGAAATCAAGAAGATGGGGCGGTTCATCCAGTTCGCGATTGCCGCCTCCGAATGCGCCCTGCGGTCGTCCGGCCTCAAGATCGACAGCGAAAACGCCGAGCAGGTGGGCGTGTTTATCGGCAGCGGTATTGGCGGATTCGAGGTGATCGAGCGGGAGCACCAGACGCTGCTCGAACACGGGCCGCGGCGCATTTCCCCCTTTTTCATTCCCGCCACTATCATTAACCTGGCTTCGGGCTACGTCTCCATCCGCACGGGCGCGAAGGGGCCGAATTCAGCAACGGCTACGGCCTGCACCACCAGCGCGCATTCTATCGGCGATTCCTTTCGCATCATTCAAAGGGGTGAAGCGGATGCCATGATCTGCGGGGGAACGGAGGCCTGCATCACGCCCATGGGCATTGGCGGGTTCGCGGCCATGCGGGCCCTTTCCACGCGCAACGCCGATCCCGAACACGCTTCGCGTCCCTGGGATCGCGAACGGGATGGCTTCGTGGTGGGAGAGGGGGCCGGCATTCTGGTGCTGGAGGATCTCGATTCGGCGCGCCGCCGGAATGCGCGCATACTGGCGGAGATCGTAGGCTATGGCACCAGCGCCGACGCGTTCCATGTGACAGCTCCGCCCGAGGATGGCGATGGAGCTTTCCGGGTAATGCGCAATGCGCTGCGCGATGCGGGCGTGCGCGCCGAGGATGTGCAGTATGTCAACGCCCACGGCACCTCGACGGAAGTAGGCGATCGCGTGGAGACGCTCGCGATCAAGCGAGCTTTCGGCGAGCATGCTTACCGGCTGGCGGTCAGCTCGACGAAATCCATGACCGGCCACTTGCTAGGTGGCGCGGGCGGTCTGGAGGCCGGCATCACGGTATTGGCGATTCGCGACCAGATTGCGCCGCCGACGATCAACCTCGAAAGCCCCGACCCGCTCTGCGATCTGGATTATGTTCCCAATCGCGCCCGCCCCATGCGGATCGACTGCGCTCTTTCGAACAGCTTTGGTTTCGGAGGCACGAACGGCTCGCTGGTGTTCCGCCGGTACGAAGGTTGATGCAGCCCCCTTCCCCGCCGCGCGCTTCACTGGCTGAAAGCACTCGCCGGCACGTGAACCGCCGGCTCATGCCGTTTCTTTTCCTGCTGTACATCGTGGCGAACCTGGATCGCTCCAACGTGGGCTTTGCGGCCTTGCGCATGACCCGCGAGTTGCATTTCGCGGACGACGTTTTCGGCTTCGGCGGCGGCATTTTCTTCCTGGGCTATTTCCTGCTCGAAATTCCGGGCACGGTGCTGGTGGAGATCTGGAGCGCCCGCAAGTGGATCGCCCGGATCATGCTCACCTGGGGATTGCTGGCTTCGGCTACCGGGTGGATCCACACGGCACATCAGTTTTACTGGATTCGTTTTTTTCTGGGCGTCGCCGAGGCCGGGTTTTTCCCGGGTCTGGTAGTCTATCTCAGCCACTGGTACCGGCAAGAGGATCGCGGCAAAGCGGTGGCCATTTTCATGGCGGCGATTCCGGCTTCGCAGTTGTTAGGAGCGCCGCTTTCCGCGGCGCTGCTGCGGGTCCACTGGCTGGGCTTCGATGGCTGGCGCTGGCTGCTCACGCTCGAAGGAGTGCCCGCAGTGGTCCTCGGCCTGGTGACGCTGTTCTATCTCACCGACCGGCCGGAGCAAGCGCGCTGGCTGCCGCGGGAAGAGCGCGAATGGCTGGCCGCGGAACTGGAACGGGAACGGTGCGCGCGCGCGGCACATTCTTCCGTCTGGAAAGCGCTGCGGAATCCCAATGTGCTCCTGCTGGCCGCGATTCTGCTGTTGGGCCTCGCGCCGAATTACGGCCTGAGTTTGTGGCTGCCGCAGATGGTGCAACGGCTTTCGGCCTTCGGCGTTTCGCAAGTGAGCCTGCTGGCGGCGATTCCTTATCTGTGTTCGCTTCCATTAATGCTGCTCACGGGTTGGCATTCCGACCGCAGCGGCGAACGAAAATGGCACACGGTAGTGCCGCGCCTGGTTTCCGGAATGGCGCTCACCGGCTGCTTCTTTTCCACGCAGAACATCGGGCTGATGGTGGTGCTGCTTTCGCTGGCTACCGTGGGTTTCTACTGCGCCCATCCGGGATTCTGGCCGATGCCGAACCTTTTGCTGGGGCGGGCGGCCGCGGCCGCCAGTATCGGCATGATCAATTCCTTCGGCAATCTGGGCGGCTTTCTGGGACCGTATGCCATCGGATGGCTCACGCGCCGCACGGGAGATTTCCGGGCCAGCATGCTGGTATTGGCCGCGTGCGCCTTCGCATCCGGCCTGCTGGTGCTACGGGTACGCGTCGGAGTGGCCGCCCGCGTTCCATCGCGGCCGGCTGTAGTCACTTGATGCGCAGCTTCGCGGCTCTGCGAGGCCCGATCCTTTCGGAATCCGCGTTGTCGAGATAGCGCCGCATCCGCCGGTTCTGCCCCGCGATCCTCCGGCAAACGCGTTTGACGGAGTGGGCTATCACGCACTCCAGTGAGCAGAAGCTCAGTTGATGGCCGGACTCTTCGAGGACCAGCGGCTCATTTTCGCAGCTCGCGGAGCACTCCGCGCATTTCGGCATTGTAAACGTCTCCACGAGCGCGCCTGGAACTCGCGGCGCGCCCAAATCCCTCCAGAAAAGGGAGTGTAAGCTCTAAATTTTAACCCAGCTTTGTTACAGGGATATCTTGCAAATCGGTTTCTGGTCAAGATTCTCGCCTTCGGGCTCGTGAGGCGGCTCTCCGGGTCTCTGTCGAATTTTTGCAATCTATTGATTTAATGGCGATCTCCCGCATTGTCCACGGTCCCGAGTAAATGTCGCCGAAATGCCTCTGTGGAATAAGGGCGCGGCCCTGCCCCGGTCAGAAAACTGACCTTTTATATCCCCTTTTGTTCCGCACGTGATGGTAAGGCAGCTTTCCAAAAACACATTTCGCAAATCACCCTGGACCCCTCGAAGTTTCCGGCAAAGTTCCTCGCTTTCTTTGCGATTCACGATTTCCTGAAAAGTTCCGGTCAGAATGCTGACCTTCTTAAGCGAACAGATAAAGCGAGCGCGCCTGTTCCCTATCATCGGAGCTTCCGAGAGCCAGTCAGGCCTCGGAAAAAGGAGATTCTCGATGAAACATTTGGTTTGCTGTTTGCTCGGGTCACTGGTGCTATGGACTGGTGCGCTTACCGCGGCTGGTTTGCCAGCGGCTACGCCGCATTCCTCGGGTATTATCCTGAGCGACGGTCCGATACCATTGCCCGGTTCTGGAAACTAAGTATCACTCTCTTTTTTGCCAGTCTTCGGGTGAGAACCTTAGACGCAAACGAAGCGCGTGGTTGTGGTAGGACAAAAGTACTAAAAATCACCATGTTATACTCAGCCCCAAATAATGGCTGGCCTAAGTGTTTGCCTTTGGTGGGGCGGGATCGTTCTGCTGCTGCTTTTGCTGTGCCGAATGGCGTGCGCCGGATTGTTGACGCGCTACCCTTTTTTTTCGGCTTATATCACGGCTGTCCTGGTGGAGTCCGTGGCTCTTTTATTGTGTCGGCCTGCTACGTCCCAAAGTTATTGGGTGGCATATTGGGTTTCTGAGTTACTGACGGCGGCGCTCTCTTTCGGCATCGCCTTGGACGGTTACAACGAAGTGTTGGCCCCATATCCGGGAGTGCGCAGAATGGCGCGATTTTTGTTAGGCGTGCTGTTTGCCATCGTGGGCGCAAAGCTGATCGCAGGCTCGTGGGGGGATCCGCTGCATCATTTGCCTTCCGCAATCGGTGAATTTGAGCGGGACCTGCGCCTGATGCTGGCTTTATCCCTATTGGCATTTGTTGGCTTGGTGGTGCACTATGCGATCCCGCTGCGAAGGAATACGCTATTGCTCGTGATTGGATACGGTTTCTACCTGGGATTGCGCTTGGCAACCGTCAATTTCCTGCCTGTGGAGCGCCTGGCTTCGGCTGCCCGGCTGAGCGTGCTGCTGCAGTTTGCATGGAATGCAACGGCGGTCATCTGGATAATAGGGCTGTGGTCTCGAGTGCCGACCTGGTTGCCGGAGATTCCAATAGAGATCGATTACGACCGTGCTTCCCAGCATACAGTTCGGGCGTTCGAAGAACTGCGGCATCATGTAGTGGATTCGTGGAGGTCTTCGTGAACCCTGTTTTTCTGGCAATCCTCTCGTTTGCCCTGCTTTGGCTGCTTTTTCTGATGCTCCGCCGCTCGCGGAGCGAGCCAGACCCGTTCGATGCCGCGGCGGCCCGCTCCGAATCCGAGGTGCGGCTGCCCGCGCGGCACCTGCTCGACCAGTGTTTTTCCGCCGAAGACCTGGAATTCGTGCGGGCACGGCAATCGCCCGCGCTGCGGCGGCTCTTTCTGCGGGAACGCCGCCGGCTAGCAGGCTGCTGGTTGCGCGAAACGCGGCGGGAAGCCCGGCGCCTGTTGCGGTGGCATCTCAACTCGGTTCGCTATGCCGCCGATCTGCGGCCCGCAGCCGAAGCGAAGCTGCTTTGGGTGGCGGCGGTGTTCTTCCTGGTCTCCAGCGCCTTGACGGCACTGGTATGGCTTTACGGTCCGCTTGAGACGCGACGATTCCTCGCATCTACGCAGGAGCTCGCGCGGATTCTCACACAAACGACCGATCGCATGGCTGCCGCTATCCATCCCCGCGCAGTGCCGCGCATGGCTACGAACTGATGCCCATTACCCCAGCCGGCAACATTTCGAATGATGCCGGTGAAAACGTGGAGCGCGCCGTACGGGACCTGGAGAGCCGCACGCTGGCCCATTTCCCCAGCGATTTGAGCAAGGTGGTGTATCTGGCCGGCACCCGCGATTACAACACCGGCGAATATCATCACGCGGGATTAATCCAGCGGTTCGGCCGCGAAGCTTCGCAAACCGCGCTGGCCCGCTGCCACGAGGCCGCTTTCGGCGAACTGCTGCGCTGTGGTCTGGACGCCCTTGCCGGGCAACTGGCCGGGTACATGGAATCCACCGGAGCCGAAAAGGAACGCGTGCTCCGGAACTGGCGCCAGATGGAAGCCTATCGCATGCTGGTTCCCGCGAACTGCGATCCGCTGAGCGCCGATTTTTTCATCAGCAATATCAGGATCGCCCTTGAAGCTTTGAAGCTGGATATGCGGCCGGATCGAAGGAACTGACCAGCCGCGCGGCCACCGCCGTTACCCGGCCGACAATTTCCACTTCGTTCGGATATGCGAATTCCCGTGTGCGGCAGGGCGATAACGGATGGGGAATCGAGACCAGGCGGTCGCGCAGCAACTCGCACCACGAACAGATATATCCGGTCCGCAGCTCCAGAAACCAGATAGGCCGTTCGTATTCGGAACGGTAGGGGACATGCGCCTGCGGCTTCTGCTGATCGTCGATCTGCACAAACGAACCCGGGCGCAGCAGCGGATACATCGTGTAATCTTCGAGTCCGATAAACCCATAGCGCTGCTTCCGGATGTTTAACGATTCGAGCAGTGATACCGGTACCTCGCCCCAGGCTTCGATCATGCGCGATAACAAGCTGGTCTTTCCCGGCTGAAAACCCGGGTCGAAGCGTACGGGGAACTGAATCGAGCGGCTCTCGTCGTACGGTTCCGGGCTCACTTCGCGGGTACACTCTAGCGGAAGGCTCATGCGGTAAGCCGTCATTCGCCCCGGGTCCACATAATAAGAGACCAACTCAAGGAATGTCCGGCCGTAGACGGCGCTCAAAGTGAACAGCTTGTAGATGCTGGGAGTGGATTCGTCGTTTTCGATCTGAATGAGGCGGGCATGAGAGACGGCAAATTCGTCGTTTGCTTCTCCATCCGCGATTTTGCGGCTGAGTTCCGCGACATCGCGCGTGGTCAGCCCCAATTTCAGGCGTAACTGCTTCAGGCGCTCCCCAGCTCGGACAGCCACCCCAGTCCGTACCCCCTTTTCGCCAGTGCGCGTGGGGCCACAAACCGCCGACCCGCCTAGAACATTAGTCGCATAGAAGAAGAATGTCAATCGGGGGAGCCATGGAGCCTCAGTTTGACCATTGAAAGGGGGATACCGTGGATTCTACTGCAATTCGGTGACGGGAATATCGAAGTGGGCCGTATTCACGACGCCCTTGCGCTGGAACTGCACCCACACGCGGTATGTGCGCGCGCGCGGGAACACCAGGCTGAACTCCATCTGAGGGCCGCCATCGGCAACCAGGGGATGTGTGTGGATCAGGTCGATCAGATCGTCGCTCGCCGCCAGCATGTGCGCCCATGCGCCGATATATTTTTCGAGGCCATCGGCCGGGTTCAGCCGGAAGTAGATCTGGGTCTTCTGGCCTACTAGAGCCTGGGGCGGATCGGTCGTCATCGAGACTTGCATGTTCTCGGCGTTTTTGGCTGAGTAGTCCCGCGGGATCTTCACCGGGGCGGGAGGCGTTCCGGGCACGATCACGGTTTTGGCGATCAACTGCGGCGTGGCGCCATCGGGATAGAAATCGCCCAGCACGCGGTACATGCCCGGCTTGGGAAACTGGATGTCATAGACGAAATTGCCGCCTGCTTCGAGCTTTGGGTGATCATGCACAAAGAACTGCAGGTCCTGGCTCACGACGAACATGTGAAACAGCTTCTCGTGGACGACTTGGAAATTGGTTACCGGCCGGTTCTTCCACGGATCGCGCACCACGAAATCCAGGTTGACCTTCTGGCCGGGCGCGATTTTGTGGGGCGTGAGATTGAGATCGAGCTCATACTCGACCGGGTCGGGCAATCCCGCCACCAGCTTCATGCCGCAGCGCGAGCATACCCCGGGCTGGTTGGCACGCACATCCGGATCCATGGGACAGACGTAAACCTTATCCTGCGCCAGCAGAACGCCGGGCTGTAAAACACAGAAGGCCGCCAACATCAGCAGACAGGCCAGCCGCCGCATGTGAGTTATTATGTCGCTCGTTGCCGCCGCCCGCAACCGGTGGGGCGGGGCACACGGGTTACTCCACGGGCAGACGCCGAACCGATAGCCGATCACCATCTAATGGAGCGGAAAAAGGCTGCGAAAACCGCATGATATACTACCAAGCGATTCCAGGAGGAAATCATGAAGCAGTTGTTGTCGAGGTGCGCTTTCGGGCTGACCGTAGGCGCTGCCGGGTGGTTGGTGTACGCTTCCGCCGTCAAAATCGATCCTAAAGACCTTCATACCTTCGCCGACGCGCAAAGCCTCACGCCCGGGACATTTCACAAAATTACGGTCGATGTGTTGCCGAAGCCGTACGAAACCAAGTCATCCGCCAATTTCGGCCGCCCCGTGGCACGTCCTGAAGGCGTAATGCCCAAAGCGCCGGCCGGTTTCAAAGTGGAACTGTACGCCACCGGCTTCGATATGCCGCGGCAGATCCGCACAGCTCCCAACGGCGATTTTTTCGTGGCCGAGAGCGGCAAAGGCGAGATCAAAATCGTGCGCGGCTATAAGGACGGCAAACCGGAAGAGATTTCCACTTTCGCTACCGGACTGACCCGGCCTTTCGGAATCAACTTTTATCCTGCCGGCAACAATCCGCAGTGGGTTTACGTGGGCAACACAAATTCGGTGGTGCGCTTTCCGTATAAGAACGGCGACCTCAAGGCAACCGGCGCGGCCGAAACCATCATCCCCGAGCTGCCGGCTAATGGAAATCACTGGACGCGCGACATTGTGTTTTCGAAGGACGGGAAAAGCATGTTCGTGGCGGTTGGCTCCTCCGATAACATCGATGAAAACAATAAGAACGAACACCGCGCCAACATCCTGGAGTACACTCCCGAAGGCAAGTTTGTGGGGATCTATGCCTCGGGCATTCGCAACCCGGTGGGGCTGGGCGTGAACCCCACGACCGGCGAAGTGTGGTGCTCGGTAAACGAGCGGGACATGTTGGGCGACAATTTGGTTCCCGACTACATTACCCACGTCCAGAAGGGCGGGTTTTACGGCTGGCCGTGGTACTACATCGGTTCGCACCCCGACCCCCGCAAGACCGCCAGCGCACCGGCCGATCTGAAAAACAAAGTGATCGTTCCCGACGTGCTCATGCAGCCGCACAATGCTTCGCTCGGACTGACCTTCTACGAGGGCAAAATGTTCCCGGCCGAATATCAAGGCGACCTGTTCGCCGCCGAGCACGGCTCGTGGAACCGCGCCGTCCGGTCCGGCTATGAAGTCGTGCGCGTGCCGCTCGATAAAGGCCACGCCAGCGGAGTCTACGAAGACTTCCTCACCGGCTTTGTCACTCCCGAAGGCCAGCCTTGGGGCCGGCCGGTGGGAGTCGCCGTAGGCAAGGAAGGCGCGCTTTATGTCACCGACGACGCCGGAAAAGTAATCTGGCGTGTGAGCTACGGCAAGTAGTTAGATTGGACGCCTCCGCTTTTTGTTGCGAATTGCCAGCGCAGCATTCGAGGACTGCTGCAGATCCGCGATCAAAACGGCGTGACGGCGAAGAATCTCTTCGACCTGCGCATTCCGATGCCGCAGCTTTCGATGTGAACGAGCTTGGGCGGCGCGCCGCGTGAATTCTCGATATCGAGAAAAACGGAATCGGCCATCACAATGGTGAATCCGTTTACGGCGGATGGGCCACTCGCCCGGGCCGGCTAGCTCCGCGACCCGCCGGGCAATGCCATCTGGCGGCCCTGCATTCGCAGCTTGGCAGCCAGGAAATTCATGATGTCGCGCGGCGAAATCACGGACAGCAGATGGTCGCGCTCGGCGACCAGCAAACTGGCGCCGCCGGTTTCCTGAAACTTCGAGAGGGCGTTGAGGGCGTCTGTATCGGGCCCGATCGTATTTCGGTCGGAACACGGCCGGCTCACTTCCAATACGCGATGCCGGTCCCACTCCTTTCTCGGCACCTTGCGGACGTCCTGGGTATTGACGCAGCCCAGTAAGTGGTCCGCGGATTCGACCACCGGATACATCTGAAAATCGTAGCGGTAGAAGTAATTCTCCACGAGTTGCCGGATCGACAGATCCGGGGACACGGCGACCGGATCCGGCCGCATGAAGCGGCGCACCGGCTCGCCCCCGAGCGCCTCGCGCAACACCACCTGTTGATAGGACACGCGCGAAGCATTGCGCAGGAATACGCCGATGAGGAAGTACCAGATGGCCGCCACCAGGCCGCCCGCGAACAGCTCATAGAGACCGAAAGCCATGAGAAGAATGCCGAAACCGGAACCAATCTTGGAGGCGACTTCCGTAGAGCGCACCAGATCCCGCTTGAAATGCCAGAGCGCGGCGCGCAGCACTCGGCCGCCATCCAGAGGGAAAGCCGGAATCATATTGAAAATGGCCAGAATCCAGTTGATCCAGGCGAGGTACGCCAGCACCCCTAGGACCGGCACTGACCACCGCCCCCTTGCCCACAACTGGATGCCGTGGAAAATCGCGCCGATCGCGGCGCTTGCCACCGGGCCCGCCAGCGCCATCAGCAACTCGACTTTCGGACTCTGGGGCTCTCCCCCCATTTCGGAGACACCGCCGAATACGAACAACGTGATACCCCGCATCGGGAGCTTGTAGTGATTCGCCACCAGCGAGTGACACAACTCGTGCACCACGATTCCGAAGAAGAGACCGAAAGCGCCGGCGGCGCCCATCCACCAATACGTCGCTCGCGCCAGATGCGGATAAGCTTGCGGGAAGATCGCCCCCGCTAAAGACCAGGTCACCAGGATCGCGATGACGATCCAACTGGCATCCAGCCTGACGGCGAAGCCGAAAATTTTAAATAAAGTAATGCGGCGCCCAAACATAGCAGTTTTCCCATGCGGCTGGCACGGGCGCAATCGCCGTGGCGGCCACTTCATTCGATACCGTCTCCTCCGAACAGAAGGCAATTCGGCAACCACAGGATCAATCGGGGCCAGCCAAGGCTTCGGCACACCAGAAACCGCTTGCTAACGCGCGAGGCTCAGAAGTGCTCCTCGTTGCAGCCAGCGGTATGTTTTCGTACCATTCGCGCCAGCGGTGGTGAGGTCCATTGCCTGCCGGATGGATTGAATCCTGGTTCCCGGAGAACTAATCTAAAAGTACGGAATCCTTTTTTAGCTTGGCATGGATTGGCACATCATCAACCATCGCGATTACATCGAAGGGCCTTTCGACAGCTATGAAACGGCGCTGCGGGAAGCCTGTGTGTTGGGGAAGGAAACGCGCGCGGAACCGCGAGTGCGCCGGCGCGCCCGCGATTTCTATATTTACCGGCCGCCGTATGACCGCCAGGAGCGCTGGCAACCCGAGTATTGGATCTGCACCAAAGAGGCGGCGATCGCCCAGGGAGTGCCTCCCGAGTTGTTCGCGCAGCCTTTGATGGAAAGCTGGCGATAGAGCGCGTTCGCGGCTCTCCGGCGCCCTTTACAGTCGTTTACAAACAAAGCGAAAAACGTTTACAGCAGACGGTTGGGATTGCCGCGTCCAATTTACCAGAAAGGAGAAAAGCAATGGCTGCAGTTGGGATGTTGCTGGATCCGATGAAGGTGGGGAGTGAAGCGGAGGCACTCAAGAGTAAGCTGCGCAAGCGGGTGGTAGGGCAGGATGAAGCGATCCATCAGATTGTAGATGTCTATCAGACGTTTCTCGCGGGGTTGACAACGCCGGCGAGACCGGTTGGTTCGTTTCTCTTTCTCGGACCGACCGGTTCGGGGAAAACGCGGACCGTAGAGGCGGTAGGGGAAGCATTGGCTGGAGACGAGCGCGCCCTAATCAAAATCGATTGTGCGGAATACCAGCACGGGCACGAAATCGCCAAGCTGATCGGCTCGCCTCCCGGATACCTCGGCCATCGCGAGACTCATCCACTCCTGAGCCAGGAGGCGCTCGACCAGTACAAGACCAGCGATGGGAAGCTGAGTTTCGTGCTGTTCGACGAAGTCGAAAAAGCCAGCGACGCCCTCTGGAATCTGCTGCTGGGCATCCTCGATAAAGCGACACTGACACTGGGAGATAACCGGCGTGTCGATTTTTCGCATGCCATGATCTTCCTGACGAGCAATTTGGGCGCGCGGGAAATCGAATCGCTGCTGCGCCCGAAACTCGGATTCGCGCCTCAGCCCGAAACCCAGCCTGGCGGGACGGCGGCGGCGGGCCAGGACACGTCCCAGGTTTCGCACGTGGGCGTGGAGGCCGCGCGCCGGCGGTTCTCCCCTGAATTTATCAACCGTCTGGACAAGATTGTGGTGTTCAGTCCACTGGGAAGCGCCGAATTGCGAGGGATCCTCTCGCTCGAACTGCGTCTGTTGCGCGATCGGATTCATCGCGCCACCGGCACTACTTCGATCGATTTCGAAATCAGCCGCGCGGTGGAGGATTATCTTCTGCAGGAAGGCACCGACCCGCGTTACGGCGCGCGGCACTTGAAACGAACGATCGAAAGGTTGCTCGTGCACCCCTTGGCTAACCTGATAGCCACAGGACAGATTCAGACCGGCGATGCGGTTCAAGTGGAGCTGGCGGACGCCGGACCGAGCGGAGGGCTGCTCTTTTTGAAGCAGAAGAGAGCACCCGCCGGATTTCCGGAAGAAATGCCCGCGCACAAAGCCCTCGCGGCCTAGGCCTCCCGGGCTGCCGGGGCCTGCGAAACAGCGGCTCCAGGCGGTTCCATCTGATAGCGCATTTTTTTTGGCACGACGGTTGCAGCTTGCTAGGTGCGCCGTTGGCAGAAAAAAGGATATGCGCGAAGCCCCTTTTTGGCCCCGGCACAGTTCTGGAGGACTAGAGCAAATGAATACGAGAATCTTCGCGATCGTGGCAAGCACTTTGGCTCTGGAGTGCGCTGCGTTCGTTACGGCCGCGAAAGCCCAGGGCCCAATATACGACAATATCGAAGTCAATCTGCCTTATACCGTACATATCGGCGACAGGACCCTGGAGCCCGGCAAGTATTGGATCAAGGAAGTGCCGAGCCAGAGCAAGAACATGGCGCTAGCCATTTTCGGCCACAATGGGAAACAATTTGAAACAACCGTTATAACCATGCGGGCTTTTTCGGTAGTTACCCCGGACGAGACCACCGTAACCTTGCATCACATCGCTAACGATTACTACTTCGACCGGATTAAGATCGAAGGGAAGAATTACGGTTACGATTTCCCGCTGCCCAGCAGCGTGAAGCAGCGCGAGTTGGAACTGCAGCCCGTTTCGGTAGCGGCGACTTATGAGGCTACGCCGGCCCCAGAGGTAGCGCAAGCTCCCCCACCTTCGACCCCTGCTCCTCAAGCGGCCCCAGCCCCCGCTCCGGCGCCTGCACCGCCAGAAGCGAACCGGGAACTGCCTACTACTTCGCTTGGTTGGCTGATGCTGCTGTTAGGCGGTGGAGTGCTCTCCGGCGCCGGCCTGTGGGTGCGCCGGTGGGCTTAAACGAGCCGGGTTAACTCGGGCGAAGCGAAAATGCGGGATCCGCGAAAAGGGCGTTCCGGGTTGGGAGGTAAGCATGCGCGCGCGTAATCGGCGTAAGTGGAGACGTTTTCTCTCAAGCGCTCTGATTATCGGCGGCTGTTTCCTGCTGGGCCGGGGCGCCCGCGAAATCTTCGATGCCTATTGGGGGCAAAGGCAGGCGAACAAAGAATTCGCCAACCGGCTGGGGAAGCCCGCGCCGGAATCGAAAACGCCCGGATCGAAAACCGTTCCAAACGTTCCCGCGCCACCCGCGCGCCCGCACCTGGAACCCGGCGAAACCGTGGCCAGGCTTTCCATTCCACGTCTCGGCGCGGAACTTTACGTGGTGGAAGGAACCGATAACCGCGACTTGCGTCTGGGTCCGGGCCACATGCCCGGAACCGCTTTACCGGGCGAGAACGGGAACTGCGTGATCGCCGGGCATCGGGACACGCATTTCCGCATTTTACGCAAGATCCGCCCGGGCGACGAGATCGCTCTCGAAACGCTGGAAGGGCGATTTGTTTATACGGTGGATGGCACCGCAATTGTCAAGCCCACCAACGTGAGTTCGCTTGCGCCCTCGAAATCCGGCGTCCTCCACCTGATTACTTGTTATCCATTCTATTTTTTCGGCCACGCACCTAAGCGATTCGTCGTGGAAGCGAAGTTGGACCCGCAACTGAGCGCCTCGGCCCGCGCCAAGGCGCCGGCCGGTCCGAACTGAAGAGTTTGCCGCTCATCGCCCTTGTGGCAAGCCGGAAACCCATCTCGACATCTTGGCACGAAATTTGCTATTATGAGTAAGATCACTTGTGCTATCGTCAGCATCTTGCATCCCAGCGCGACGAGTTCCCTCCCAATCCGGCGACTTTCACAGAATGGACAACTAACTTATGGCTTCCAACAATTTCTCCCAAGGCACTCAGGTCGAACATCTGAAGTTCGGGCTGGGCAGCGTGATATCCAGCAGCGACGAGCGGATCGTCATCAAATTCGACGACCATGGCGAAAAAAAGTTCGTCACCAACATGGTAATGGGTAGCCTGAAGAAAAGCGACCGGCAGCCGCCGGCCGAAAAGAAGGGCTCGCGCCGGAAGAAGGCCACGCCGGCGAATGCCTGAAGGCAAAATACGTAGAGGAATCATTTGAACGCACGCCAGAAACGATTATTTGAAGAGGCCCGGAAGCGTAATCCGGACCTGAAAATTCCCGCCGAATCGAATCCCACAGACTGGAGCGAAGCCGACCTAGCATTAGTGAAGCAAGGCGTCGGCGACAAAACGAGCCGTCCCCCGTCTGCGGCCGGTGAAGGAACCCCGGCGGGCGGCGGAGAAGTGCCGTCGGGCGAGCAAAGCGGGTCCGTGGTAACTTACTTTGAAGCCAAGGGGTTCGGCTTTTTGCGGCCGGATGACGGGGGAAGAGACATTTTCTTTCACGTCTCGCGGCTGACTGAGGGCTTGGCGACGGACCTGCGTCCCGGCACACGCGTGCTTTACGAACTCGGGATGGACCGCACGGGTAAAATGGCCGCGAGCAGTATTCGGATCGCACCGGCGGAATAGTTCCGGGCCGCAGCCGGCGGCCCGGCCGCCGGTGCCCCACGGTGAACAACTATGTTTGATAATCTTTCGGAAAAGCTACAGCGGGTCTTTAAAAACCTGCGCGGCGAAGGCAAACTGACGCCGGCCAATATGGAAGGCGCTCTGCGCGAGATCCGCATGGCGCTGCTCGAGGCCGACGTTAATTTCCGCGTTGTCAAACAGCTTATCGAAAATATCAAGCAAAAGGCCATGGGCGAAGAGGTGCTGACCGCGCTTTCGCCCACGCAGCAGGTCATCAAGATCGTCAACGAGGAACTGATCAAGATCCTCGGCAGCCACGAATCGAAGCTGCGCTTTGCCAATGAACCGCCCAGCGTATTTCTCATCGTTGGCCTGCAAGGTTCGGGCAAAACCACCACTACCGGAAAACTGGCGCGGTGGCTGAGCAAGAACGGACACCGGCCCCAGTTGGTCTCCGTAGACGTATACCGCCCGGCCGCGCGCGAGCAACTCAAAATTATCGCGCGCGACATTAATCAGCCCATATATGAAGGGACGGCCGAGGAGACGAAACCGCTCGAGCTGACGGCCGGCGCGCGCCGCGAATGCCTGCAAACCGGGCGCGACGTGCTCCTGGTCGATACGGCCGGCCGCCTGCACATCGATGAAGAGCTGATGGTGGAGCTGCAACAGCTCAAGCAGCAGCTCAATCCCATCGAAATTCTGTTCGTGGCCGATGCCATGACCGGTCAGGATGCGGTGAAATCGGCCGATGAATTCCACAAGCGTCTGGGCATCACCGGCGTCATCCTCACCAAGATGGATGGCGATGCGCGTGGCGGCGCGGCCCTTTCCATCCGTAACGTCACCGGCCAACCGCTCAAGTTCGTGGGTGTGGGCGAAAAGTTCGATGCCCTCGAAACTTTCCATCCCGATCGCGCCGCGAACCGGATTCTCGGCATGGGCGATGTGCTTTCTCTCATCGAAAAGGCCAGCGAGCAGATCGATCAGAAGAAAGCCGTCGAGATGCAGCGCAAGCTCATCGAAAACGAATTCACCCTGGAGGACTTTCGCGATCAGTTGCGGCAGGTGCGGAAACTCGGCCCGCTGGGATCGCTCCTCGACCTGATGCCCAAAGTCGGCATGATGAAGGGCCTCAAGGACGTGAAGGTGGATGAAAAGGAAATCGATCACGTAGTTGCCATCATCGACTCCATGACGCCCAAGGAGCGGGCCAATCACATGATCATCAACGGCAGCCGCCGGCGGCGCATCGCCAAGGGCAGTGGCACGTCCGTGCAGGAAGTGAACCAGCTTCTCAAGCAGTACGCCGAAGCGCGCAAAATGATGAAATCGCTTTCCGGCGGCATGCTGGGCAAAAAGTTTGGCAAAATGAAAATGCCGCCGGGATTCCCGTTCGGGCAGATGCCGGGGATGTGAAAAACTGGTAGTCAGGAGTCGGGAGACAGGAGCTGCGAGCGGCTGTTCTTCTGGCTCCTGTCTCCTGACTCTTGAATTCTTAGCGGAGCTCACATGGTGATGATTCGTCTGGCGCGGTTTGGCGCCAAGAAAAAGCCGTTCTATCGCGTAGTTGTAATTGAGAAGGAGCGGGCGCGCAATGGGCGCAGCCTGGAAGTGGTGGGGCACTACAACCCGCTGGCGCATCCCGCACAGTTGGTCTTGAAGCGGGACCGCTTGGAATATTGGACCCGCAACGGCGCGCAAATGTCGGACACGGTTAAGCGGTTGGCCGCCAGCCAGCCGGCCCCCGCCGAAACGACCGCCTGATATGGAGAATTCCTACCGCGGCGAGCGCCGGCTGGCGCGTTCCGAAAGCGGTGGTTTGATGCTAACGGATACAACCGTTAAAAGTAAGGAAGAGAACGAGAAGTGGTAGTGTACGTGGTGCTTGATTACCCTGCTTTTCGGCCGCTTAGCTTACCATGGCGGTTAGGAGGCGGGGCTGATGAAACAGTTGATTGAGGACATCGCTAAAGCTCTGGTTGATATCCCCGAAGAGGTGAACGTTAGAGAGGTGCAAGGAGAACAGGTCACGGTGCTGGAGTTGAAGGTAGCGCCCAGCGACCTCGGAAAAGTGATCGGCAAGCAGGGCCGCACGGCCCGCTCCATCCGCACCATTCTGGGCGCGGCCGGTATGAAGTTAAACCGTCGCTTCACGCTGGAAATTTTGGAGTGAACCCAAGCCCCTCCGAACCCCAATGGGTCACGGTTGCCGTGCTCGGCAAGCCGCGCGGCAACCGCGGCGAGGTGACAGCGGAGCAGTTCAGTAGCAAGCCGGAACGCTACGTGTCTTTAAAACACGTGTACCTGTTTGGGGGCGGGGAAGCCGCCGGCGTAGAAAAGGCGTGGTTCCACGATGGCGTCCTGATTTTCAAATTCTCCGGTATCGATACGATTTACGCCGCGGAGGCCCTGCGCGGCGCCGAGGTGCGCGTGCCACTGGCCGGCCGCGTGGCGCTCGAGGAGGGCGAGTTTTTCCAATCCGACCTGATCGGCTGCGAAGTGATCGAACACGGCACGGGCCAATCGCTCGGCCGCGTCGTGGACTTTAACGACGCCGGTTCGGGACTGCTCGTGCTGGAAACGGGCGCCCTGATTCCCTTTGCGCGCTCGATTTGCATCGAGATTGATCCGGCGCACAAGCGCATCGTGGCCGATCTGCCCGAAGGCCTGAAAGAATTGAACCAGCCGTGATTTTTCACGTCCTGACCATTTTCCCAGAGTTCTTCGAGGGGCCGTTCGCCCATGGCGTCGTGAAGCGCGCCCAGGATGCGGGCATCCTGGAGATTCGGATTCATAACCTGCGCGATTGGACAAACGACCGCCACCAGACGGTGGATGACCGGCCATTCGGCGGCGGCGAAGGCATGGTGCTGAAGCCGGAGCCGATTTTCCGCGCCGTCGAATCGATCGTCGCACGGGCTCCGGCTGCCAATCCTGCGCGATGCCGCGTCGTTCTGCTCTCCGCCCAGGGCCGCCTCTTCCACCAGACCGTGGCGAACCAACTCGCTGCCGAAAACCGCGAACTGCTGCTCATCTGCGGCCGGTATGAGGGCGTGGATGAGCGCGTCGCCGAGCACCTGGCCGACGATGAAATTTCGATCGGCAATTACGTATTGAGTGGCGGTGAACTCGCGGCGGCCGTCGTCATTGACACAGTCGCCCGCCTCCTGCCCGGCGTGCTCGGAAATGAAACGTCCGCCGCCTTCGACTCCTTCCAGGATTCGGGCCACGGTGAAGGGCTTTTGGATTGTCCGCACTGGACCCGCCCTGCCGAGTTTCGCGGATGGAAAGTCCCGGAAGTCCTGCTCAACGGCAATCATCAGGAAATCCGCCGTTTCCGCCGCGAAGCAGCGCTTGAAAAAACAACGCGCTTGCGGCCGGACCTGACGGCAGCCTCCAGGCCGGCCCCTGCTCCCCAGTTACCAGTCCCGCAGGCCGGAGCCTCGCCCGGCCTCACTGCACCCGCGCTAAGCCCGGCTTCCCATGAGCCAGCTTCCTATCAACCAGCCTCCCGGGCCGAAGGCCCGCCTCAAGGTAAGATAGAAAATTAAGGAATTTGTCATGCAGAACGCCTTGATGACCAAGTACATTCAAAAGAATAAGCGGACCGATATTCCCACATTCCGGCCGGGCGACACGATTCGCGTCCACGTGAAGATCAAAGAGGGCGATAAGGAACGGTTGCAAGCCTTCGAAGGCACGGTGATTGCCCGCAATAATACGGGGCTGGGCGAAAGCATTACTGTGCGAAAAGTAAGCTTCGGGCAAGGAGTGGAGCGTATTTTCCCGGTCCACGCCAAAGTGATCGACCATATCGATGTGGTGCGGACCGGCCGCGTGCGCCGCGCCAAGCTGTATTATTTACGCGGCCTGAAAGGCAAAGCGGCTCGTCTGCGCGAGCGCCAGTAACGGACCCCAAGATGCAGCCGGCGGCGGCGCGCAAATTCCGGTGCGAAGCGGTCTTCGAGCAGGAACTCCACGCGCGGGGATTTCAGGCCGTAGCCGGTGTAGACGAAGTCGGGCGGGGATCGCTGTTCGGCCCGGTCTTCGCAGCGGCGGTGATTCTTTCCCCGGAGCGGCCGGTGCGCGGCTTGAACGATAGCAAGCTGCTCGAACCGGAGCGGCGCGAAGTGCTCGCGGCGCGAATTCGCGAACGTGCGCTCGCCTGGGCCGTCGCGGCGGTGGACGCCGCGACTATCGACCACGTGAACATCTACCAGGCAACCCGGATGGCGATGCGCTCGGCGGTGCTCCAGCTCGCGCCCCCGCCGGATTTCGTGCTGATCGATGCGGTGCCTCTCGATCTTGCCGTGCCGCAACGGCCCATCATTAAGGGTGACGCGCGCTGCCATGCGATCGCCGCTGCGTCCATTCTGGCCAAAGTGGAAAGGGATGCCTGCATGCGTGTTTGGGATCGGGTGTTCCCCGGATATGGCCTGGCTTCGCACAAAGGTTATTCCACGCCTGAGCACCTCGAGGCCGTCCGCGATTTCGGGCCAACCCCCCTGCACCGGCTGAGCTTTGAGCCGGTGCGCGCGCATTCCCGTTTTCCCGTGCGTTACGATCCGCAGATGGAGCTGTTCGATACGGCAGGCGCCGCATGATGCCGCACGAGCACGATATAGCGCCGTCCCCTCCCGCGTCCGGACCCGTGCGGATCGAGCCGCCGCTCTACAACTGGCACCATAAATTTTGCGCCGTGGTGCTGATTCTGCTGTGCGTCGAAATCGGCCTTTTCCTGCTGGTGATTCCGTGGACCGAATATTGGGACCGCAACTATCTGTTCACGCTGGTTCCCGGCTGGCGGCCCTATTGGCTAAACCCGTTCGTGCGGGGAGCGGTGAGCGGATTAGGAGCGGCGAATCTGTATTTGTCGCTGGTGGAAATCTTCGGACTCAAGCGATTCGCGAAGCGGTAGGCAGCGCCGTCCAACAGATAGCCTAACCGGGCTCCCTCAACTTATTCCGCCCGTACGAAGCGGAAAGCGTTCGCACCCGCCTTCATCGTCACCAGCGGTCCCCAGAAGGAGCGTAAGTCGCCGGCAGTCGCCTTGCCCGTATCTGCGATATCCGGCTGGCCGGCAGCAGCATGAGTGCCGCAGTTGCCGGCGTCCATCAAGAAGGACCGAGGTCCACCATTGCATGGCGTACAGCATAACCCAAACGCCCGGCCGAACGTTCGATATCGCGACAGCCGCATCCTTTTCAGCAGCGCTTCGAACCGTGGGTGGCCGCGGAGCGAGTCGTAGGCGGGATGCGTACTAACGTGGGTCACTGACATTTCGCGCTGTTCGCTCCGTGCTCCAGCCACGCCATGGCTTCGTCCAATTCGGCCAGGCCTACGTGGACTACCGCAAAGCAATTGGACGCGATATAGCGCTCGCGGGCGCGGCTTTCGAGCCAGACAAGTACGCGGCGGGCGCCTTCGCGATTTCCGGAAAACCCGAGAATCTGGCCCATGGCGGCCTGGATCCAGGGCAGGTCCTGCTCGATGGTGCGCGCTGTTTCCAGCATTTCCAACGCTTCCGCATACTTGCCTTGGAGCGATAGCGCATGGCCGATAGCGGCATAAGGGCGGTGGGCGCTAGGGTCGAACTTTAAAATCTCGCGGTAGCGGCGGATCGCTTTGTCATAGTCCCGTTTCAGCAGGTACACGAAGCCGCGGCATTCGTGAATGATGCTCGATAGCGGGTCGAGTTGCACGGCAATTTTTATCTCTTCCGCTGCTTCGTCCAGGCGGCCCAGGATGGCCAGGTGATCGCTGCCCAACCAGAAATGTGCCGTAGCGTAGCCCGGGTTCGAGGCGATCGCTTTGCGATAGAGTGTTTCGGCCTCCTCCCACTCCCAATCGCACTTGGAGCGGATCAAAGCCAGCGAAGGATAAGCTTTCGCAAGCTGCGGGTCCAGTTCGATGGCGCGGCGGGCCGCGGCTTTCGCTTTAGGGACTCCGGTATGAGGATGCTCGATGCCATACTCCACCTGCAGAGTGTAGGCGTCGGCCAGGCCCGCGTAGGCAAGCGCGGAACGGCCGTCTCCCGCAATCGCCGCTTCAAAATACTCGATGCTGCGCGCCATATCGGCCGGAGTGCGGCGGTGCCAGTGATAGCGGCCCTTCAAATAGCAATCGTAAGAGCTCACCGCGATGGCGGGAGCGCTTGGCAGAGCCTAGTCAGGCAGACCGGTTAATTGAACGCGCAGGGTGCGCACAATATTTCGGGCAATCTCCTCCGGAATAGCGAAAATGTCCTGGCGGTCGAAGGTCTCCGACCACAGATAAACGCCTGTTCGGCGACAATTAAAATTCCCTATCGTATTGCCTCATTTAAGAATGTTACCGAAGCGCTAATCGTCGCTGCATTGCTGGAGCCAGGATCTCGCGGATCTCTTGCGCCGACAACTGATCGGGCTGGACGCCGAAGGG
>Ga0070737_10001567_pt1 | contig 31839 bp, 22 predicted proteins | sample Coa_R1_10_FD_66438 | JGI IMG/M metagenome (GOLD analysis project Ga0070737, IMG submission 66438) | Surface soil microbial communities from Centralia Pennsylvania, which are recovering from an underground coalmine fire - Coalmine... | ecosystem: Environmental > Terrestrial > Soil > Unclassified... | reverse complement strand
AGCCGCCTCGCGGCGCGGTATGAGAAGAGTTACCCGCGGAGAGCAAACGGGCGCGTTCTGTTTCCGTTCCGGCGATTGTTTGTGATTGCGTACCGGTAGAGGCTCGATACGGCGGCATTGGGGTCGAAGGTTTGCGTCGCTCCCATGCGGCCTCCGGATTCAGCGGCATTCACTCCGCTACAGTCTTCGAGTCGATGGCCGCGCGGATCTCGGCGATCATGGCCTCCAGCGGCTTGGCCCCCTGGTCGCCGCGTTTGCGGTGGCGCGCCGCCACCTGGCCACTTTGCTGTTCCCGATCGCCGACCACCAGCATGTACGGAATCTTTTGTAGTTGGGCCTCGCGGATTTTCAGGTTGACTTTCTCGTTGCGGTCGTCGAGCGCGGCGCGCACGCCGGCCGCTTCCAGCTTCTCTTTCACCGAGCGCGCGTAGTCGTTCTGCCGGTCAGTGATGGGAAGGATGGCCGCCTGCACGGGCGCCAGCCACACGGGGAAGGCTCCTGCGTATAACTCGATAAGGTACGAAATCATCCGCTCCATGGTGCTGACAACGGCGCGGTGGATGATCACCGGGCGATGTTCTTTGTTGTCGGCGCCGACATAAATCAGGCCGAACTGGTTGGGCAGGTGGAAATCCACCTGGATGGTGGAGTAGGTTTCCTCGTGGCCCATTACGTCGGCGAATTGGATATCGAGTTTCGGGCCGTAGAATGCCGCTTCGCCCGGAGCTTCGAAGTAATTCAGGCCAAGCGCGTCCATCGCCTCGCGCAGCATGCGCTCGCCCAGTTCCCACATGGCGTCGTTATCGACATATTTTTCCTTATCGGCTTTGTCGCGCAGGGAAAGGCGATAGCGATATTGCGTAATCCCCAGGTCCTTATATGCCTGCTCTACCAGCTTCAGCACGCCCGCGAATTCTTCCTTGATCTGCTCGGGCATGCAGAATATATGGGCGTCGTTGAGCGTCATCATGCGCACGCGGCTGAGGCCGCTGAGGGCGCCGGAACGCTCGTAGCGGTACATAGTGCCGAGTTCGGCGATGCGCACCGGCAGCTCGCGATAGCTATGCCGCTTGGATTCGTAGATGAGAATGTGGTGCGGGCAGTTCATGGGCCGCAGAACCATTTTTTCGGTTTCCAGGTCCATGGGCGGAAACATGGAATCGTGATAATGTTCCCAGTGCCCGGAGCGCTGGTAAAGCTCGACCTTGGCGAGATCGGGCGTGTAGACGTGCTGATAGCCGGCGGCGCGCTCTTTCTCCAGGATGTATTCTTCGAGAACGCGGCGGATGGTGGCGCCCTTCGGCAGCCACAAAGGCAGGCCCGCGCCCACGGTCTCGTTCACCGTGAACAGTTCCAGCTCTTTTCCCACGCGGCGATGGTCGCGCCGCTTGGCCTCTTCCAGGCGGTTGAGGTAATCTTCCAGCTCTTTGCGCGTGAAAAACGCCGTGCCGTAGATGCGCTGCAACTGCTTATTCTTTTCGCTGCCTTTCCAATACGCGCCGGCAATCGAAAGCAGGCGAAAGGCTTTGATCTTCGAGGTATTGGGGATGTGCGGGCCGCGGCAAAAGTCGATGAAGTGCGGGCCGAGCGTATATTCGCTAAAGACGTCGCCCGCGCGCTCGCTGATCAGCTCGCATTTCATCCAGGCGTCCGCGTATTTTTTCAGGCCTTCTTCCTTGGGCGTGTAGACGCGCTCGTAGGGAAGATTGCGCGCCTGGATCTCCCACATTTTCTTCTCGATTCTTTCGAGGTCTTCCGGGGTGAACGGAACGGCGCGGTCGAAATCGTAGTAGAAGCCGCTCTCGATGGGGGGGCCGATGCCCAGCTTAGTCTCGGGATAGAGCTCCAGCACTGCCGCGGCCAGCAGGTGCGCGGTGGAGTGGCGATAAACTTCGAGCGACTCCGGGTCTTTGGGAGTCAGAATCTGCACCGTGGCATTGCCTTCGAGCGGGCGGGTGAGATCGTAAAGCTCCCCGTTCACCTTGGCGACAATGGCGGCATCGGCCAGGCGCGGGCTGACCGATTGCGCGATATCGATCGGCCGTGTGCCTGCCGGCACGAGTCGTTTACTCCCGTCGGGGAGAGTCACTTCGATTTGGCTCATAGGAGTAAGGAAGATTTCAGCGTAACATTGCCGGGGCCGGGCAGGGACTTACACGTACAATCCCATGCGCTCTTTGGCGAGCCGCACGGTCTGATCGGCGATGGGGCGCACGCGATCGGCCCCTTCGCGGAGCACTCGATCGAGATAACCCGGCTCGGAAACGATCTGGCGGTAGCGCTGCTGGAACGGCTCCAGTTGCGAAACCACCATTTCCGCAACCCGTTTTTTCAGATCGCCATAGCGCATGCCCTGAAAGTGCTGCTTCATCTGCTCGTCGCTCCAGCCGGAAAAGGCCTGGTAGATGGCGAGCAGGTTGAGCACACCGGGGCCGGCGGTTTCAATATCGACGCACGGCTGGGAATCCGTGGTGGCGCGCATGATGGTTTTGCGAATCTTGTCGGGCGGGTCGAGCAGCGCCACCGAATGATTTGCGCCCGTGGCCGATTTGCTCATTTTCTGCGTGGGGTCGTCCAGGCCCATGATGCGCGCGCCTACGGAAGGCAGACTGGTGCTGGGCACGACGAAGGTCTCGCCGTAAAGCGAATTGAAGCGCTGGGCGATATCGCGGCTGAGTTCCAGATGCTGCGCCTGATCCTCGCCCACAGGCACGATGCCGGCCTGGTATAGCAGAATATCGGCGGCCATCAGCACGGGATATTGCAGCAGGCCATCGCCGATCGATTCCTGTTTCGCGGCTTTGGCCTTATATTGGGTCATACGTTCCAGCCAGCCCACAGGGGTGACGCAGGTCAGCATCCAGGCTAGTTCGGCGTGGGCTGGGACGGCCGATTGCACCATGACCGCGCTCACTTTGGGATCGATGCCGGCCGCGAGGTAGAGCGCCGCTACTTCGCGAATTTTCGCGCGCAACTCCGCAGGCTGCTGGTAAACCGTAATGGCATGCAGGTCCACGATGCAGAAGATGCATTCGTATTCCTGCTGAATACGCACCCAATTTTTGAGCGCGCCCAGGTAGTTGCCGATGTGCAGATTTCCGGAAGGCTGCATTCCGGAAAGGACTCGTGTTTTCATTAGGGAGGGTAAACTCTTATCCTAAGCAATTTCGAAGTAACCGTCGAGAAGCTGGTGTATGGCGGCGAGGGGCTGGCCCGCGTGGCGGAAAATGGCAAGCCCAGCCGCGTGGTGCTGGCCCCGTATGTTCTTCCCGGCGAGCGCGTGCGCGTGGAACCGGAGCAGGAAAAACCGGGGCTGGTACGGGCGCGCACGCTGGAAGTGGTCGAAGCCGCGCCGGACCGCGTGCCGCCGCCCTGTCCTTATTTCGGCCGCTGCGGGGGCTGCCATTATCAACACGCCTCGTATGCGGCGCAACTGGCGGCCAAGCGGGCGATTCTCGAAGAGGAGTTGCGGCGGTTGGGCAAAATCGAGCCGCCCACGGAGATTGCCACGATTTCCGCCGAGCCTTGGGCGTATCGCAACCGCGTGCAGCTTCATTGCGAGGGGCAAAGCCTGGGGTATCGCGAAGCGCGCTCGCACAAGCTCTGCGCCATTACGCATTGCCCGATCTCGTCGCCGAAAATCAACCAGACCATAGGCGCACTGCTGAGCATGATGCGCGACCGCCGCTGGCCGCGTTTTGTGCGCTCGCTCGAAATCTTCACCGACGAGCAACAGGTGCAGCTCAATGTTTTGGATTCCGCCCAGCCGGTGGCGCGGCGCTTCTTCGATTGGTGCGCGGAACGGATTCCAGGGCTTGTGGAGGGCGATCTTTATTACCAGAGCCGCTTTCACGTAAGCCGCAATTCGTTTTTCCAGGTGAATCGCTTTTTGCTCCAAGAGTTGGTGGAGGCAGCGGTTTCGGGCGCGCAGGGCGAGAGCGCCGTGGATCTGTACTCGGGCGTGGGGCTATTCGCGGTGGCGCTGGCGCGCACCTTCCGGCGGGTTGTGGCGGTGGAGTCCTCCTCCGCGGCCGTGCGCGATCTGGAGCGCAACGCGCCGGGCATTCAAGCGATCCACGCGACGGCGGAATCCTATCTCGAATCTCTCGCCGCGTCTTTCGACTTCGTGCTCCTCGATCCGCCGCGCGCCGGTATCGGTAAAACGGTGGTGCGCCGGCTGCTCGATCTGCGCCCGCGCGCGCTCACTATCGTTTCCTGCGACCCTGCCACGCTCGCCCGCGACCTCTCTGCCCTCGCCGGCGGCGGCTACCGCATCGATCGCATGACCCTGATCGACCTGTTCCCGCAAACCTACCACTTCGAGACCGTCGTTCACCTCATCTGATACAGTCAGGTGGGGCAGGCGCTTTCGCCTGCCCATTCGGCTTCATGGCTGCTCCCGCTAAAACTGGCTCCCCTGCCGGCCGCGTAGTCCGCGTTTCGGTGGGCAATTTCCTGGAAATGTACGACTTCATGGTATTCGGCTACTACGCCGCGGCCATCGGGCGGGCATTTTTTCCGAACCAGAGCGAATACGCCTCGCTGATGCTCTCCTTCATGACCTTCGGCACCGGCTACCTGATGCGCCCGCTCGGCGCCCTGGTGCTGGGCGCGTACATCGACCGGCACGGGCGGCGCAAGGGCCTGCTGCTCACGCTGGGGCTGATGGCGGTGGGCACGCTTTCGATCGGCTGCCTGCCGGGCTATGCCACGCTCGGCCTGCTCGCGCCGTTGCTGGTGGTCGCCGGCCGGCTGGTGCAAGGGCTTTCGGCGGGAGTGGAAATTGGCGGCGTGAGCGTCTACCTGGCCGAAATCGCGCCCCCCGGACGCAAAGGTTTTTACGTGAGCTGGCAATCGGGCAGCCAGCAGGTGGCGGTAATGTTCGCGGCTGTGCTGGGGATCGTGCTGGCCTCCACGCTTGAGCCCGCGCAAATGCGGCAGTGGGGCTGGCGCATCCCGCTGCTGATCGGATGCCTTCTGCTGCCGTTTCTGTTCCTGCTGCGGCGCTCGCTCGCCGAAACCGGCGAATTCCTGGCTATGCGCCGGCGGCCTTCGTCCATCGAAGTCTGGCGAACGGTGGCGCAAAATTGGCGCTTGATCGTGTTGGGCATGATGCTCACCACCACCACCACGGTGACCTTCTACCTCATCACGGCCTACATGCCAACTTACGGCAGCGGCGTTCTGCGCCTCTCTACCCGCCAGAGCATGCTGGTGACGCTGTGCGCCGGGGTTTTGAATTTCTTCTGGCTGCCGGTAATGGGGGCTCTTTCCGACCGCATCGGCCGCCGCCCGCTACTGGCGCTGTTTTCCTTGCTGGCCCTAACTACGGCATACCCTGCGCTCGCCTGGCTGGTGGGGCACCCGAGCTTCCCCCGCCTGCTCGCCGTGGCGCTGTGGTTCTCCACCATTTTCGGCGGCTATAACGGAGCCATGGTCGTGTTCCTGACGGAAATCATGCCGGCGCACGTGCGCGCTTCGGCGTTTTCGCTCGCCTACAGCCTGGCAGCGGGGATATTCGGCGGCTTTACGCCCGCGGTATCCACCTACCTGATTCACCGCTCGGGCAACCCGGCCATGCCAGGCGCCTGGCTGGCGCTGGCGGGCGCGATGGGCCTGACGGCTACAACGCTGCTTTCACCCTCACTGCTCAGACACGGAGCGCTCGGCAAGCTCACCGAAAAGCGGTAGCGAATAGACCTCGTTGTGCGCCGCTTTCACCATCATGAAAATGGACATGATCAGCAGCGCCGCCCCAATCAACCCATGCAGCGGAAAGTGCCGCAGTTCGCTGGAGAGGGGTTGCACCACCCAGTCGTTCAGCAGCCAGGCGACGAACAGGTAGAGGCCCTGAAATGCGTGGAAGCGAACGGCACGATTGCCGCGAAACCGCCGCGCCGCCAGGACCAGGATGGCGGCCACCCAACCCAGCCCCGGAAGATAGCAGCAAATGGCGGCCGTGCGGGGCGAAATGGACTCCAGCGCCTCGCCCGGTCCCGCGCCGGCATACGGGACATTCAACGGCTGGCGTGCGCCGCAGTTGCCGCAGTACGCGTCGCGCGCGTCTACCTGCTTTCCGCATTGGCTGCAAAATGGCATGTCGGGTTCCAGGAAGCTAGCCAGGGCAGGGAAAAGCCCCTGTCCCACACCGCCCCACATAAGTAGATACGTTATGCGGTTTGTGAAGGTTCAGGCAACCACCGGGGGCGAGTTTGGACAGGCACTGCACTGAGATCCCAGGTTTTCCTTCTACCACCCCTTGACACCCGCCCTTCCCACTGATATTGTTCCCCCCAATTTTCGTTTTTCCGTGCGGTAGAAGTTAGGGCCACGGCGGGCCGTGCGGGGTCTTTCACAACCCAGCCAGGGACTTTTCGCGAGAAGAGAGGCTCGAGTATGTCATTCAGGCTTTCTACGTCGGCGGCAGCATATTGGATCTTGACGGGTGCGGCTGCATTCGCGCAGTCGAACCAGGGGACGATTACCGGAACTATTGCCGATCCCGCGGGCGCGGTGATCGCCGGCGCCACCATCGAGGTCAGAAATGCGGACACCGGTGTCGTCTATCAGGGCGGCAGCTCGAACACAGGAAATTACGTGATTCCGGTTCCGGCGGGCACCTACCAGATTACGGTGAGCGTGCCTGGGTTCAAAAGATTTGTGGAATCGAACGTCCAGGTCGTGGTGGCTACGGATACCCGCAAAGACATCACGCTTGCCATCGGCGAGGCTAGTGAGGCGGTAACAGTGGCCGACACGGCCCCTTTGCTCAAAACCGAAAGCGGGGAGATGAGCCATCTGGTCGAGGTGAATGAGGTGGATCAAATCCCCCTCCTCACAGTCGCGGGCGGTGGTTATGCCGGAGCCACCCAGATGGGCAATATCCGCAACCCGCTGCAAACCTCGCTCCTTCTTCCCGGCGTAGCGTTTGCCAACGACATGGAACTAGTCGTGAACGGATTGCCCAGTAACAGTGAAACCATCCGCATCGAAGGTCAGGACTCCACCGGGACCCTCTGGAAGGTCTACCAGCAGCGCAGCCAAACGATGGGCGTGGATGCTGTCCAGGAAGTGAACGTCCAGACCAGCAATTTTGCGGCGGAGTACGGCCAGGCCGGCGGCGGCTACTTCAACTTCACCATGAAGTCCGGCACGAATCAACTCCATGGCAGCGCCTATGACTATTTTGTGAATGAGGCGCTGAATGCCGGATTGCCCTTCACGGATGCGGGCGCAGTCAATCCGACTAAAGAGGGCCAGCACATCCGCAATGCGAACCGCAAGAACGATTTTGGCGGCACCATCGGCGGCCCGATCCGCATTCCCAAAATCTACAACGGTAAGGACCGGAGCTTCTTCTTTTTCAACTTCGAACAGTACCGCCAATCCTTGTCGGTAGGCAACGGCGTGATGAGCGTTCCCACACAAGCGTACCGGAACGGCAACTTCGGCACCGCGGGATGTTTGAATTTCAACGGCGCCACGAACACTTGCAACGGAGGTAACACTCCTCTGACGAATGGCGGCGCGCCGGTGGTGGATTCCGCCGGCCAGGCCCTCACATACGGCGAGATATTCGACCCCGCAACCACCCACATCGTAAACGGATATAACGTGCGTACTCCGTTTCCCAACAACACCATTCCGCTTAGCCGCTTCGACCCTACGGCACTGATGATTCAAAACATGCTTCCGCTCCCCAACGCTCCCGGGATTATCAACAACTTCATCATTCCCGATTACCTCAACTGGACGCACACCACGGATTATTCCTGGAAAATCGATCATTCGCTGAGCCCGACGGCCAAACTCTCCTGGTATCTGTCGCGCTATGGCTGGAACTCGCCCAATGCTACCGGTGTTCCCGGACCGTTCTCGGGCCAAGCGGCCACCGGCTACCGGAACCTGACTACTCGCGTGAACTTCGATTACACCGTCAAGCCCACATTGCTCTTCCATTTAGGCATCGGTTACCTCCACCAGTTTGAGCCGACTATTCCACAGAAGTTCGACGAAAGTTCCCTCGGCATGCACGGATACTACGACGAGACCCTCTTCCCCACCATATTCGGAATGGGCCAATCGACGTCTGGCGGATGGGCCTGCTCCTCAAGCGGAGCTCCCTGTGGCGCTACGACCCTTTTTGGCAATACCAACGGTGTCGGGGGAGCGTTTGAGACGCGTCTCTATGAAGAGAAAAGCACAGGCAACACCAGCCTCACCTGGGTACACGGAAACCATATTTACAAATTCGGCGGAGAAACTACCATCGAGGGATACCCCAATAAAAGCCATTGGCGCGCCAACGGCACCTTCATTTTCTCCAATGCCGAAACGGCCGACCCATGGCAAAACGGCCAGCCGATGAACTTTACCAATGGTACCGGTTTCAATTACGCCAGCTTTCTATTGGGCACGCCGGATTCGTTTCAGCTCAGTCCCATAGCGAATACCAAGCTCGGGAATCACTTCTTTGGCTTATACGCGCAGGATAGTTGGAAGGTCACTCGCAAATTCACGCTGGATTATGGCCTGCGGTACGATTACCAAACCTATCTGAACGAGCAGTACAACCGCATGCAGGAAGTCTCCTGGAGCACGCCCAATCCGGCTGTGGGAGGACTGTTGGGCACGGGCATTTATCAAGGCGCCGGCCCTGGCGCGCACTGCAATTGCCAGTTCTCCCATGTCTACCCTTACGCTTTCGGACCGCGCCTGGGAGCGGCTTACCAGATCAACCCGAAGACCGTGCTGCGCGCCGGAGCCGGCGTGATGTATGGAACCACGCAGACCCCTCAGGGCCTATCCTATGGCGTCGCAGACTATTACACATTCAACTCATTGGGCTACGGCATTACCCCAATGCCGCTGGGGCTTTCGGGACCAAATCCGGACCCGAATCTCACATTCCCCAATTTCAGTCCTGGAAAATATCCGACCGCCAGCGGCGGCCTCCTGCCCCCGTCAAATCCGAACATCTACTTCTCTCCAGAGGCGCGCCCTCCCCGCATCATGCAGTGGAGTATTGGCGTCCAGCGCGAAGTGCAAAAGGACATAGTTTTGGAAGTCACTTACGTAGGCAATCGTGAGGTCTGGGGCGCCGCGCCCGGCCTCGATCAGATCAACTCCAATAGTCTTACCCCTGCCATCCTCGCCGCTCACGGCCTCAACATCGCCAATCCCGCAACCCAGAAATTGCTCACAAGTTTGCTCAGTTCTCCGCAAGCGGCCGCCGCGGGGTTTTACCCGGCCTATGCGGGCATGCCGCTCACCCAGACCGTCGCCCAGGATCTCCGCCCTGCGCCGCAGTTCACCCTCCCTACCGCCGAGGATCTCGGCCCACCTATCGGTAAGACTTGGTATGACTCGCTGCAGTCCAAAGTGACTAAGCGGCTCTCCCATGGTTTGTCGGTACAGGGCTCGTTTGTTTGGTCCAAGGGGTTGGTCAATGGTACAGGGGCCGAAGCCGGCAACATCACTACTCTCGCCGGCATCCCCATTTATAACGACATTTACAACTACGGCATCAACAAGCAGCTCAACCAATTGGTCCGGCCGGACGCGGCGGTCATTTCCGGCACTTATACCACCCCCAAGATCGCTTCCGCTGACAGCGGCGGCATGAAAGCGCTCTCGCAGGTAGTTCGGGATTGGCAGATCGGGTGGGTGCTTCGCTACCAGAATGGCGCCCTCATTCAGGCTCCCTATTCTAATAACCAACTCAACCAGCAACTGGAGCGGGCAAGCCCCACATTCTGGAACCGTGTCCCCGGCGCGAATCCCCTGCTGGTGAATCCGAATTGCGGGTGCTTCAATCCGCAAACTACGCTGGTGCTGAATCCCGCCGCATGGACGGACGCTCCCGGCGGCACCTTCGGAACATCCGCTCCGTTTTACGACAACTACCGCTGGCAGCGCCAGCCGGCTGAGTCCGTGAGCTTCGGCCGGAATTTCCGGTTCGGCAAGGAAGGCAGATTTAATTTCTACATCCGTGCCGAGTTCCAGAACATCTTCAATCGGCTCTTCCTCTCGCCGCCGTTGGCGGGCAGCAACAGCCCGGCCAATCCGACCGCGAACGCCAATCCGGCCAGTTCACCTACCGTAGTTGGAGGAGTGTATACCTACGGCTACGGCTATATACCAACGCTTAATGGAGCGGGCGCTCAGCCGCGTTCGGGCCAGATCGTCGGCCGCTTTACGTTTTAATGGACTGCGCCGGCGAACCAGTTCCGGAATGCCGTCCCCTGCGGCGTTAGCGCGCCATCGAGAGTGTATTTGCCGAAGTGGGAAGCGTCGCGGCCGTGGTCGTCCCGCTTGCCGGGCTGGTCGTACAGCACCCAGTCGAAAAGATAATCGACACCGTTTTCGAGCGCCGCGTTCACCAGCGCTTCCATCCGCGCGGCGGTGCGGTGCTGATCCCAATATTCGCCGAATTCGCCGATAATAAAGCGCGCCGAAAGGTGTTGTTTGTCCGCGAAGTCCCTCAGAACGTGCATGCCCGACGCCATGCTTTTCGCCATCGTGGCGGCATCGTAATCCCAACCGATCGACGCCCAGCAGCTGTACGAAAAGTAATCGACGCTGGCCAGTTTCGCGCCCACTTCCACCAGCCCCGAAGGTTTTCCTACATAGCCCGGAACGATCGTGAACTCGAACGCGCTCAAGACTTCTCCGGGATACCCCAATTTGCGGGCCTCGTCCCGCCCCTGGCGTACGCCATCGAGGCGCGCTTGATAATACTCGCGGCAGGCAGCCCAATTGCCGCCGCAGTCATTCTCAAATTCCCAATTGGAAACAATCTTGCGCCCCGGCGTCTTTGCCAGCTCGATCGCGAACCGGCGAAATTCGTCCCGCGTGGCTGCCAGTTGCCGCGCATCCAGCCGTCCGTTCTTGTACTTGCCATAAGACGCAGTGTCATAAGCCGTCAGCATCACGACTGGAAACGCCGCCACGAAAGCGCGGTAATCCGCCCGCCGGACCTTGACATCCAGTGGCGAATTATCCCGTGCGTCCGCGGGATCCCAAAGCGCTCCCGGACCAATGTAAACCCGCACGACGCGATCCGCGCCCAGCCGTTTCACGTCGGACGCAGCCTGCTCGAGCGCGCCGGCCGGAGTTTGCCGCAATTGTCCCCACACGTAAATCCCCACGTGCTGCCGGTACTCGGCCGGGGTCGCGCCGGCCAGCCGAAAAATTACGAGAGCCGCGGCTGCCAGGGAGCGGTTCATGAGACCAGCCCGAATCACCGCTTCGGCGTGAGCCGCATCAGCCTTCCAGTGGTGCTCAGCAGGTAAATGGCGCCGTCGGCCCCCTGGCGTATATCACGGATGCGCTGCTTCTGGTCGAGCAGCAACCGCTCCTCGGCCGTGACCCGGTCGCCCTGCAAAACCAGCCGCACCAGGCACTGCGCCTCCAGTCCTCCGATGAACAGGTTGCCCTTCCATTCCGGAAACAGCTCGCCCGTATAAAACAGCATGCCCGAAGGCGCGATGTCCGGCACCCAGAAATAGGCCGGCTCTTCCACGCCCTTCATGGAATGCGCGCCGTTGCCCACAGGCACGTTCTTGCGGCCGTCCGTGCGGTACGCATCGTACTGCACTCCATAAGAAACATCGGGCCAGCCGTAATCCTTTCCGGCGCGAATGATGTTGATCTCGTCGCCGCCTTGCGGGCCGTGGTCGGTCACCCACAATTGGCCGGTCGCCGGGTTAATCGCTGCGCCCTCCGGGTCGCGCAGGCCGTGCGCGAACGTCGCCGGCGGCACGGTCGGGCGGCTCAGCCACGGATTGTCTTTGGGAATCGAGCCATCCCGGTTGATGCGCAGCACACGCCCGGAAAAATTGCGGCGAATATCGGGGTTCTCGGTGAAATCGTGCTCCACGCCGTCCAGGTCGGAATCGTAGAAGCGGAAGCGGTCGGCGCCCGTAACGTAGAGCGTGCCATCCGGCGCCAGCACCACCCGGCGCTCCGCTCCTTCCGCCAGCGTGTGCACATCTTCAAGGCGCCGGTTGTCCTCGCTCAGCCGCGCCGTGGCCACGCGCTCCATGCCCAAATCCATCGTGCGGCGCTCGGCCAGCGGCTTGCTCCAGACCTTCTGATAGAAGAATTCGTTCGGCCAGATGGCGGGCTCCTCGCCGCGCGGCGGGGCGAAATAGGTGAAGTAGAGCCGGCGATTCCGGGCAAAATCGGGATCGAGCAAAATGTCGTGCAGTCCCTGGGCCGCCACCACTTTCACGCCGGGCACGCCCTCAATCGGAGCCATCACCACGCCATCCCGCCGCACGATGCGCATGGTTCCGGCGCTTTCGGTCACCAGAAAATTCCCGTCCGGCAGAAACGCCATCGACCACGGCGAACTCAGCCGGGTCGTGATCGTCTCGACGTTCACCGGGGGCGAAGGCCTGGCCGGTGGTGGCGCATCCGTCTGGCCTCGAAAAGCCGGTTTGGGCTTGTCTCCGTGGAAAGCGAACGCAGACTGCGCGCAGGCTGCTGGCGCAAGCAGCAGGCTGATCGAGGCCACTCGAAACGCGAACGTCTTCATATGAGGCTAATCATACGTGAACCGCCCTCCCGAGGCTACGGCAAGCTCTCCCAAACTACCGGCCGGTTCCCCTTCCGCCATTCCTCCGCCAACCCCTGATACCGCGCTTCCACCAGCGCCCGCTTTAGCTTCAGTGTCGGCGTCAGCATCCCGTTTGCCACGCTCCATGGCCCGTCGGCAATTCCCAAAAATGCCACGCGCTCGTGCGGATCGAGATCGCGGTTGGTCTCCTCCAGTACGGCCGCCAGGGAATTTTCGAGCGCCGCCCTTTCGCGCGGATCGTGGCAGCGAACGCGCGCTGCGTCCGAAATTAATACCACCGCGAACGGATTCGCCATTCCCGCCCCCATCACGCAGCAGGCGTCCACATTCGGATCGAGCGCCAGCTTGTTTTCGATCGGCGCCGGCGCGACATACTTCCCTTTGCTGGTCTTGAACTGCTCCTTAATCCGGCCCACGATTTTGAGCTGCCCATCGGAGGCGATCTCGCATACGTCTCCGGTATGAAAAAAGCCGTCCTCCAGAAACGAGGCGCGCGTGCCCTCGGGATCTTTGTAATACCCCAGCATGTTCATCGGGCTTTTGATCTGTAATTCGCTCTGCTGGCCGAGCCGGGCTTCCACGCCCGGCAGGGCCGCGCCCACCCAGCCCGCGCGCACTGTGCCGCTCGCCGGCAGATGCGTAATCAGCGTCTCGGTCATGCCGTAACCTTCCGCCAGGTTCAGTCCCAGCTCGCGATACCAGCGGAGAGTCTCGGGCGGCAGCGGAGCGGACCCGCACGCCGCGTACCGCACCGTCTCGAGTCCCAGCGCCCGCAGAATGCGCCGTTTCACCATTCTGCTCACCACCGGAATGCGGAACAGCGTCTTCAGCCGCCGCTCGGACATCCTGGCGAAAACGTTCTGCTGAAATTTCAACAGCAGGCGCGGCACGCTCATAAACAGCGTGGGCCGCGCGCGCTGCAGGTCCTTCACAAATGTATCCACGCCTTCGCTAAAATAGACGTGCAGCCCCACCGTGATCGCCAGCAACTCCACCCCCACGCGCTCCACGATATGGGCCAGCGGCAGGTAGGAGAGCACGCGGTCGTCGGCGCGCAGCCCCACAAACTCCGCCAGGACCTTTGCGTTGAAACTGAATGCCGCAAACGTGTGCATCACGCCCTTGGGAGTGCCGGTGGTGCCGGAAGTGTAAATGATTGTTGCCAGATCGTCCGCGGAGCGCGCAGGCGACCCGGCAAGCGGCAGTGTGCTTTCGCAAAGCGCCTCCCACGACAGGATGCCGTCCCCGGCAGCGCCGGGAAATCCCACCCGGCAGACGTCGGGCGGCAACCCCTCGGCGAGTTCTTTGCTCTCCGCCGCCCCGATAAAGCAGGCGATGGCCCCGCTGTGCTCCAGAATCTGCCGGATCGAATGCGGCTGCAGCGAAGGATATACCGGAACCGATACGTGGCCAGACATCCAGACGGCCAGATCCGCCAGGATCCACCACGCGCAGTTTTTGGACAGAATCGCCACGCGCGAACCTGGTGGCCAGTTCCGCGCCTTCAGCCATCCCGCCACGCGCCGGGATTCGTCCACTGCTTCCGCCCATGTCCATTCCCGCACTTTCCCCCCGCCATAGGGTTGGCTGAGGAAAGTCTCCGTGGCCCTTTCCCGCTCCCATCGGTAAACCCGTTCCAGCGGGAGATCGCTTTGACCGGCAAATTCCACTTGCGTTTCTATTTTACCCATCGGTAAGATATCAAGTGCGCCCGCCGTGTCCATGGTATCCAAAAACGGGAGTTCCTCCCGGCCGCACTGGAAGGCTTTCGCCGACCGGCGCCGCGACCCGGCCAGCAAGCGCGAAGCGGTCCTCAAAACAGCGGCCGAGCTGTTTCTGGAAAAAGGCTACGGGCGCACCTGTCTGAACGACGTGGCCGAACGGCTGAACATTACCAAACCGGCCCTTTATCATTACTTTCGTAATAAGGAAGGCATCCTGCTCGAGTGTTACCGCGTGGGCGCGGGCCTGATAGAAGAGATTCTGAACGATATCGCCTCGCACTGCGGAACGGGCCTTGAAAAAGTCGAAGCCTTCATCTATTCCTACGCGAACGTGATGACCGTGAATTTCGGCCGCTGCGTGATGCGGCTGGATGAAGCCGAGCTTTCGCCGGAAGCATTGGCCGAAGTCCGCGGCTATAAGCGAAAAATCGATCGCCGCCTGCGCTCCTTTATTCAGGAAGGCATCGCGGACGGCTCCATTACGCCGTGCGACGCCAAGCTCGCGGCCTTCTCCATCGCCGGCGCATTGAATTGGATTTGCCACTGGTACGAACCGGCGGGTTCTCTGCCGCCGGAAGAAATTGCGGCGCAGTTTGCGCGCACGCTGACGCGCGGCTTAGCCGCCACGGGAGCAACGAAATGATCGCTGAAACGGTTTTTGCGGCGGACGCTCCGGCGCCCGCCAAAACGTCCCCCGTTCTCATTCGCAAGGTGGGCGTGCTGGGCGCGGGCACCATGGGGTCGCGCATCGCTGCGCATTTCGCCAACGCGGGCCTGCCGGTGGTTTTGCTCGATATCGTTTCGCCGCGGGGGCCGCGCGGCGCGGTTGCCGCTCAGGCGCTCGAAGCGTTGAAAAAGAGCAAGCCGGCCGCATTTTACGAACCGGGCGCGGCGGCCCGCATCGTCACCGGCAATTTCGATGACGATGCCGCCCTGCTCGCCGATTGCGATTGGGTCGTCGAGGCGGTCACCGAAAATCTCGCCATCAAGCAGGCGCTGCTCGAAAAAATCGAGCCGCGCCTCAAAGCGGACGCCATATTGACCACCAACACCAGCGGCCTGCCGGTCGCCTCGATCGCCGCCAAGCTTCCCGAAGCGCGCCGCCGCCGCTGGTTCGGAACGCATTTCTTCAATCCGCCGCGCTACATGCGCCTGGTCGAACTCATCCCCACCAGCGAAGCCGATCCGCGGGTTATGGAGGCGGTGAGCCAGTTCGCCGATGTCCGCCTCGGCAAGGAAGTCGTGCCCGCGCGCGATACGCCGAATTTCATCGCCAACCGCATCGGCGTGTTCGTCATGCTGCAAGCCGTCAAGCTGATGCAGAGCGAAGATTTGACCGTCGAAGAAGTGGACGCGCTCACCGGCACCGCCATCGGCTGGCCGCGCACCGGCACTTTCCGCCTCGCCGATCTGGTCGGCCTCGATGTGCTCGCTAACGTGGCCGCCAATTTCGCGCAGTCCCGCGGCGAGGCCGTGGCCTTGCCCCCATTCGTCCAAACCATGCTCGAACGCCGTTGGCTCGGCGACAAGACGAAACAGGGTTTCTACAAAAAGGTGCGCGACGAAAAGGGCGAGGAGGTGCGGCTGGCGCTCGACTGGAAGACTTTGGAATACCACCCCGCCGCCCGGCCGAAATTCCCCTCGCTCGAGATGGCGAAGAACGCCGGATCCATGCCGGACCGGCTGGCACAACTGCTCGGCGGCGATCCCCGCAAGGATAAAGCCGTGCGCTTCCACTGGAAGCTGCTTACCGCGCTCTGGAACTACGCCGCCGATTGCCTCCCCGAAATTGCCGATAACGTTTCCAGCGTGGACCGCGCCATGCGCGCCGGCTTCAATTGGGAGATGGGGCCGTTCCAGTTGTGGGATGCCGCCGGAGTGCGCGCCACAATCGAGCGGATGAAGGCCGCTGGATCTGCGATGAGCGCGCCAGTCAGCGCCAATGCCGAAATCCTGCTCAACTCCGGTGCCGATTCCTGGTATCGCAATCATGGAAAGGAATGCTTCGACCTCGCCAGTCGCGCCTATAAGCCGGTGCCCGAAGCGGAAGGCGCGGCGCGCGTGGCCAGTTTCCGCGCCTCTCACGGCGTGGTAAAGCACAACCCCGGCGCATCTCTGGTCGATTTGGGAGATGGCATCGCCTGCCTCGAGCTGCATTCGCTCAAGGACGCCATCGGCGAAGACGTGGTCCGCATGCTCACCGAGACGCTCCGTCCCGAAAGCGATGCGGTGCGCAACTTTACGGCTTTTGTCATCGGCGGCGATGCCGGCAATTTCTCCGTAGGCGCCAACCTCATGCAGCTCCTTCTGGCCGTGCAGGAACAGGAATGGGACGAAGTGGATCTGATGATTCGCGCGTTCCAGCGCATGACGGCCGCCATCAAATTCTGCCCGCGGCCTGTAGTGGTCGCGCCATTCGGTATGTGCCTTGGCGGCGGCGCCGAAATCGCCCTGCACGGCGCGCGGCGGCAGGCGCACGCGGAAACGTATCTGGGCCTGGTGGAAACGGGAGTCGGGCTGCTGCCCGCGGGCGGCGGGTGCAAGGAAATGACGCTGCGCGCCATCGAAGCCGCGGCCAAGCTCCAGGACAACGGGCGCAACGATTCGGTGGAACTCATGGACGCCATGAAACGCGCCTTCGAATCCATCGCCATGGCCAAGGTTTCCACTTCGGCCGCCGAAGCGCGCCAGTTGGGTTATCTGAGCGCGGCGGACGGCATCACCATGAACCGCGACCGGCTGCTCACCGACGCCAAGGAAGTGGCGCGCGGCCTCGCCAAGGCCGGTTATGCGCCGCCGCTGCCGCGGACTGATATTCCCGCGCCCGGCGCGAATCTGCTCGCGGGAATGAAGCTCGCGGTCCACACCATGCGCGAAGGGCAGTTCATCAGCGATCATGATGCGAAGGTCGCAAACAAAGTAGCGTGCGTGCTGTGCGGCGGTGATATCACTCCGGGCGCCCCGGTCAGCGAGCAATACCTGCTCGATCTGGAGCGCGAAGGGTTTCTGTCGCTGTGCGGCGAAAAGAAAACCCAGGAGCGGATTGCCTTCACGCTGAAAACCGGCAAGCCGCTGAGGAACTAGATAATGAAAGAAGCGGTCATCGTAAGCGCCGTTCGCACGGCGGTCGGCAAGGCGCCGAAAGGGACCCTGCGCGCCACCCGCCCGGACGATCTTGGCGCATTCGCCATCCAGGGGGCGCTCGAGCGCGTTCCCAATCTCGATAAAAAAGAAATCGAAGACGTAATCATCGGTTGCGCGATGCCGGAAGGCGAGCAGGGCATGAACGTTGCGCGCATCTGTGCGCTCCGCGCGGGCGTGCCTATCGAAGCGGCGGCTATGACCATCAACCGCTTCTGCGCCTCCGGGCTGCAATCCATCGCTCTGGCCGCGGAGCGGATTCGCGCCGGCAGCGCCGATGTGATCGTGGCGGGAGGTACCGAATCCATGTCCCTGGTGCCCATGGGCGGGAACAAACTTTCGATCAATCCGGCGCTCATGGAAAGCTACCCGGATTCTTATTTGCCCATGGGCTTGACCGCTGAACGTGTCGCGCGGCACTACGGCATTTCGCGCGAAGAGGCGGACCAGTTCGCTCTCGCCAGCCACCAGAAAGCCCTGGCCGCGCAGGCGGCAGGCAAATTCACCCAAGAGATCGTGCCTGTGCCGGTCGCCTTTTTCGCCTTAAACGGCAAGACCAAACCGGAAAAAAAAGAAATCGACTTCCGCGCCGACGAAGGCCCGCGCGCCGATACGTCGTTAGAAGCGCTCGCAAAGCTGAAACCCGTGTTTCACGCCAAGGGCACTGTTACCGCGGGCAACTCGTCACAGATGTCCGATGGCGCGGCGGCCGCGGTGGTGATGTCGGACGAACGCGCCAAAGCGCTCGGCCTCAAGCCGCTCGCCCGCTTCGTTTCCTACGCCTATTCGGGCTGCTTGCCGGAGGAAATGGGCATCGGCCCGGTCTACGCGGTTCCCAAAGCGCTGAAGCTGGCGGGACTGAAGCTGGCGGATATTGCCGTAATCGAACTGAACGAAGCCTTTGCCGCGCAATCGCTGGCCGTGATCGAAACCTTGGGACTCGATCCTGCCAAAGTGAACGTAAACGGCGGCGCCATCGCGCTGGGGCATCCTCTGGGCTGCACCGGCGCGAAACTGACGGCCACGCTGCTCGGCGAATTGAAGCGCCGCCACGCACGGTATGGCATGGTCACCATGTGCGTGGGCGGCGGCATGGGGGCCGCGGGCATTTTCGAAAACCTCGAGTGAGGGAGGGCAATCCATGGAAGCGACCAAAACCGTGACAACAGCGGCGGCTGCCCCGGGCGGCGGCTTTCTTGTCGAAGAGCGCAAACCCCAAGAGGTCTTCACTCCCGAAGATCTTTCCGAAGAGCAGCGGCAAATTGCCAAAACCGCGGCCGAATTCACCCTGAAGGAAGTGCTGCCGCGGGCGGCCGAAATCGAAGCCAAAAACTTCGCTGTCACCCGCGGCCTGCTGCGCAAGGCCGGCGAGCTGGGCCTGATGGCCGCCGATATCCCCGAAGCCTACGGCGGCCTGGAACTCGACAAGGTCACTTCGGCCGTAATCGCCGAATCCATGTCTATGCTGGGCAGCTTTTCGGTGGCCTTCAGCGGCCACACCGGCATCGGCACCCTGCCCATCGTTTGGTACGGCACCGAAGAACAGAAGCGCAAATATCTGCCGAAACTCGCCACCGGCGAATGGATCGGCGCCTACGCCCTGTCCGAATCCTCTTCCGGTTCCGACGCGCTGAACTGCCGCACCCGCGCCGCGCTCTCTCCCGATGGCAAGCACTGGGTGCTCAACGGCGAAAAAATGTGGATCACCAATAGCGGTTTCGCCGACCTGTTCACCGTCTTCGCCAAAGTCGATGGCGAAAAATTTTCGGCGTTTCTGGTGGAGCGCAACACGCCCGGATTTTCCGTCGGGCATGAAGAACACAAGCTCGGCATTCGCGGCTCTTCCACCTGCCCGCTGATTCTGGCCGATTGCCAAATTCCCGTCGAAAACCTGCTGGGCGAAATCGGCAAGGGCCACCACATCGCCTTCAACATTTTGAATATCGGCCGCTTCAAGCTGGGGGCGGCCTGCGTGGGCGCGGCGCGCAACAGCCTGCAAAACGGCATTCAATACGCCAAGGAGCGCAAAGCGTTCGGCAAATCGATTGCGGAGTTTGGCCTGATTCAGGAAAAGATCGCCGAATGCGCCGCGGGCATCTATGCGGGCGAATCGCTCGCCTACCGCACCATCGGCATGATCGACGCCGCGCTCGCCGCGCTCGATACGAAGACCTCGCGCGACATCCAGAAGCGCATTGAAGAGTACGCGGTCGAGTGCTCCATCCTCAAAGTCTGGGGATCGGAAATGCTGGACATGGTGGTCGATCACGTGCTCCAGATTTTCGGCGGCTACGGTTACGTGGAAGAGTACCCCGCCGAGCGTGCCTACCGCGATTCGCGCATCAATCGCATCTTCGAAGGGACCAACGAAATCAACCGGCTGATTATCGCCGGCTTTCTCATGAAGCGCGCCATGGCGGGACAACTGCCGCTCCTGGGAGCCATCCAGAAACTGATGGACGAAGTGATGTCCGGTTCCATCCAGGCTGAAGAACGCGAAGGCCCGCTGGCCGGCGAGCATCGCCTCCTTTCCAGCGCGAAGAAGCTGTCGCTGTTTGCCGCCGGAGTCGCCTCGCAAAAATACATGCAGGCCTTGGCCGATCAGCAGGAAGTCATGGCCGCGCTCGCCGATTGCATCATCGAAGTCTACGCCATGGAATCGTGCCTGCTCCGCGCCGAGAAACTGCGCGCCGCCCAAGGCGCCGCCGCCCGCCAGGCGATTGCCCCGGCAATTCAAATGACGAGGTTCTACGCGGCCAAAGCCATCGAGCGCGTCGAACTGGCGGCGCGCAAAGTCATCGCGGCCGCGAGTGAAGGCGATATGCTGCGCACCCAGCTCGCCATCCTCCGCCGGCTCTCGAAATATGAACCGGCCGATACCATCGGCCTAGGCCGCGAGATCGCTCGCCACATGCTGGCTGCGGGCCGGTACGCCCTGTGAACCACGAAGTCTGGAACCAGCCGCCGCCGCTAGTTGATTACAACCTGTTCACCAGCGACCGCGCGCTGCGCGAAGCGGTCGCGCGCGAAGGCGCGGGCTGGGCATGCGGCGCGCTCGAAGACTTCGGCCGCCGTCTGGGTACGGCCGAACTGATGGAATGGGCGCTCGAAGCTAACCAGAATCCGCCGATCCTCCACACGCATGATCGCCAGGGGCGCCGCCGCGATGAAGTTGTGTTCCATCCGGCATGGCACCATCTGATGCGCCTTTCGGTGGCGCAGGGAATCCACAATCTGCCGTGGGCGCGGCCGCAACCGGGGGCGCACGTGGCCCGCGCCGCTCTCGCCATGCTCGCTTTGGAAAATGAAGCAGGCCATGTCTGCCCGATTTCCATGACATATTCCGCCGTTCCTGTTTTGCGCCTGGATCGCATGCTGGCCGCCGAATGGGAGCCGCGCATCCATTCCTCCACCTACGATTTCTCCTTCCGCCCCGCCGATCAGAAGCACGGCGCGCTCGTCGGCATGGCCATGACCGAAAAGCAGGGCGGCTCCGACGTGCGCGCCAACACCACGCGCGCCCAGCCGATCGGCAACCGCGAGTATCTGCTCGACGGCCACAAATGGTTCTGCTCGGCCCCGATGAACGACGCCTTTGTGGTGCTCGCGCAAGCGCCCGCCGGCCTTTCCTGTTTTTTCCTGCCGCGGTGGAAACCGGACGGCCAGCTCAACGGCTTTCACCTCCAGCGCCTCAAAAACAAACTGGGCAACCGCTCCAATGCTTCAAGCGAGGTCGAGTTCCGTTCCGCGTGGGCGCGCCTCATCGGCGAGGAAGGCCGCGGCGTGCCCACCATCATCGATATGGTGCGGCACACCCGCCTCGATTGCACCCTGGGTTCGGCCGCTTTGATGCGCCGCGCGCTCGTCGAAGCGATTCATCATTGCCGCTACCGCCACACTTTCGGGCGCCCCCTGATCGAGCACGCGCTCATGCGCAACGTGCTCGCCGACCTGGCCGTCGAATCGGAAGCGGCCTCGCTCCTCGCCCTCCGTGCCGCCCGTGCCTTCGATGAAAACGACCGGCCGTTTGCCCGCCTGGTTGTCGCCATCGGCAAATACTGGACGTCGAAACGCGCTTCCGCCCACGTGGCCGAAGCGCTCGAATGCCTCGGCGGCAACGGTTACGTGGAAGATTCCGGCATGCCTCGCCTCTACCGCGAAGCTCCGCTCAATTCCATTTGGGAAGGCTCGGGAAACGTGATCGTGCTCGATGCCCTGCGCGCCATCAAGAAGGAACCGGAGTCGCTCGACCGCGTGATGGCCGAAATCCTATCGGGGCGCGACCCGCGCATTGAGAAATTCGCCGCACGCATCGGGACGAGTTCCTCCGAAATAGAAGGCCGCCGCCTGGTGGAACGTCTGGCGCTGGCGCTCCAAGCCTCGCTCCTGGTCCGCTTCAGCCCGGCCGCGGTAGCCGACGCCTTCTGCGCCTCCCGCCTGGAACCCGATTTCGGCGGCGCCTTCGGTACACTGCCCAAGGGCGTCGCCATGGAAGAGGTAATCGCAGCGGCATTCGAAGGCTAAGGACAGGGCTTTGGCCCCGCGCCAATCCAGTCCAGTTCCAGGTGAGCCATCCGCTGAAATTCGGGATCTCCGGTAACCAGAGCGCAATTGTGCTTCAAAGCGAGTGCGGCCGCAAAGGCGTCTGCATAGGCAATGGGGAACCGGGCTTTGAGCGATGCCGCATTCCAAACGTCCGGGTAGGCCGGCGTTTCAATAGTGACCGGCAGCGTTCCCGACAATTTCCGCCATTGTTCGGCAATTTCCTCGCTCCGGCTCTTCCAGAGAAAATAGTAAACCTCGCCCACGTTGATGGCGCTCATCAGCAGCCGAGCCTTGCCGGCTTCGGCTTCCGCCAGGAGCCCGTCTAGGCGATCGCAGGCTGGCTGGCGGGCGTTCATCCACTCCAGAATCGCCCACGAATCAAGCGCGCGAGTCTTCAAGCTTCCGTTCCCGCTTGCGGAAAGCCGCAAACTGTTTCATCACATCTTTGCCAGCCGCGGCGCCCCTCAGTTTTTTCCATGCCGGCTCTTTCGAAAGCACGATTTCCTGGCCCCGTACTTCGAGCGTGAGCTTAGCGCCTTCCGAAAGATTAAGCTGGTCGCGAACTGCTTTGGGGATGGCGATCTGCCCCTTGGAGGATAGTGTAACCCGCTCCATAGAAGCATCTTACCATGGGTAAGACCACCGCAAGCGGGTAACTGGGTCTCCACTCCAAACCGCGGCCAAAATCTCGGGCCGGTCCAAGAACGCTCCTGAGTTGGTAAAAGCCTTGACAGCGACACAGTCGAGCGTTACCGGATAACCCGCACTTCGAATCGCAGCGGCCTGATTGTCGAAAAGAAAGGCTCCAGCCCACGCTCCGGCCTGGGTCCAACAGTATATAATCGCCTCACTGCGAGGTCCCATGTACCAGCCTCGGTTTGCCGCCCCCCTTCCCGCGGCCCTTCTTCTCTGCGGAACGGCCGTAGCTCAGTGGGTGAACGTTCCCAAAGGCTCGATTCCGCGCACGCCCGATGGGAAACCCAATCTCGCCGCGCCCGCTCCCAAGCTGCCAGATGGCAAGCCCGATCTTTCCGGCGTCTGGGAGCCCAACGGCAATAAATACGTGCGCGACATCGCCGCCGATCTCAAACCCGGCGACGTCCCCTTCCAGCCCTGGGCCAAGGCGCTTTATGAGCAGCGCATCGATGGCTCGCACTCCCGCGAAGATCCCGACGCCAATTGCCTCCCGCAGGGCGTTCCCAAAATCAACGCCGCGCCCGCGCCCTGGCGCATCGTGCAAACGCCTGGCTATATCGTGATCGTGTACGAAGCCTTCAATCTATGGCGGCAGGTTTTCCTCGATGGCCGCCGTCCCGCCCCTGACCCCAATCCCACCTGGATGGGCTATTCCACGGGCAAGTGGGAAGGCGATACCCTGGTCGTCGATACCACGGGCTTTAATGGAAAGGCTTGGCTCGATCAGTTGGGGAAGCCTTCCACGGAAGCGCTGCATGTCATCGAGCGCTTCCGCCGCAAGGATTTCGGACACATGGAGATTCAAATCACTATCGACGACCCTAAGGCCTACACCCGGCCCTGGAACGTCACCGAAGACGCGCGCCTGCTGCCGGATTCGGAATTGTTAGAGTTTATTTGTAACGAAAATAATCGGGACGTGGCGCATCTGCCCGGCCAATAACATGAGGAGATTCCGGATGAGGCATGGACTATTCGCGGCGGCCTGCGCCGCTCTGGCGGTCTGCGCAATTGCGCCGCTCGAGGCGCAGGAAGGAACGCCTGCCACCGGCGAGTGGCGCGTGAACGGAGGCGATACAGGAAGCACTCGCTACTCTCCGCTGAGCCAGATTAATGCCGATAACGTAAACCAGCTCCAGGTCGTGTGGCGCTGGAAAGCGCAGAACATGGGACCAAAGCCGCAGGCGGCCTGGGAAGTCACGCCGCTGATGGTGGGCGGCCGGCTCTACTTCACCGCCGGCACCGGCCGCACCGTGGTCGCTGCCGATGCCGCCACCGGTGAAACCCTCTGGCTCTATCGCGGCGACGATACCGCCGAGCGCGGCGCCGTGCGCGCCAACAATCGCGGCGTCGCCTATTGGAGCGATGGCCGCGGCGACGACCGCGTCATCTTCGTCACTCCCGGTTACCAGCTCGTTGCGCTGAACGCCAAAACAGGATTGCCTCTTCCTGGTTTTGGCGTCGATGGTCACGTCGACCTCTGGAAAGGACTCGACCGCCCGGTGGTGCAGAAGGGAACCATTGGCGCCACTTCCCCGCCCATCGTGATTCGCGACGTAGTCGTCGTCGGCGCGGCTCTGCGCGTCGGAGTCGCGCTGCCTACCAAGGAGAATGTCCCCGGCTACATTCGCGGTTATGACGTCCACACCGGTAAGCTGCTCTGGACCTTTCACACGGTGCCCCAGGCGGGCGAATTCGGCACTGAGACCTGGGGCAAAGATCCGCAAACTGGCATCGAATCCTGGAAATTCACCGGCAACACCGGCGCCTGGGGCCCGCTCACCGCCGATGAAGAACTCGGCTACGTCTACATCCCCGTCGAAGCCCCCAGCGGCGATACCTACGGCGGCCAGCGCCCTGGCGCCAACCTCTTTTCCGATAGCATCGTCTGCCTCGATGCCAAAACCGGCAAGCGCGTCTGGCACTATCAACTGATCCACCACGAAATGTGGGACTACGATATTCCCGCCGCGCCCATCCTGCTCGATCTCACCGTCAACGGTCGCAAGATCAAAGCGCTTGCCCAGGTGAATAAATCCGCCTACACCTTCGTCTTCGACCGCACCAACGGCCAGCCTGTCTTCCCCATAGACGAGCGGCCCGCACCCAAGGGCAATACTCCCGGCGAATGGTATTCGCCCACCCAGCCGCACCCCTCCAAGCCCGCTGCCTTCGACCGCCAGGGCGTGACGGAAGCCGATCTCGCCGATTACACTCCGGAAATCAAAGCCGCGGCATTGAAGAAGGCGCAGGAGTACGTGCTGGGGCCGATCTACACACCACCCATCGTGAAAGATACCGGCGGCAAGGTCGGAACCCTGCAACTGCCCGGCGCCGGCGGGGGCGCCAATTGGATGGGCGGATCGGTCGATCCGGAAACCGGCATCTTGTATGTTCCTTCGGTCACCGCGCCCTATGTGTCCTCCCTCCAGCCGGGCGGTACGCGCTCCGAAATGCCCTACATCGCCGCCGGCGGCCTCGGCGGCCCCACAGTCATGGGCTTGCCGCTCATCAAAGAGCCCTACGGCCGCATTACCGCAATCAATCTGAATACCGGCGAGCATGTATGGATGGTGCCCAACGGCAAGACTCCGGACAGTGTAGTCAACAACCCCGCGCTGAAGGCCGCCAACATCGACGCCAGCAACTGGGGCGGCTCGCAGCGTTCGCCTATCCTGGTGACCAAGACCCTTCTCTTCGAAGGCAGCAGCAGCCTGCGGGTGCTCGACAAAGCCACCGGCCGCGAGATCCATGATTTTGACTTCGGCTCCAATCTCACCGGCGGCACTATGACCTATATGATCAACGGACGCCAGTTCATCGTGGCCGTGGTCGCCGGCAAGCAGGGCGAAGGCGCTGAACTGGTCGCGCTGGCCCTGCCGCAACCCGGCGGCGCGCAAGGCCCCGGCGGCAGAGGCGGCCGCGGCGGTGCGGCAGAGGAGAACCAGTAGCGCGAACGGGCGCCGGCGGTCTTCTCCCGGCGCCCTCCGTCGTCAGGCTTTCCTTCTCAAGCGGGCGGTTCCCAGCAGGCCAATGCACCCCGCCAGCACCGGCCATGCAGCGGGCTCCGGCACCGGGCTTCCCGCGTCTCCCGGTCCGGACGGCGGACCTGAGCCGGCCGGAGCGAACGCAACGTTATTCAGGTACAGAGTTGCATCCGAAGTCGTCAGCAGAACGGAGTTGAACGGAGTCGTGCTGGTCACTCCGAAGAAATCCGGCGCCGCGCCGAAAGCGGCTCCGCTGCTGCTGGGTTGATTGATTACGCTGCCATCGGAGACCTTGAAAGTTACGGAAGATCCGTCCTGCGTGCCGTAATCCAGCGCCAGGCCGGTAACCGTTTCAGGCAAGGTGACCAGAATATTGGCTTCCCCTGTTCCACCCGCCGGTTGCAGGGAGGAGGACAAAACCGCGGGAAGGCCGCTATCGGCCACACCGATGTTGACCAGAAAGGGGCCGGTGCTGTCATCGCCGGTTTGGGAAAACTGCACGCCGGAATAGGTCACCGAACTATCCCCGGTTCCGATAAACGTGAAACCATCGGGTCCCGGATCGGGAATGCTGGCCGTCAGATAACCTGGGTCGGCCGCTGCCCAACTTGCAAAATCTACGTAGGTGATATCGGCATGGGCTAGAAAACCAGCGAGGAGAGCAAGAGCGAGAGCGGGGCCGACTGGGGAAACGGATAATGCTTTTCGGATTGTGTGATACATGGTCAAACCCTTTCTTGAGAGTTTTCAGTCAGTTTCCTGAAGATTTGTTCATTTTTGCACGCGGCGCTCATTATGTCTATAAGTACTGAAACCTAGGAAGCCAGTCCGAGCGGGTAACAACACCAAATGTTTCAGTACGTTCCGGGAGTCGCGGTTCGCGTGTCGATTCTTGCAAGTTTGACTTTGTTACGCAAAAAACAAACCACCGTAGTCCGGTATACTAGTACCTTTCATGCGTTTTGCCGTTGATGCACACGCCATCGGCCGACATCTGACGGGGAACGAAGTTTACGTGCGCAGCCTGCTTGGTGCGCTGGTCAGCGTCAATCCCGAGTCTGAAATCGTAGCCTACGTTTCTTCGCCGGAAGCCGCGCAGGTGCTACCCCCCGGAATTGACCTTAAGAACGTTGCCACGAACCCGTTCGTGCGCTTGGGATTCGATCTTTCGGTGCGGGTGCTGCGCGACCGGCCGGATCTGCTGCACGTGCAATACACAGCCCCGCTGGCCTGCCCTGTTCCGGTAGTGGTGAGCGTGCATGACGTAAGTTTTCTGGAACATCCGGAATACTTTTCGCGGGCGCGCGCCTGGCAGTTGCAGTTGACCGTGCGGCAAACGGTGCTGCGGGCCGCCCGCGTTATCACCTGCACCGAATTCTCGCGCGCCTCGATTTTGCGGGCCTATGGGGAACTCGAGGAATCGAAGGTGGTGGCGGTGCCGCTGGCGGCGGCCACGTCTTTCCGGCCGATCGCGCGCCAGGCGGCGGCAGCGGCGGTGCGCGAGCGCTTCGGGGTTGCCGGACCCTTCCTGTTATCGGTGGGCGATTTGCAGCCCCGCAAGAATCACCCGGGGCTGATCCGGGCTTTCGCGCAACTGGCGCGAGCATATCCGCACCTCCCGCACACGCTCGTGCTGGCTGGGAAGGACACGTGGTACGCGGAGCGCGTGAAAGAGGCGGCGCGGGCATCCGGCGTGGGCGAGCGCATCCGGTTTCTGGGTTTCGTCTCGGACCAGGATTTGCTGCAGCTTTATAACGCCTGCGACCTGCTTGTCTTTCCCACTTTCTATGAAGGCTTCGGGCTGCCTGCCCTGGAGGCCATGGCATGCGGCCGGGCGGTAGCCTGTTCGAATACTTCGGCGCTGCCGGAAGTGGTGGACGGGGCCGCCATCGTTTTCGATCCCTACTCGACCGGCGAGATGGTGCGGGCCATGGCGGATCTGCTGTTGAGCCCGGAACTGCGCGCGCGCATGGAGCGCCTTGGGCTGCAGCGGGCGGCCCACTTCAGTTGGCACAAAACTGCCCAGAAAACGCTGGACGTGTTCGCGGAAGTCGTGGAGCGCCGCGCCTCCGCGGGGCGGAAAATCCGGGCGGCTGTGGTTCGATGAGCGCCGTGGGGCCTTTTCGGTAGTGCGGGTCGCTTTCTTTTCGCCGCTGCCGCCGGTGCGCAGCGGCATCGCGGATTATTCGGAGGCGCTCATTGAAGCGCTGCGCTGGCACGCCGAACTGCGGGTGTTTTCGACCGCGCCCGCGCACTTCGATCCCGCGCGCTTCGATATCGCGGTTTACCAGGTGGGCAACAATCCGCACCACGAATTCGTTTATCGGGCCGCGCTGGCGTATCCGGGCGTGGTGGTGATGCATGAATCGAACCTCCACCACCTCATTGCCGATATAACTATCAAACGCGGTGAGTGGGATACTTACCTCGCGGAGTGCGAATATAACGGCGGGGCGGAAGCGCGCGCCTTCGCCGAGCGCGTACGGGCGCTCGAAGTGGGGCCCGATTACACCGGCCTGCCGATGACGCGGCGCATCCTGGAGTGCGCGCGCGGCGTGATCGTGCACAGCCGCTATCTCGAACAGGACATGCGGCAGGCGGGATTCAGGGGACCCATCGCGGTGATTCCGCACGGGGCCTGGATTCCGCCCGGCGATCGGAGCGGCTACCGCGAACGGCTGGGCTTGGACACAGCCACACCCCTCATCGGCATTTTCGGATTTTTAAAACCCTATAAGCGAATCGCGGAATCCTTGCGGGCCTTCCGGCGGCTGGCGCACGTGTTTCCGGAAGCGCGCATGATTCTGGTCGGCGAGGCGCATCCGGAATTGCCGGTCGCCGACATGATCCGCTCCATGCAACTTTCCGCGCATGTGCGGTGGCTGGGGTTCACGCCCCCCGAGGACTTCGTCGGTTACCTGAGCGCATGCGATATCGTGCTAAACCTGCGCTATCCAACCGTGGGAGAAAGCTCGGGGACCCTGCTGCGCGCGTTGGGTTTGGGCAAGGCCGTGCTGGTCTCCGACATCGGCTCGTTCCGCGAGTATCCGGATGAAATCTGCCTGAAGGTGCCGGTGGGGGCGGGCGAGGAAGATCTCATCTTCGAATACCTGAACCTGCTGGTTTCGCGGCCGGAAGTAGCGACTGAAGTAGGCGCGCGGGCGCGCGAGTACGTTTCGCGCGAATGCAGTTGGGACCGGGTGGCGGGGCGCTACGCGGAGTTTCTGGAGGCGGTGGCCGAGGGAAGAGAGTACGCGGACGCAAGCCCAGCGCCGCAAATAGTGGAACCGCCGGCCACCCCCGAAAACGCGCAAGCCGCCACCGCTTACCTCGCAGGTTGGGCCACCGGGCCCGAAAGCCATCGATATTTTGAAACGCACCAGACGCGGCTCGCCAAGACCCTGGAAATGATTCCGCCTGGCGGGCCCTCGAGCCGCATACTGGAGATGGGCGCGTATATGCAGATCACTCCGGCGCTGCGCTACAAGCTGGGCTATGGCGAAGTGCGGGGTTGCTACTACGGGCAGGCGGGACAGGTGGACCGTCGCGTGGCTGCTTCGGAAACCGGGGAAACTTTCGAATGCTTGATCGACCACTTCGATGCCGAGAAAGACTGCTTCCCCTATCCCGACGAGTATTACGATACAGTCCTCTGCTGCGAGCTGATCGAACACCTGGCCGCCGATCCGATGCACATGATGGCGGAGATCCATCGCGTTCTGAAACCCGGCGGGCGCCTGCTGCTCACTACGCCGAATGCCGTGAGCCTGCGCGCGGTCTCGGCCGTTCTGCAGGGCTATCATCCGGGATTCTTCACCGCCTACACCCGGCCGGCGGCGCGGGGCGAAACCGAGGCGCGCCACAACCGCGAGTATGCCCCGCGGGAGATTCGCGCGCTGCTTGAGAACTCCGGCTTTACCGTGGAGCGCCTCGAAACCGGCGAGTTTCGCGAGGAACCGCATCCCGAGTTTGGCTGGGTGCGGTACCTGCTGCGCCAGTACAAACTGGAGACGGAACTGCGCGGCGATGGCCTGTTCGCCCTGGGGCGCAAAACGGGGCCGGTGAAGGAACGGTATCCGGCATGGCTTTACTCGTAAAGGCCGTCACGTATCCCGTGGCCACGACGTGGCGGAACCGCGGCCTCATCCGCACCATGGTGCGGCGCGACATTTTGGGCCGCTATCGCGGCTCGTTCGCGGGCGTTTTCTGGACGGTGATCAACCCCCTGCTGCTCATGCTGACGTACTTTTTTGTGTTCGGCATCGTGCTGCGCGCGCGCTTCGCCGGCGACACCAGCCGCTCCGGCTTCGCGCTCTATTTTCTGGCGGGGATGCTGCCCTGGCTGGCCTTCAGCGAAGCCGCCGGGCGCGCGCCCACCGTGCTGATCGAGCATCGCAATTTCATCAAAAAACTGGTATTCGCGGTGGAAACGCTGCCCGTGAACCTGGTGATCTCGGGCCTGGTGAGCGAAGCGTTCGCGATCGTTTTGTACTGCGTGTTCCTGGTGGGTTCGCGGGGCGCCGCGCCGTGGACCGTGCTGTGGCTGCCGGCGCTGATCGTGCCGCAGATTCTGTTCACCGCGGGCGTCGCCTGGTTTCTTTCGGCTTTGGGAGTGTTCTTGCGCGACCTGGGCCAGATCATCGGTTTTCTGCTCACGCTCTGGTTCTTTCTCACGCCCATTTGTTACCCGGAAACCTCGCTCCCAAAAGAGTTCCTGCCCCTTTTTTCCCTCAACCCGATCTTCACGCTGGTGCGCGCCTACCGCGCGATTCTGCTGGAAAATCGCGCGCCGGATTTCGATTCCCTGTGGCGCTTCTGGGCCGTCGCCATCGCGGTTTTCGTGCTGGGCCACGGCTGGTTTTATAAGCTGCGCAAAACGTTTGCCGATATCATTTAGGCCCTGGACGGGGACCCCGCTTTCGGTGGAGATTGCCAGGAGGCGCAGTAAGGCGCAGCCTGGCGTGGCTCTTGTGAAACTCGGCGAAACGGGCGCTTAGCGTTTTATCCCGGAAATAGTCGCTGGTTTCACCATACTCATTTCCACCAATCTCCACAGCCAAGATATCGATTCCGTTCTCGGCTATGAATTTGCGGACCAGGTCCTCGAACGGCGGCTCGTGGTCTACGTTATAGTAGTCGCGCGTGACTCGTTCACCGCTAAGCGGGCAGATCCAGGTCGCCTGCTTATCAAAGCAGCGGTTCACAAAATCGATGATCTGTTGGGACGCCGTCGTACGGCAGGCGCGGCGAAAGCGCTCTGAGTGAGGTAACGGCCGCAGACATTTTTCAAAACTGAACCAATCCCCCTTGCCATCTACCCTGACGACATAAAAGGCACGGTTCCGGCGCCAGGGCGGAACAGCCCGGATCGTAATGTACGCAACGCCCGGGCCGATCTTTTCCTCTGCCCGCGGGTGCCGGAACAAGAGAGCATAGGCAGATGCTTCGTCGCTCTGGTTCAGAGGTTTGCCATCAATAGGATACTTAGCCCAGCGACCGCATCGTCGAAAATGATTAGTCCCCCCTGATCGGCTTCATTGAGAACAGCAGGCTGCTCTTGGGAGCGATGACCTCCAGCCATCGCGCAACACTACTGGCCATTGCTGGACCGGCTCCGGTGCCAGGGGATGCTTCAGTTCCGCAAGCACCGCAGGCGGGATCAGGATACGTCTGTAAAGCCGTTCGAGGATGTCGACGTGACCAATCAGAATAAGATAGTTGATCGGAGACGTATCCGCGTCAACCACCATGGCGGGAACGGCGGGACCGTATCAATGTTGCTCTTTGGCGCGAAGTTGACGGAGCGTTTCGCGGTCCCGATCGAAATCTTCCGCCGTGTAATCGCAGACGCCGTGCTCCTTCAAAAACGCATCCACTTGCATGCGCGTCTCAAACCCCAGCAGCCTTCGAAGCTGGGCCGCGGTAAGTGCCTGGGCGCGGTAAGCTTCGAGCGCAAGGCTTTCGAGAGCGGCGCGCGGCAAATTCTTCCACTTTGTCTCCAGGCCCCGGACGATGTCTTCCGGCAGTTCCAGGGTAATCTGCATGGCAACGAATCTATTATCTCAGGGCCGAAGCGGACGCGCGGGCACCCGCCGGATTTCGATTCCCTGTGGCGCCTCTGGGCCGTCGCCATCGCGGTTTTCGTGCTGGGCCACGGCTGGTT
>Ga0070737_10001566_pt1 | contig 31871 bp, 27 predicted proteins | sample Coa_R1_10_FD_66438 | JGI IMG/M metagenome (GOLD analysis project Ga0070737, IMG submission 66438) | Surface soil microbial communities from Centralia Pennsylvania, which are recovering from an underground coalmine fire - Coalmine... | ecosystem: Environmental > Terrestrial > Soil > Unclassified... | reverse complement strand
GTTTCGGACATGGAGGTTCACCTCACTTTTCGAGTATCACGGCGACATTGGATTGCCGGAATGCGGGGACGGGAAGTGATTGATTTCGTGGGGAAGAAAAAGTTGCGGGGGCGGTGATCCAACAGAAGCCTAAGCCCGGGCGCCGCCGGAGGCGGCCAGAGCGCGGGCGAAGAATTCCGCGGGAGACGAAGCCGGGCGGCCCGCCAATCGTGCCACATCGGCGGTAACGAGGTCGAAGGCGCCGGCGCGCAAAGTGGCCTGGAAGCCCAGAATGGCATTGAGGATGAAGGGTGGAAGTCCGGCCGCTTCCAGGCCGGCGCGCTGCTGGGCTTCGCTCATCGGGGAAAAGGAAATCTTCTTTCCGGCGGCCTGGGACACTGCTTCGGCGATCTGTTCCTGCGTCACGGAGACCGGCCCGGTAGCGTGATAGGTGATTCCTTCGTGGCCGGGGGCGGCCAGGATACCGGCGGCGGCGGCCGCGATGTCCTCGCGCAGAACGTAGGCCGCGGGAGCTCCGGGGACGGCGGCATAGGAACCGGATGCGAGGGCGCGCTTCGCCGGATCGAGCAGAGTATCCATGTAGATGCTCATGCGCAGGATAGTCCAGCGGGCTCCGGACTGGATGAGCGCCTGTTCGGTGGCGAAATGCGAATCGAAGAGTTCGTTATTCGGGTCGGGGCGCGCGCTCACTGTCGAGATGTAGATCACATGGCGCACGCCGGCCGCTACGGCGGCGCGGATCGCGGCGGATTGCTGTTGGCGGCGCAGACCGGGCTGCAAATCGGGAGTGGGAACGATGACGAGGCGCTCGATGCCGCGAAAAGCGGCTTCGAGAGAGGCGGGCTGGTTGAAATCGCCCGCGCGCACTTCCACGCCCTGGGTGGAGAGGCGCTCCAATTTTTCCGGGCTGCGCGTGACCGCAACCACACTCGAGGCGGGGACGCGTGCCAGGGTGTCGCGAAGGAGGGCCGCGCCCATCTGACCGGCGGCGCCGGTAATTCCGAGTTTCATGTGAATCGCTCCAATTGGAATATGATCGCACTCCGGGCGTGGCTTGCAAAATACACCTCAGCCAACCGCAAACGCAATATACTGTCTCGTGTGATTCTGATCGTCGACGACGAAGCCGGTATCCGCCATTTCGTCCGGGCTGCGCTCGAAATGGCGGGCTATTCCGTGGAGGAAGCGGGAGGAAGCGCGGAGGCGCTGCGCATTCTCGACCACTCGCAGCCGCAATTGCTGATTACGGATATTGTGATGCCGGAAGCGAACGGCTTCCAACTGGCCGCGCTGGCACACCGCCATTACCCCGGCCTGAGGGTGATTTTCATGACCGGCTACGGCGCCCAGTATGAAGAGGAACTCAGCGGCACGGTGTACCTGGCGAAACCGTTCTCGATAGCCGGCCTGTTGAGCGCGGTCGAGAGCGCTATCGGGTTGCCGCATGGGAAAGCCGGCGGGTAAAGGCGAGCGGGGCGCGGCTCGCGGTTGGCGAGGCCGGCGGCTCCCGACGGCCGGCTGGTGACATATACTGGTGAAATCTCTTTCCCCGGAGGACGAAATGGCTGAAGATCCGAACAATACTGGCGCGCAGGGTGGCATCAGCCGCCGCAATATGTTTGGCGCCGCATCGCTGGCCTCGTTAGGAATGGCCGCGGGCTCGCTGTGGACGCGCCAGGCCAAGGCCGCCGATGAGAAGAACGAGCCGAAAAAAACGGTGGAACCGTTGGCCCCGTTCAAATACGATCTGGAGGCCCAAACCCACTGGGTGGGACCCGGCGGCTCGGCCAAGGAAGCTACCGTCGAAGAGTTTCCGGTTTCGGAAAGCATCGCGGGCGTCTCGATGCGGCTCGAACCCGGCGCGATTCGGGAACTGCATTGGCACACCCTGGCCGCCGAGTGGGCCTACATGCTCGAAGGGCGCTGCCGGGCGACGGTGATTACTCCCAACGGACAGGCCGACGTCTCCGATTTCGAAGAGGGCGATACGTGGTATTTCCCGCGCGGGCATGGGCACTGCCTGCAGGGTCTTGGCCCCGGCCCGTGCCATTTCCTGCTGGTTTTCGATAACGGCCACTTTTCCGAGTTCGGCACCTTCGACGCCTCCGACTGGTTTGCCACCACCGATCGCCGCATCTTGAGCCGGCAGTTGAATCTGCCGGAAGCCGCGCTGAATAAAATGCCCAAGAAGCAACTCTATATCGGTCCGGGCAAGGTTCCGCCGCAGCAGGGCGAACCCTTCCGCAATCCGGAAACGGAGTTGATCATGGGGACCCACAAGTACCGCCTGGACCGGCAGCCTCCGCGCGTGTATCCGGGCGGGACGGAGCACATGGTGACGGCCAAAGAGTTTCCGATTCAGCAGACGCTGACGGCCGTGCGCATGGATCTGCAGCCGGGCGCGCTGCGGGAACTGCACTGGCATCCGCATGCCGACGAGTGGCAATACTTTGTGAAGGGCCGCGCGCGCATCGGGATCTTCGGTTCGCATGGCCGCTCGAAGGTGGAAGAATTCGGACCCGGCAATGTAGGATTCGTGAAGCAGGGTTACGGGCACTATATCGAGCAGATCGGCGATGAACCGACGGAGATCCTGGTGCTATTCAACAGTGGCGAATACCAGGAAATTTCGCTAGCCAACTGGCTGGGCGCGAACCCGATCTCGATTCTGGAAACGAACTTCGGGATTTCGCGCGAGGAAATCGCCAAGCTGCCCACGCGCGAAGCCGGCATATTGCGGCGCGCGTAGGGCTTTGCCTGGAGAAGCCCTAACGGGAGATGTTCTTGACGGAGACGAGGAACTCGTCTTCCCAGGCTTCGTAAAAGGACTTGCCGCCGATTTCCTGGAAACGCATATATTCGCCGCGCGGCTCGACGTGCCACAGCACGGTTCCTTTGGGGAACATAGCGAACTCGCCGGTCTCGACGGAGCGGGCTTTCAAGGGAATAATCACACGCACTCTGGATGAAGTTTTCTGGAGGACCATGCAATTTTCATATCGACCGGTTTGGCGGTTTGATGAGATGGCCGGACGATTCAGTTGCGTGGAAGGAGGATGCCGTTGCGCAGGCGATTGATGAGGTCGTCGGGGATGTGGAGATTGCCGCGCAGGCCGGTGCCGAGGCTGACGCCGGGCTTGGCGGCGCCGTGGAAATCGGAGCCGCCGGTGACCAGGAGACCGTGGCGGGCGGCGAGGCCGAGGTACAGTTCGGTATCGGCGGGAGAGTGATCGCTGTGGTAGGCCTCGATGGCGTTCATGCCCATGGCGCAAAGTTCGGGGAGGAGGGCGGGAACGTCGCCCCGCACCCGCACGGGATGGGCGAGGGAGGCGATGCCGCCGGCTTTGCGAATGCGCTCGACGCCTTCGGAGAATTGCGGCTCGCGGCGGTAGACGTATCCCTTGGCGGACTCGTCGAGATATTCATCGAAGGCCTGCTGGAGGCTTGAGACGTATCCTTTTTCGAGCATCAACTGGGCGAAGTGGGGGCGGCCGGTGAGGCCACGGCCGCGGGCTTCGGCCTCTTCGAGAGTGATATCGATGCCCAACTCGCGCAGGCGGGCCACCAGACGGATATTGCGGTCGCGGCGGGAAGCCTGCATATCGAGCACCCATTCGCGGAATTCGCCGATGCCGTTATGGTCCTGGGCATTGAGGAAATAACCGAGCAGATGCACGGACTGGCCGTGCAGCTTGGTGGAAAGCTCGATACCGCAGACGAGTTCAAGACCGGCTTCGCACGCCAGGGGCAGGGCTTGATCGTAGCCGCGAAAGGTATCGTGGTCGGTAACGCCGAGCACGCGCAGACCGGCGCGGACCGCTTCTCCGATCAATTGGGAGGGCGAACAGGTGCCGTCGGATTCGTTAGTGTGCGAATGTAGATCGATCAAAGAAAATCAAACCCGAGTTTTCCAGTGTAGCCCAGATTCGTTCCACGCTTTGCTCCGGCGTTTCCTGGCTCGAGTGAATTGTAATGGCGGGCGCAAGCGGCGGCTCGTAGGGGTCGGAAATACCCGTAAAGTTGGCGATTTCACCGGCCAGCGCCTTTTTGTAGAGACCTTTGACATCGCGCCTGGCAAGCACGTCGATGGGACACTCGACGTAGACTTCGACAAAGTTGGCGATACGGGCGCGGACCTCGTCGCGAATGGCGCGGTAGGGGGAAATGGCGGCCACGATGGCGATCACACCGTGGTTCGAGAGGAGTTCGCAAACGAAGCCGATGCGGCGGATGTTTTCGTCGCGGTCTTCCTTGCTGAATCCGAGGCCCTTCGAAAGGCGGGTGCGGATCATGTCGCCATCGAGCAGTTCGACCTCGGCGCCGCGGTCGCGCAGGCGGGCGGCGATGGCCTGGGAAAGCGTGCTTTTGCCCGCGCCGGAAAGGCCGGTGAACCAGAGAGTGAAGCCTTTGTGCATATTCCGCGAGCGGAGGGGAGCGGGCTGAATTTTTACATCGCGGCGCACGGATCCATCGGCATTGAAGTGAATGCCGCATTCTTTGTTGCCCTGCTCCCACCACCACCTACCGGCGCGCTCGGGCTCGCCGGGCTGAATGGCGCGGGAGCAGGGCGCGCATCCGATAGAAGCGTACCCGCGGGCGTAGAGAGGATGCACGGGAAGATTGTGTTCGCGGGTGTAGTTTTCGACCTGGGCGGCGGTCCAATCGGCCAGGGGGCTGAGCTTCAGGATTCCTTCCACTTCTTCGGCTTTGGGGACATGCGCGCGGGTGGCCGACTGTTCGCGCCGCAGTCCGGTGGCCCAGGCGCGCAGTTGGCGCAGTTTGCGGCCGAGCGGGCGGGTTTTGCGGGTATCGCAACAGGCATGGCGCAGATCGGGACTGATGAAGAACAGATTGGGACCGTGCTCCGCCACCATTTTTTCGACTTCCTCGCGATCGGGGAAGACCGTTTCCACCACGACGCCGTAGCGGCGGCGAACCTCCTCCATCATCTGGTAAGTCTCTTCGTGCAGACGGCCGGTATCCAAAGTGAAGACGCGGAATTTGGCGTGGCCGGCGGCACGGGCGGCCAGATCCACGATCACCATATCTTCTTTTTGGAAACTGCTGGCGATGGCGAAGCTTTCGCCGTAGGCCTGGAGGACCCAGGAGAGGAGATCCGGGGCGGAATAGTGCTCTAGCTCGGTGAAGGGCTGGATTTCCGTGGTCAAGCTTTCAGTCTAAAAACGGTGGACGGCGCCTGTCAAACAGGCAGGCACGCAGGGGCGTATCGCGGAGAAAGCCTGAGAATCGATGGCTCCGACGGTCGCGGCTCGGATGCGGCCGTGCTGGACCGCCGGCACTTGGAGAGGTCGGTGGCGGGGCAGAGCGTATAAAACAGGCCTGCCCCACGCGGCGTAGCCTCTCCCAGGCCCCGGTAACGCAGGGTTACCGCATTACCACGTCCTTGTAGCAGGCCAGTCCGCCGGGAGGCGGCATGCCGCCCTGCCAAGGGCGGTGGGGCTGTTTTACCGAACCCGGTAGCTGAATTCGGCGCGCTCTTCGCGAAGCCGGTCCAGATCGAGATCTTCCGCGGCAGATAGATCGAGCACGCGCACGCGCTGGCCTTCCCGCAATTCCTGCAACCGCACCTCGCGGCCGTTGGCGAAGCGGACGGCGTCGCGATAGCTGTTGACGGCGGCGGAAATTTGCGTGAAGGTGACGCGCTCGACAGCGGAAACGTTGAGTTCCTGCTGCAGGCGCGGCGAAATATCGTGGAGCTCGAGGCGGGCGCCCGGCGGAATACAGACGGCGGGCACCGGTTCGGATTTCGGCGGATTGAAAAACTCCGCCACCGCGCGCCAGATGCTCTTGCGGGCAGGCGGGGGCGGGTCCATGGCGCGTTTGAGGTCACAGGGAGACGCCAGCCCCAATGACCCTGTCGGGAAGCGGTGCGCTACCAGTTCTTCCCCTTCTCGTGCCAGACGGTTAGGCACGGCCATAAGCGAATAATCACACATTTCATCCTCCTTATGCGGGTTCGCTACCTGGCGGACTTCGCTTCTTCGTTAATATACGAGTCTGCCAGCGTAGTCAACTTTTGATCGGTGTCCCTTTCTTCTTCAAGCGTTTGATGCAACAATTGCGCGTGGTCCTCAAAGCCAAGGCGGCGCGCGAAATTGCACGCAGTGCCATAGCCGGCCATTTCGTAATGTTCGACACGTTGCGCGGAAGAGATCAGGGCGGCGTCGGCGACGGCTGGGGGAGCATCTTCGTCCATCAGGTCTTCACCTTCATCGATGATCCCTTCTATGCCTTTGCACTTTTGACCTTTCGCGGGTTCTCCGAGTTTCTCGAATATCCGTTCGATGCGCTGGGCGTGGACGCGGGTCTGCTGGAGGTGGTTTTCGAAGGCCTGCCGCAGCTCCGGGGAACTGGCGGCTTCCGACATCTTGGGCAAGGCCTTGATAATGCGTTGTTCGGCGTTGTATAAGTCCCGCAATTCGTTGAGATACAAATCATGGAGAGAATTTAGCTTCATTCCGGATCCTCCTACTTTGAGTTTCGATAGCACTCGCGGCAAATGGCAAGAAGGCGGGGGGAGGGGAGGTTCTATTCAGAACTGTTTCAGAAAGGCGGAGGGCGGCCCGGGCGGGGCCATCAGGCGGTTGCGGGCGCGAACGGGCTAACGCCGTTCCACCTGCATGCGGACGGGGCGGCGCGGGCGGAGTGTGACCATTTGAACGGGCTGGACGGTCTCGGCGCGGCGCATGGAAAACCGGTAAGAGCGGGCGATGGTTGCCAGGATGAGGCGGGCTTCCATCATGGCAAAGCCATTGCCGATGCAGACGCGGGGGCCGCCGCCGAAGGGCAAATAGGCGTAGCGCGGAATCCGCTCTTCCCAGCCGGGAGCGAAGCGCTCGGGATCGAATCGCTCCGGCTCGGGGAAGAATCTCTCGTCGCGGTGGAGCACGTACGTGTTAATGGTGATGAGGCTGCCTTTGGGGATCTCAAAGCCGGCGATTATGACGTCTTCGGCTGCTTCGCGGGCCACTCCCGGGGCCGGCGGATAGAGGCGCATGGATTCGCGGATGACCATTTCCGTGTAGGGCAGGTTGGGCAGATCGGCGGCGGAAGGCAAGCGGCCCGCCAGCACGCGGCGCAGCTCGTCCGCCAATTTGGCTTCCACTTCGGGATGGCGCGAGAGCAGATACCAGGTCCAGATGAGAGCGTCGGCGGTGGTCTCGTGGCCGGCGAGGAAAAGCGTCATCATCTCATCGCGCAACTGGCGATCGGACATGCGGGCGCCGCTTTCTTCATCGGCCGCGGCGAGCAGAATGGAGAGCAGGTCGCCGCGACTTTCCTTCGAGTCACGGCGGGCGCGAATGAGGACCTGAAGCGCGGCATCCAAGCGGGCGAGAGCGAATCTCTCGCGGAGATTGCGCGGGGTGGGGAACCAGGACGGAATCTGAACAAGGGAATTCAGGCGCTGGTTGGTGGCGTCGAGCACGGTGGACATGGAGCGGCCGATCTCGCGGGCGGCGCGCGGCAGATCGGCCCCGAACAGCGTCTTCACAACGATGGCGAGCGTCAGGCCGGTCATATCGGCGCCGATGTCCCGGATTTCTCCATCCTTGTAGGAATCGATCAGGGCCTGGGCGTGGGACACCATCACGTCCGCATAGGCGGCCAAGTGGCGGTGCAGAAAGGCAGGCTGCATGAGCTTGCGCTGCCGCTTCCATAGCGCGCCATCGCTGGTGAACAAGCCTTCTCCAGCGACGGGGCGAAAGGCGCGCCGGATCAGTTCCGGCTTGCGGAACTTCTCGGGCTGCTCGACCAGGACCTCACGCGCGAGGCTGGGATGGGTGAGTTGATATACGTGGAGCGGCCCGAATTTGTAGTGGACGAAATCGCCGAATTTCCGGGCAATCCGGTCCGCAAAGAGCAGCGCGTCGAAGCGGTAGAGCCAAGGCAGCATCTGGCCGGCGATGGCGAGCGGTACGTTGATGCGGGGGCCATCAGGATATTTTCGTTCCATAGGAGCGCTCATGGGTAGGGGCGGCGAGCAGCCAATCGAGCATCGCGCGAAATGCCTTCCCGCGATGGCTCACCTGCCATTTTCGCTCCGGGGCGGTTTCGCCGAAGGTGCAGCCGAAGGGCGGGTAATAGAAGAGGGGATCGTAGCCGAAGCCATTCGAGCCGCGCGGCTCGCGGGCGATTTCGCCCTCGACCGTGCCGCGAAAGGTGTGGAGCAACTGGCCACTATCCACGAGGGCGACGACGCAAACATAGCGGGCGGAGCGGACGGGCGCGTTTTGGAGCTTTTCGAGCAGGAGGCGGTTATTGGCTTCGCCGGTGGCTTGGGGACCGGCAAAGCGGGCGGAATAGATTCCGGGAGCGCCGCCGAGGGCATCGGCTTCGAGGCCGGAATCTTCGGCAAACAAGAGGCCGGGGGCGTGTTTTCCGTAGTAGCGCGCTTTCAGAATGGCGTTCTGTTCGAATGAGACGCCGTCTTCGACGCAGGGGGCGAGATCGGCAAGACCGGGTAGCGGGTCGATTGCGAGCAGGGGCGTGGGAGAGGGGCCGGCGGCGGCCATGCGGAATTCCCGCAGCTTGTCCGGATTCGCGGTGGCGCAGTAGAGATGAATCAAAGTTCGATCGCCTGCCTTTGCATCTGGATCAGGCTGCGAATGCCGGCACGCGCGAGGCCGATGAGCAGCGACATCTGGTCATCGTCGAAAGGCGTGTGTTCGGCGGTAGCCTGCACTTCAATGAAGCGCCCGGACCCGGTCATGACGACATTCATGTCGACGCCGGCCTGGGAGTCTTCTTCGTAGCAGAGGTCGAGCATGGGCGTGCCGCCCACGAGGCCGACACTGGTGGCGGCCACGCAATCCCTGAGGGGCAAGGTTTTGAGAGCCTTGAACTCGACCAGCTTGCGCAGGGCGAGGGAGAGCGCCACAAACGCGCCGGTGATGGAAGCGGTGCGGGTGCCGCCATCGGCCTGCAGGACATCGCAATCGAGCACCACCGTGCGTTCGCCCAGCGCAGCCATATCGACTACGGCTCTCATGGAGCGGCCGATCAGGCGCTGGATTTCGTGCGTTCTACCGGAGGGATGGCCCTTGACGACCTCGCGCGGCGCGCGCTTGGCGGTAGCGCGCGGCAGCATGGCATATTCGGCGGTGACCCAGCCCTTGCCGCTGTTGCGCAGAAACGGGGGAACGGTGTCTTCCACGGTGGCGGCGCAGAGCACCTGAGTGTTGCCGACCTTGATGAGGGCGGAACCTTCGGCGGTGGCGAGATAGCCCGGGACGATTTCCACCGGGCGCATTTCGTCCGGCCGCCGCTTATCCGTTCGCATGTTTCACCACTTCGAAGAGCAGAATCATAATGAGGGCCATACCCGCCAGAACGAGAACCACACAGGAAACGGCGGCGGGAGGGCGCGCGGGGGTGCTGCTTTTGCGGCCGCGCGCCGCCTTGAACTTGGCCATAAAAAGCGATGGTAGCACCGGCGTTTCGTTAGCCGCCAAAGCCGGGGTTGGGCATGTCAGAATCAAATTGGATGCCGCGGCGGAAATGGTTCTGGTTCGCTCTGTTGAGCGGCGCGTGCGGCCGCGCGCCGGCCGTTCCGGAAGTGTTTTTGCCGGCGATGGCCGGCGGGTGGCGCCGCACCGCGCTTGATCGTCCCCCGGTTTCGGATTCGCCCGACCCTGTGCCGCGTCCGGCGGTCGTCCAGTTTCAGCGAGCGAATTATGGAGGGCCGGGGAAGCTGGATGCGCGTCTGTACGTGCTCGATTCGCCGGCCGTGGCGCTCGAGCTGGCGCAGCGCTGGCGGCCTTCGGCGGATACCGTATTCTTCAACAACGGCCGTTTTTTCGTGGTGGTGAAGTGGGAGGACGCGGACCGCAGGGCCTTGCAGGCGTTTGTAGCGGACCTGCAGAAGCGGCTGGGGAAACCGAAAGAGAAAGAGAGTTCCTGAGAGCTCATTCCGCATGGAAAAGCGTGCGGGGGGCGCCTTTGCGATAGCATAAAAAGCGGCATGTCCTCTTCCACAATCGAGCTGGCGGCGCCGGAAGTAAGGGCGCGCTACGAACCGGTGATCGGCCTCGAAGTACACGTGCAACTGGCGACCGCCACGAAGATCTTTTGCGGTTGTCCGACGGGCTTCGGCGCGCCTCCGAACACGCACGTGTGCCCGGTGTGTTTGGGACTGCCGGGCGCTTTACCGGTGCTGAACCGGAAAGCCGTGGAACTGGCGATCAAGGCCGGCGTGGCGCTGAACTGCCACATCCGGCCGCAATCGCGTTTTGCGCGCAAGAACTACTTTTACCCGGATCTTCCGAAGGGCTACCAGATTTCGCAGTACGACGAGCCGCTGGCCGAGGGAGGCCACGTCGATATTGTGGTGGAAGGCGCGGCGAAGCGCGTCGGGATCACGCGCGTGCACATGGAAGACGACGCGGGCAAGAGCATCCACGAGGGCTTCAAAGATAGCGACCGCTATTCGTACGTGGATCTGAACCGCAGCGGCACGCCGCTGATTGAGATCGTAACCGAGCCCGACATGCGCAGCTCCGAGGAAGCTTATGCGTTTCTGACAGAGTTGAAGCAGGTGCTGCAGTTTATCGAAGTTTCCACTTGCGATATGGAAAAGGGACATCTGCGCTGCGACGCCAATGTGTCGGTGCGGCGGCGCGGGGCGGCGCAGTTCGGAACGAAGGCGGAAGTGAAAAACCTAAACTCGTTCCGCTTCCTGAGGCAAGCGCTCGATTACGAAATCGGCCGGCAGATCGCGGTGATTGAAGGCGGCGGGCGGGTGCCGCAGGAAACGCGGCTCTATAATCCGGAAACGGGCGAAACGGCCGGTATGCGCAGCAAGGAGCATGCGCACGATTACCGCTACTTCCCGGAACCGGACCTGACACCTCTGCGCGTGAGTGAAGGCTGGCTGGGGGAGATCCGCTCCTCGATGCCGGAGTTGCCTTCCCGCAAGCGCGCGCGCTTCGTGGGCGAATATGGCTTGCGGGAATACGATGCGGAAGTGCTCACGCAAAGCCGGGCTGTAAGCGACTACTTCGAAACCGTGGCGAGCGTTTCCAGGGATCCGAAAACCGCGGCCAACTGGGTGATGGGCGATCTGATGGGCATGCTCAAGGCGCAGGGGAAAGATTTGGCGGAATCACCGGTCCGCGCCGAGGAACTGGGCGAGCTTTTAAAGCTCCTCGTGGCCGGCGAGCTTTCGGGAAAGCTGGCGAAGGAGGTGTTCGCGAAAATGTTCGCCACCGGCGAGCCGGCCGCGATGATTATCCAGCGCGAAGGCTTGAAGCAGATCAGCGACACGGGCGCGCTCGAAACGATTATCGCCGAAGTGATCGCGGCCAACCCCAAGCAGGTCGAGCAGTACAAGGGCGGCAAAGCCACGGTGCTGAACTTTCTGGTGGGCCAGGCGATGCGCGCCACGCGGGGCCAGGCCAACGTTGCCGTGGTAACGGAACTGTTGAAGCAAAAGTTGAGCTGAAACGAATGCTAAAAGAAGGCGACGAAGCACCCGAGATCCGGCTGACCACCGATGCGGGCGAGGAATTCCGGCTCTCCAGCCTGCGCGGCCGGCGCGTGGTGCTGTATTTTTATCCCAAGGCCGATACGCCCGGCTGCACCGCGGAGGCTTGCGAATTTCGCGACGATATCAAGAAGTTCGCAAACAAGGGCGCGGCGGTAGTGGGCATCTCTCCCGATAAGCCGGCCGCGCAAGCCAAATTCAAACAGAAATACGAGTTGCCTTTTCCGCTCTTGGCCGACCCGGAGAAGGCCGCCGCACAGGCGTATGGCGTGTGGCGCGAGAAAAATATGTACGGCAAGAAGGTGATGGGCATCGTGCGCAGCACGTTTGTGATCGGGCCAGACGGCAGAATCGAGAAGATTTACGATAGCGTCAAGGCCAAAGGCCATGCCGCGCAGGTGCTGGCGGAGATTTGACCGGCGCGGCTGCACAGATGACTCCCGTTTACGCAGCTCCCGCAGGCGTTGACGCAGGCATGCCCTTCCCCGCCGCGGAAGGGAGGGGTCTGAAAATCGCCGTGATCGATAGCGGCGTGAACGCGCGCCATCCGCATATCATTGCCGCGACGCACGGGGTCGTTCTCGAAACGGATAGCGGCGGCGGCTCAGCGGAGGACCGGCTCGGGCATGGCACAGCCGTTATGGCTGCAATCCAGGAGAAAGCGCCCGCGGCTGAATACTTTGCCGTGAAACTGTTTTGGGATTCTCTCCGCACGACTGTGCCGCGGCTGATCGCGGCGGTCGATTGGGCCATCGCGCATGGGATGGATATTGTGAACCTGAGTCTGGGGACGCCGAACCTGGAGCATGGCCGGCTGTTTGAAGCCCTGCTGGAGCGGGCCGCAGCCAGGGGAGCCATTCTGGTGGCGCCGACACACTCGGACGAGCGGCCGATGCTGCCAGGAATACTTCCGGGAGTGGTGAGCGCTGGAGTCGATTGGAACCTGCCGCGCCACGCATATCGGACCGGTGGCGAGGGGCAGCCCCGTTTCTTCGCGTCGGGCTACCCCCGGCCGCTTGCGGGCAGGCCGCCCGGCGGCAATCTGTACGGGATCAGCTTTGCGGCGGCCAACCTTACCGGCATCGTCGCGCGCGCCCTCGAAGGAACACAGGATCGCCGCTTCGATACCGTGCACGGCCTGCTGGCTCAGGAAGCTCACAGGATCGCGGCTGGGTAGGCACGCCGGCGTTAAAGTTTTCGCAGGGTAAAGCCGTTCAGGCGATAGGGAAATCCCTGGAAGTTGGCGAGCTGGCGGGAAGTCCATTCCAAACCGCGGTTGAGATCCACCAGTTGCCGGTCCCACCAGGGGCCATGATGGCCGGTGGAATAGTATTGGCGACAGATTTCCAGGTGTTTGTGGAAGCCGGCCAGCAGGCGCGCCGAATAGTGAGTTGCCAGACTGTGAGCGTCCTCGCCGGCGCAAGCCGCGCGCAAAACGGCAGCGGCTAGAATCGCCTCGCGGGCGGCATTTCCGGCTCCTTCTCCGCACAAGGGATCGAAGCTCAACGCGGCGCCGCCGCAGCTCAGCCAGCCGGGGCCGGCCAACGGCTCGGAGGCTCGGGGATGGGATGGAAACTCTGCCGCCGCGGCACCAGCTTCGGAAATCTGCGCGGGCACCAGGCGGCTCTCCCGCAGCATGCTTTCCGGCTGTCCGCCGACGCAGAGAAGCCATCCGCTTTTCAATCCGGTGGGGAGCAAAAACAACCAGCCGTCCTTATGCGATTCGATCCAGCAAGCATCCGAGGCATCGGCGCTCTTCAAAGCGACTGGCAGGGCCGCGGCCATCCTGCAGCCGAAATTGTGTTCTTCGCGCGGCGGATCTTGCGGAAATCCGCGTCCCGCGAAGATCGACCAGGCGGCGTTCTCATCGGCAGGAGAATTGGGGGGCGGAGGCTCTTCCCGAATGCTATCGAGAATTGCGGTTTCGGAAACTACCACCGCTGCATGCGGCACCACCGCGAGCGCGGCGCTTTGTCCCCACAACACGGCGCGCCTGCGAATTCGATGGAGCCCGGTGAACAGGTCATCGCGCCCCAGCACATCGGCCAGCAGTTTTTGCGTGGTGCCTCGCAACATGATTGCGGGTAGACCGGGCCGGTCCGCGGGCTCGCCTGCCACTCGAAATCCGGCACGGCTCAGCAGCCGCCGGCAGCAAGCAGCGGCAATGCCTCCGCCATGTACGACCGCGGTTTTCACGTAGCCCTATGATACCGTGCCGGCGCGCATTTCCCCGCGGGAAGTACGGGCCGCTCATGGGGTTACTGCCGCTCTTTTTCCGATATACGCAGCAAATCCCGCGCACTCAGATCGAGTTTCTCTCCGGTCAGCTCGTTAGGGGAGAAGGCAGACTGGGTAACGCCCTCATGACTGTGAACGGTGGAGCGAGTCATGATGTGCACGAGTTCGTGAGCGACCACGCGGCCCAAGGCGCGGCCAAAAATCATATCCGCCCGTGTCCGCTCCATGCCCAGAACCGTGAAACGCACGGAACTGGCGATTTTGTCGCAAGCCACATCGCTGAACGGCAACACGATTCCATCGGAGATGTGCGTGCTTCCCAAAGCGCCTTGCGCCGCTACTCCGTTGGGCCAGAACTGCGCCCGGCAATCGCCATTGAAACGGATTACGGCAATTTCGTCGAACACCGCATGCGTAGCCTGTTGCCAGGAGCGCCACTCGATGGGCCGACCCGTGCCGCGCAGCAGGTTTTCGACCTCGCGCCGCATTTCCTCAACGGCATCTTTTGCGTAGGGCCCGCGGAAATCAAGCACCACCGTGAGTGGGCTGGCGCCGGCCTTGTGAGGATACACGATCGAACTAGGGATTGCCGGCGGGGCCGAGAAAGCACACAACACCGCGCAGAGCGATACAGGGCGCATATTCGAACCTCGTGGTCGATGAAGCGATGCTGCTTCGGCGGCCATTATACATGAGATCGGGCGGGGGAAACCGTGCCGGCGAGAGTGGCTATTTCGAATTGCCGATTTTTGAGGGATCGCCGCCACATTCGGTGAAGCCGGCGCGGAACGGCGGCCGGCGCAGTTCCCAGGAGGGATGCGCCGGAGCCGGATATTTCGCCAGGGCCTCGAGCATGGATTCGATCTCGTCCGCGGCCAGATCCGCGCGCGCCAGAACGCAGCCGGCCCAGGCGTCGGCTCGCAGCTCGGGCGGCCATGTGGACTTGATCCACACAGCCCCCAGCGTATCGTCCAGGGCATGGCCTAATTCGTGGGCCATCAAAGCCAGTATGCCGCCATCGCCATAGGCTTCATATGCCGCGGAAAAAAATTGCGGAGCATAAATCAGTTTGGCCTGCCCCGCGTCGGCAACCAACATGACATTGGCCGCGGACGCGTTCCGAAACAAGGCGACAGAGGGGCAGGTATTGTGGCAAATGGATTTTACGGCGGCGTTCAAACGCCCTGCCAACTCCAAGGCGTCCGGCGTCGGCCGCTGATCTTCGCCGGGTTTGTAAGCGGAGGCGGCAGATCCTAAGGCGCACACGACTTGCGCGGCGCCCGCGGCGAAGGGAAAAAGGGCCGCAAGCAGGGCGGCACGCCGAGGCATCTCCTTATTGAATCACGACCGCCACCGCGTTCGACTGCATTCCGCCGGCCGAGATGGCCACTTGCACGGTTCCGCTGCCGGCGAGCGAGGGCGGGATCGGGCCGATATTCACCTGATCGATACCTTGATACAGCGGAGCCGGAACCCCAACCACCGGAACGGCGACTCCATTTACAGTTGCCTCGAGGCCGGTCGCGTACCGCGCGCCGGTTGCTGCCAGACACAGGTAGGTGTTGCCCTGCGCGACCGCGATGGGGTTGCCGGTTTGCGCGGCAGTGTTGTAAAGAGCGCCGGTAATGGTTGACCCTTGCTGGGCCCAACCCGCCGCCCAACCCACGCTGGAATTCGCGGGATTCGGTCCCGGAAGGATGGATAAAAAGGCGGGCGAAACGGTGTTGACCGAGATCGGCCCTTGCGCGATCGTGTTGCCATTGGCGTCGCGGGCGCTGACGATGTAAAAGCCGGGGTCGAGATTGGGCGGAACGACAAAATTGATTTGTGTGGGAACGACGGCGTATAGCGGCGCCTGAATGCCGTTGACCCAAACCGTAATCCCGCCCAACTGAAGCGGCATATTGAGCGATCCGTCCGCCAGGATCGGAGCGGGGGCGAGGTTCCGGCCTTTGATAGCCGCGATGGAATTGGGCGCGGCGGGTAGCCCCTCCGTATAACTACCGCCGGGCACCGCGGCCGTGCTCCAGTAGTCCGCCAGGCCGGCGCCATTGGATTGAAGCAGCGCGGTATCTGCCGCGGTGGGCTGGCCGGCAACGTACGTATCCAGGAACGCCTCCGCCCATTTCACGATCAAAGCGGCGTTGGGTGAATTGGCAAGGCAACTCTGCACGGTAGCTGGATTGGTGGTGTTCAGCCCGCAGATCGTGTTTACCCAGTCGAAGTGGCCCAGACACACGTTATCGCCGGATTGATCGAGATTCACAAAGTATTTCGATTGGCCTATCGAACCCCCGGTAGGGAAGCGCGACTGCTGATAAGCGCCGGGCGAGTTGCTTCCAGGGATAGGGCCTTTTACCCAGGGAGTGATGAGACAATCCGCGGTGCCGCCTTGATACATCATCGGCACGGTTGGATTGCCGACGGCGTTGTTCTCCTGGAAGGCTTGAATGTACGGGGAGAACATCAGCCCCGCTTTAAAGGAGTAATTGGCGGGCAGCCACTGCGGCCAGCCACCGATTTTGGCAAAGGTGGTGTAGCCGCCGAACGAATGTCCGGACATGCCGATCCGGCTGGAATCGACCTGGGCACTGTAAGTCCAGGAGTTCAGCATGTAATTCACCACGTTGTCGATATCGACGTTGCGGTAATTGCTTTTCGCCATCCACGCGCTGGCGGACTGGCTGACAAAGAAATTGCCGAAACCAAAGGCGCTGTTCGATGTTGTGACGGGCGTGAGCGAATCTATCTGGCATCCGCGGTCCGCGTGGTCGGGCGCCGCGACGATGTAGCCTTGGCGGGCCAGTTCCTCGGTGTAGAAGACACTCTGGATGCCACAGCCGGAGTAGCCGTGGGAAAAGACGATCAGCGGGAATTTGGTGGCCGGGTCTCCGCAGTTCGTGATAGGGGCGTTTTGAGCCACAGAGCCGTAAATAATGTTCCAGTACTCGATAGGCTGCGGAGTGGCCGTGGTGGGATACCAGACCGCCAGCGTGAGGACGCCGGGATTGTTTGGATACTGGCTGCCGCCTGGCGGGCTGGGAATGGTAAGTACCTGGTAGCCGGCGTTCAAGACGCCGCAGCCGGCGGGCGGGGCGGCCTGGGCGGCGAGGGCGAAAACGGCGTAAAGGGCCAGCGCCAGGAATGCGCTTCTGATTTGCATGAGTCTTTTCATCGGTCGATCCAAAACAACTCGGGTATGCAGGCGAGCAGCCAAACGAATCTCAACGACGTGAGAAAACGTACCAGGGTTTCCGATCCCGCCCCGGCCTTGACACCGGCGAGGCTCAGTGTCAACATTAGCAACAATTTGGAAGGGATCCCGTGAAATCAGCCTGGGTCATTCTGCTGGCGGTGTGTGTCACTGCGCCGCTTCGTCCGGCCGCGCTGCCGAACGCGGTGGATGCCGCGAAGAATCTCGATAAAGCAGGGTTGCGCGCCCTCATCGAAACCAAAGGAGACGTCAACGCTTCCGCCTCCGATGGCACGACTGCCCTCCATTGGGCGGTACGCGCGGACGACCTGGAGGCCGTCAATCTGCTTTTGCGCGCGGGCGCGAAGCCGGATGCCGCGGATCGCTACGGCATCACGCCGCTTTACCTCGCGATCCAGAACGGCGATCAGAAGGTGCTTCATGCCCTTCTAGAAGCCGGCGCCAATGTAAATGCAGGCGGTGAGGGCGGAGAGACGCCGCTGATGAGCGCCGCGCGGACGGGCAATCTCGAAACCATGAAAGCGCTGCTGGAGCGCGGAGCCGAGGTGAATTCCTGCGACCGCCAGACCGGGCAGACGGCGCTGATGTGGGCAGTGCGCGGAAATTATGCGGACGCGGTTCGGTTGCTACTGGCGCACGGCGCCGATGTCAACACGCAAACGAAGGTCGGGCCGGCGCCGCCCCGGCGCGCGCCGAACGCCGGCGGCGGGTCGCACGGATTGGGCATCAATCGCGGCGGCACGCCTCCCCGCGGCACGCTCGATGCGGCTCCCGGCGGGTTCAGCGCTTTGCATTATGCGGCGCGCGACGGTCATTTCGAGATCGCAAAGATGCTGGTGGCCGCACACGCGGACGTGAACCTGGTGGAGGCCAATGGGATCCATCCACTGCTCGCGGCCATTTCGAACGATCACGTGGAGGTGGCGCAGTTCCTGCTCGATCATGGCAGCGACCCAAATTCGATGGACGTGTGGGGGCGGACACCGCTTTTCGAAGCGGTCGCGGTGCGCGATCTGGAAGTCAATAAAACCGAGGACAACGGCGTGGATCGCGACGCCATGCTGGGGCTGATCGAGTCGCTGCTGAAGCATGGCGCAAAACCGAACGCGCGCACGCTCGAGCAGTTGCCCACCCGCCGCTGGATCATGCCGGTGAACGATATTTCCTGGGTCGATTTTTCGGGACAAACGCCCTTCCTGCGCGCGGCGCTTTCGGGCGATATCGAGGCGATGCGGCTGCTTCTCGAATACGGCGCGAATCCGAACATCCCCACGTACGAAGGCACCACCGCGCTAATGGCCGCGGCCGGAGTGAATTGGGCGGAGACGCAGACGTACACGGAATCGAAGGAGCACCTGCTCGAAGCCGTGAAACTGTGCCTGGAATTGGGAGCGGATGTGAATGCCAGCAATTCCATGGGACTGACGGCAGCCTTGGGCGCGATTAACCGCGGCTCGAACGATATTCTGAGTTACCTGGTAGAGCATGGCGCCCGCCTGGACGTGAAAGATAAAGAAGGCCGCACCGCCATGAATTGGGCCGAGGGCGTTTTTCTGGCCACTGTGCCGCCGCGAAGCAAGCCGGAGACTATTGCATTATTGGAGAAGCTGATGGCAGGGAAGGCGCAATGACCGGCGGGCGAAAGCGCCGGCCCCACCTGGCGGCCGCGGCTCTACTAGGGATCAGCGCCTCCGGCGCACTTTGGGCCGAGCAGCCTGCGCTCGTGAACCAATACTGCGTTGGCTGCCACAACAGCAAGCTGAAGACTGGCGGCTTGGCGCTCGATCGCCTTTCCCCGGACCGCGCCGCCGATCACCCGGAAATTTGGGAGAAGGTAATCCGCAAGCTGCGCGCCGGCATGATGCCGCCGAGCGGAATGCCGCGGCCGGACCGCGCCACGCTCGATGCGTTCCGGCACAAGCTGGAAGCGGAGCTGGATCAGGCGGCCGCGGCGAATCCGAACCCCGGAACGGTTGGCCTGCACCGCCTCAATCGCAGCGAATACGCCAACGCGATTCGCGATTTGCTGGCATTGGATATCGACGCGAGCACGCTGCTGCCTTCCGACGATTCGAGCGAAGGCTTCGATAACATTGCCGACGCGTTGGGCGTATCCCCGGCGCTTCTGGAACGCTATGTTTCGGCGGCCACAAAGATCAGCCGCGCCGCCGTGGGCGATGCCGCGATCAGCCCTTCCACCTCTACCTATCGCGCGCCGGGCGACCTGGTGCAGAGCGAGCACCTGGAAGGGCTGCCGCTCGGAACCCGCGGCGGCATCCTGGTACGGCACACCTTTCCGCTGGACGCTGAATATACGTTCCGCATTCGCTCCAGAGTGGGCGGGCTGGGCAATATCCGGCAGGCGCGGGATGAAAATCTCGAAGTCACGCTTAACGGCGAGCGGGTTAAATTGACCAGGCTGGAATCGTCCATTGAGTTCAAGCTGCCGGTGAAAGCCGGTCCACAAAGCGTGGGCGTGGCGATTGTGAAGAACACCGATCCCGGCGATGACGATCTATGGCAGGTTTATCTGAACGAATCGGGCGTGCAGAGCGTGGCGATCGTCGGGCCGGTGAATGCAACCGGGCCGGGCGATACTCCGAGCCGCCGGCGGATTTTTGTATGCCGCCCGGCCAGCGCGAGCGAGGAGATCCCCTGCGCGCGGCGCATTCTTTCCACGCTGGCTACGCGCGCCTTCCGCCGCCCCGTCACCGATGCGGAGATGGAAACTTTGCTCAGCTTCTACCAGACCGGGCGCAATAAAAGGGATTTCGATCTGGGCATCGAGATGGGCGTGCAGCGCGTGCTGGTCGATCCGCAGTTCATTTTCCGTTTTGAGCGTGAGCCGGAGAATGTGGCCGCGGGCAGCGTGTACCGGATCAGCGATTTGGAACTAGCGTCGCGGCTTTCCTTTTTCCTGTGGAGCAGCATTCCCGACGATGAGCTGCGCGATTTGGCCGCCGCCGGCAAGTTGCACGAGCCCGCGGTTCTGGAACAGCAGACGCGCCGCATGCTCGCCGACCCGAAAGCGGAAGCCCTGGTCTCCAACTTCGCCGGCCAATGGCTCTACCTGCGGGAGGTGAAAAATCAGCATCCGCAGGCTAAGGATTTCGACGACAACCTGCGGGAGGCGTTTCGCCGCGAGACCGAACTGTTCTTCGACAGCATCATTCGCGAGGACCATAGTGCTGTCGACCTGCTCAACGCCGATTACACGTTCGTGGATGAGCGCCTGGCGCGGCACTACGGGATTCCCAATATCTTCGGCAGCCAGTTCCGGCGGGTCTCTTTGCCGCCCGAGCGCCGCGGCCTTTTGGGGCAGGGCAGCATTCTGCTGGTGACCTCGGTTTCGAACCGGACCTCGCCGGTGGCGCGCGGCAAATGGGTACTGGAAAATATCCTGGGCTCGCCACCGCCTCTGCCGCCACCGAACGTCCCGGCGCTCGAAGACACAGGCAAAGGGGGCGTAGTGCCTGTTTCGGTGCGGCAGAAGATGGAACTACACCGGTCGAACGCGGTCTGCGCCGCGTGCCATAAGATCATGGACCCTATCGGCTTCTCTCTCGAAAACTTCGACCTGACCGGCAAATGGCGCACCAAGGACGGGAGCGTTCCAATCGACGCCAGCGGTCAGATGGTGGACGGAACGAAGCTCGATGGGCCTGCCAGCCTGCGCGAGGCGCTGCTGAGCCGCCCCGATGTGTTCGTCTCAACCTTAACCGAGAAGCTGCTGACGTACGCGACAGGCCGCGGGTTGAAGTATTACGACATGCCCGCCGTCCGCGCCATTGCGCGCGAGGCGGAGGCCAAAGATTACCGGTTCTCCTCGCTGATTTTGGGGATCGTTAATAGTCCGCCGTTCCAGTTACGGAAAAAATCGGAGCCGCGCCCTTCCGGGAGCGGTCCTGAGGTGCAAGCCCAATGACCTTTCTCACACGCAGACATTTAGATCGCCGCACGTTTTTGCGGGGCGCGGGGGTAACCCTGGCGCTGCCGCTGCTCGATTCCATGGTTCCGGCGCAAACGCCGCTGGCAAAAACCGCGGCGGCCGCCAAGCCGCGGCTGGGCTGCATCTACGTGCCGCACGGCGCAACCATGTACAAGTGGACCCCCGCCACGGAAGGCAAAGGATTTGAGTTCACCGAGATCCTCAAGCCTCTGGAGAAGTTCCGGGATCGCGTGACCGTGGTCAGCAACCTGGCTCATCCGAATGCGGGCGGCATTAACAGCGATGCCGGCGCGGATCATGCCCGCTCGGCCGCGGTGTTTCTGAGCGGCGCCCACCCGGAAAAGGATCAGGTCCACAACGGCGTCACCATGGACCAGATCGCGGCCGAACACATCGGCCAGGATACGCCGCTGCCTTCGCTCGAACTGGCGATCGAGGAAAACGGCCTCAACTGCGGCTCCGGCTACGGCTGCGCGTACACGAACACGATTGCCTGGCGCACGGCCACGCTTCCGCTCCCCATGGAAAACAACCCCCAAGTGGTCTTTGAAAAACTGTTCGGAGACGGCAGCAATGAAGAGCAGCGCCGCGAGCGCAAGCAGGAAGCGCGCAGCCTGCTCGATTCGGTGATGCACGAGGTTAGCTCACTGAACAAGGAACTGCCGGCGGCGGACCGCTCGAAGCTGAGCGACTACCTGGACGATATCCGGGAAATTGAGCGGCGGATCCAGCGCGCCGAAAACCAGATGCCCGCGGGGCTGAAAATCCCGGACGCGCCGGTGGGCGTGCCTGAGAACATCGAAGACCACTTCAAGATCATGTTCGACTTGCAAGTGCTCGCCTTCAAAGCCGAAATTACGCGCGTGACTACGATGATGTACGCCCGCGATACCAGCCTGACCGTCTATCCGCAAAGCGGCAACCGGGACGCATTTCACGTGTCCTCGCACCATTCCAACGTGCGCGCCAATATGGATAAATACGCGCTGATCAACCGCTACCACGTCCAACTGCTGGCGTACTTTTTGGACAAGCTGAAAGCCACGCCGGATGGCGACGGCAACCTGCTGGACCATTCCGTAATCCTTTACGGAAGCAGCATGAGCAACGGCAATCAGCACGATCACGATCCGCTGCCGGTGCTGGTTGCGGGCGGCGCGTGCGGCCGCCTGGAAGGCGGGCGGCACATTGTGTGCGCGCCGCATACACACATGTCGAATTTGCTCGTCGCCCTGCTGGATAAGTTGGGCGTTCGCCAGGACCATCTGGGCGACAGCACCGCCGAAATCGCAGTTTGAATTTCACCGCGGAGAGGCGGATGCCAGAGAATAGAGCTCTGCTTTCCGAGTTTTCAGAATTTGATTGGAAGTGCTTTTCCTCCGCGCCTCCGCGCCCGCGCGGCAAAAGAGGCGTTTAGCGGAGAAAACTGGGCTGCGCTTCGGCGGCGGGGCGCCGCTCGGATACAGGTTTGCCTACACGCATCTCGTCCCAATCGTAGGCCAGTTCTTTGCCGCAGTCGAGGCAGGTCACGTAAGTTCCGTTGCGAGGAGACCCGGCTGCCGCATACGCTGAGCTCTTGCGCGATGGGGTCAGCGGAAAAGTAGTTCTGCGATGTGCACAGCCGAAGAACGCGTTGATTAGTGATTGCAGCATATTCGGGCTCCCTTCCATAGAATAGATACAAGAAAAACAGGGGAAGTTTCAGTCTACCAAAGTACTGAGAATACTAGCGGTGTGCGAATGCAAACAACGGCGGGATCGATTATTCGCGCAATTTTCCGCGGATCGCTTCGGCAATCAATTGCCCATGAAATCTACCGTTCTCGATAAAAATTTCGTTCGTGTGCATGCCCGCCACAATCACTCCAGCCAGGTACACACCGGTACGCTCACTCTCCAAAGTAGTAGAACTGGTTCGGGGACGGCGGGTTTCCGGATCCAATGTAATGCCCGCGGCATTCAAAAATTTCCAATCGGGTTGATACCCGGTCATGGCAAAAACGAAATCATTTTTCAGCACCGCTTCGCCATCCGGCGTTTGAATTCGAATCCGGTCGCGACAAATCTCCAACACGCTCGAGTTGAAGTACGCCTGAATTTCTCCGCTTTTGATGCGGTTTTCAATATTGGGTTTAATCCAATATTTGACGTGGTGATGGATGCCGGGGCCGCGATGAACAAGGGTGACGCGGGCGCCGGTCCAAAACAGTTCGAGCGCGGCGATCGCCGCCGAATTCTTAGCGCCGACCACGGCGACATCGTGGTTGTAATAGGGGTGCGCCTCTTTATAGTAGTGAATCACCTTCGGCAGGTCTTCGCCGGGCACGTTTAGCAGATTGGGAACATCGTAGTACCCCGTGGCCAGCACTACTTTGCGGGCGGTATAAACCCGGCGGCAGCCCATGCGGTCCGTGGTTGCGATGCGGAACGCCATATCCTCGCCGCCGATTTCCTCCACGCGCTCGTACTGATGGATATTCAGACGGAAATGTTCGGCCACGCGGCGGTAATATTTCAACGCTTCCGTGCGGTTGGGCTTTTCGTTAAGGCTGGTCATCGGGATGCCGCCGATTTCCAGCAACTCGGGCGTGGTGAAGAAGGTCATGTTGGTGGGATAGTGATAGAGCGAATTCACCACGCACCCTTTATCGATCAGAAGGCAATTGAGCCCGCGCTGCTGGAGTTCGATGCCACAGGCTAGACCCGTTGGCCCCGCGCCCACAATGATCGCGTCGAACGGTTCGGTCACAATTGTCCTTCGACCTCGCGCCGTAATTTCTCCAGAGCCGCGTCCAGGGCCGAGGGGTTCTTGCCGCCGCCTTCGGCCATATCCGGACGGCCGCCCCCTTTCCCGCCCACGGCTTGCGCCAGCGCGCCGGCCAATTTGCCGGCATGAAATTTGGCGGTCATCTCTTTCCGCACCGCGGCCACGATGGCGATATCGCCATCGTCCACGGATGCCAGAATCACCACCGGCACCTTGCGGTTGCGCAGCGAATCCGCTACGGCGCGCATCTGCTGGCGATCCATTCCATCCACCCGTTCCACCACCGGGCCGCCGTTGGCCGGCATCAGCCGGGATACCGCGTTGGCCGCGTCCCGGTCCTTCAGTTGATCGAGCTGGCGGACGAGCATCCTCTCCCGCGCCAGCATTTTCTCCACCTGCTCTAATAATTCCGGCTCGGAGGCCTTCATCAGGTTCGCCACGCGGCGCAGAGCGTCCGTCTCCTCCTGATAATGGCGCAAAGCGGCTTCGCCGGTGATGGCTTCGATGCGCCGCACACCCGCGGAAATACTGCCCTCGTGGACAATCTTGCAAATCCCGATATCGCCCGTGCGCCGGACGTGCGTGCCGCCGCAGAGCTCCCGGCTGAAACCGGGCACCGTCACCACGCGCACCTGCTCGCCATATTTTTCGCCGAACAGAGCCATGGCGCCAGTGGCGAGCGCTTCTTCGAGCGGCAGGATATCGGTTCGGACGGCTTCGTTCCGGAGAATCTCGCCGTTCGCCAACCGCTCCACCTCCTCGATTTCCGCGCGGTCGAGCGCGGTGTAGTGCGTAAAATCGAACCGCAGCCGGCCCGGTTCCACCACGCTGCCCGCCTGCTTCACGTGCGTGCCCAGCACCTGGCGCAGCGCCGCGTGCAGCAGGTGCGTGGCGGTGTGGTTGCGGCGGGTGGCATCGCGAACCGGAACGGCCACCATGGCGGTTACGATATCGCCCACCTGCATGGGCGCGTGAGTCACAATGCCATGCACGGTCAGTCCAGGCACACCCGCGAATGCCGTCTCCACATCCGCGACTTTATCGCCCGCCAGCGAGTATAACGCCCCGCGATCGCCAACCTGGCCGCCCGCTTCGGCATAAAACGGTGTCTGATCGAATACCGCTTCCGCTCTCACTCCAGCCGGCAGGGAGTCTACCGGCTGTTTTACGTTCCCTTGAGCGATGAGCAAACCGATCACCCGCGATTGGGCTTCGAGTTCGGTATAACCCAGAAATTTCGTGCGGCCCTGTTCGAGCAGCTTCTGATACGCCGGAACCACCGCGCCCTTTTCCGCGCCTTTCCAACTGGCGCGCGCCCGCTCCCGCTGCCCCTCCATTTCCTTTTGGAAACCTTCGCGGTCGATCGAAAGCCCCCGCTCGCGGGCCATTTCTTCCTGCTCGTCCAGAGCGAGTCCGTAGGTGTCGTAAAGCTTGAAGGCGATTGTGCCCGGTATCAGCGTGCCTGCCAGTGAGCGGATCGAATCCAGGAAAACCCGCTCGGCCACCAGGAACGTCGTGGCGTAGCGATGCTCTTCGTCCTTAACCACGCGCGCGACCCGCTGCACGCTTTCGAGCATCTCCGGATAAGCGCCGCTCATCAACTCGGCCACGAAACCAGTCAACTGGTATAAAAACGGTTCTTCCACACCGGCCAGGCGCGCGTGGCGCATGGCGCGCCGCATGATTTTGCGCAGCACGTAGCCGCGGCCGTCATTGGCGGGAAGCACGCCGTCGTGGATGAGGAAAGCGGTGGAGCGCGCGTGGTCGGCCACGATCCGCAGCGTCGTATCCACGCGGGCATCCGTGCCCGGCGCCAGCCGGAACAGATCGGCCGCCTTCTCCATGATGGGGCGCAGCAGGTCGGTATCGAACACGGAGAGCTTTCCCTGCATCACCGCCGACATCCGCTCCAAACCCATTCCCGTATCGACCGAAGGCCGTGGCAGGGGGGTTAATACGCCGTGCGCGTCGCGATCGTACTGCATGAAAACCAGGTTCCAGATTTCCACGAAGCGATCGCCCGCGTCGTTGGGGAACCGCTCGTGTTCGCGCCCCGGCGCGGCGGCTTCGATTCCCATATCAAAATGGATTTCCGAGCAGGGGCCGCAAGGCCCCGTGTCGCCCATCTGCCAGAAATTATCTTTTTCATCCAGGCGGAAGACGCGGCTTTGGGGAATACCCGCGATTTTGAGCCACAGGCGCTCGGCCTCCTCGTCTCCGCGAAAGACAGTGACGTACAGGCGGTCTTTCGGAAGCGCGAAATCCTTGGTCACCAGGTCCCAGGCGAATTCGATGGCTTCGGCTTTAAAGTAATCGCCGAACGAGAAATTGCCCAGCATCTCGAAAAATGTGAGATGCCGCCGCGTGTAGCCGACATTTTCCAGATCGTTGTGCTTGCCTCCGGCGCGCACGCATTTCTGCGATGTGGTGGCCCGCGTGTAATCGCGCTTCTCCAGGCCTAAAAAGAGATCTTTGAACTGGTTCATGCCCGCGTTGGTAAACAGCAGCGTCGGGTCGTTGCCAGGAACCAGCGGTGAAGAGCGCACTACGCGGTGGCCGCGCGCCGCGAAGAAGTCGAGGAACTGCTGCCTGATCTGGTGACCGGTCACGAATATTCCTTAAGTAATGGGCTAGAACTTAATTGTAGCGTTTTACCGATTGGCCCCTGGTGGGGCCGTCTAGCACCACACCAAAACGCGCGTCCCATGGCCAAAAGATAACTGGCCCGGAGCCGCACCGGGCTTCTAGTCTGAGAGCAGAAGGTCTATGGGCTTTGCGCGAATTATCTCTGGGGTTATGCTCGCGTCCTGCAGCTTGTGGGGCGCGGTTACGGGTAGTGTGTCCGGCACTGTGTCGGATCAGACCGGCGCCGTGATTCCGGGCGTCATCGTGACCGTTACCAACAAGGCTCAGGGTACCGAGAATAAGGCGACGACCAATGCCAAAGGCATCTATTCCTTTCCCAGCCTGCCTGTCGGCACTTACGATCTGCAAGCCGAGGTCACTGGATTTCGGCCGTCCAAGCGGACAGGGGTCGTGGTTGACGCGGATAGTGAACTTACCGAGGACTTCCAGCTCCAACCTGCCGAGCAGGTTCAATCTGTCGACGTTCAGAGCTATGTAGAGCAAGTAGAGACGGCCAGCACCCAGGTCGGGGAAGTGGTGACCGGCACCCAGATGACGGCCGTAGCCCTGAATGGCCGCAGCTACACGGACTTGCTGGCGCTCCAGCCCGGAATCGTTCCCGCGAGCACGCAATTACCGAATTCGATTGTGATGGCGGGAGTGACTACCGCCGTTGCTCCCTCCGGTAATCTCAATGCCGGTAACCAGTCCATCAGCGGCCAACGGGAGGATGCCAATGGATTTATCGTCAATGGCGGCGACGTCAAAGAACTGATGAACGGCGGCACACTGGTTGTCCCGGATCTCGATTCGATCGCGGAATTTCGCGTGATCACAAACAACCCCGATGCACAGTATGGAAATTACAGCGGCGGTATTATAAACGTGGTCACGAAACAGGGGGAAAATAAAATTCACGGGGACGGCTTCGAATTCCTCCGCAACACAGATCTCGATGCGCGCAACTTCTTTTCACCTGAGCGTGGCGTTTACCGGCAAAATCAATTCGGCGGTACTCTTGGCGGCCCGATCAAAAAAGACAAGATATTCTACTTCGCCGACTATCAGGGAACACGCACGTTCCAGGGGGTTGATTCCGGCCTCATCCCGGTACCTTCGCTTGCCGACCGCCAAGGAAATCTCAGCGATGTAGCGAGCCAACTCGGCGTCTCCAGCCCATCTGCTTGCGCCGGGGGCGCCCTGCCCGGATGTGTCTCCGGCCCTTACATCGCAAATCAACTGCAGCAGAGATTAGGATATGGTGTATCGGCCGGCGAGCCGTACTACTTCCCGGGTTGCACCACGCCGGAATTGTGCGTCTTCCCGAATGCCCAGATTCCACAGCAGGCGTGGACGGCCCCTTCTAAATTTTTAGAGCAATACATCCCGACGCCCAATCAGGGGAATAATATTTTTACCTCCGGCGCCTATGGTAACCAGATTCGGGATGACAAATTCAGTGGCCGGATAGACGCCAACACTGCACGCTGGGGACTCATCACCGGATATTACTTTTTCGACGATTACAATTTCACCAATCCCTACCCGAGTGGCCAAGGAGGCGCTACCGTTCCCGGCTTTGGCGCTGTGAATCTGGGCCGTGCCCAATTGCTCAGCCTGGGAGATACCAAAACGTTCGGAGCGGCAACGGTCAATGAGGTGCGGCTGACCGCCATGCGGGGCGCCAATAACATTGGGAAGCCTGTTCAAAATGTCGGCATTACCTTGGCTCAGCAAGGCTTTGCGAGTCCAGAAGACGGCGGCATATACACCCTGGCGCCGAAGATCGTAGGCCCCGAGAACCTCGTCTTCAATTCTTTTGTCACAGGCATGCCGATCACGAACCTGTGGCAGTCAAACAATACCTACACGGCGACGGACAATTTTTCGAGAGTTATAGGAAATCACACCGTCAAAGCCGGCGCGGAATTCAGCTTCGAACAGGTGAACGTCTCCCCCGACGCAACTTTTAACGGTACTTTCATTTTTTCCGGCAACGAAACCGGACTGGATTTTGCCGATTATCTCATCGGCACGCCGAGTGTATATACGCAAACCGATTCGGGGAATTACTACCCGCGCCACAAGTATCTGGGCGCATACCTGGAGGATAGCTGGAAGGCGACACCGAAACTGACATTCAATGTGGGTCTGCGTTACGAGCTGCTGGAATACTGGTCGGAGAAATTCAATCAGATTCCTGCGATGGTAGCGGGACAGCAGTCGCAGGTTTACCCAACGGCGTTCCTTGGACTGGTATATCCGACCGACAAAGGTATACCCCCTACGCTGGTCCCGTTGGGCAACAAATTTTCTCCCCGGCTGGGACTGGCATATGCAGTTACGCCGAAAACGAGCATCCGTGCAGGCTATGGAATTTACTACACCGTGATTCAAGGGAACACGATTGGCGTGGACGAACCGCAGCCTCCCTATGGATTGAGTTATTCCAGCCAGGCCCCGCCACTTTTTACTCAGCCATTTATTGCTGCTGCCACTGGGCAGGAACATCCGCAACCCTATCCCATTAATTTTCCGCCCTTGAACGCCACCATCAATCACCCGAATCCGAACATCGACTACGCGCCATATGTTGGCCTAGCCGGAATGACCGAGCCTTATTACAAGAACACCTACCCCTACAATGAGAGCTTCTTTTTTTCCATCGAGCGGGAGTTAAAGCGAAACACTGTTTTGAACTTGAGTTATGTAGGATCGGAGGCGCATCACCTGCTGCTGGTATACTCCAATAACCCTGGCAATCCGGCTCTATGCCTGTACCTGAGCAACCCTGCCAATGTGGCCCCCGGAACATCGACGTGCGGCCCGTTTGCGGAAAGTGCCATCTACACCACGGCTTCGGGCCAAACCATTTACGGCACACGGGGCCCGTTCGGATACAACTATGGCAACGACGACTATGAAGGCAGCGTCGGTAATTCCGCCTTTCACGCATTTGAGGCCAGCCTGCGCCATAGCAGCGGGCCTCTTGCGGTGACACTCTCCTACACCTTCAGCAAGTCGATGGACGAAGCCTCAGCCCTCTCCGACGTGGTGAACCCATTCAACTACAAACTCGGGCGGGCGCCTTCCCAGTTCGATCTGACGCATAACTTCGTTGCCACTTATCGATACGACCTTCCACTTGACCGAATCTCCAACCATGCCAGGTTCCTCACACGCGGATGGACGGTCTCCGGTATCACGCGCATCAGCACAGGTTTCCCAGTCTGGATACACTCCGATACCGATAATTCGCTCCAGGGCAGCGAGCCAAACGGAGTCAACAACTACAGCGTAGATCGGCCGGATTTCACTCCGGGGAATCTCATGATCAACCATAACCCGCGGAACGGCCTTCCATACTTCAACACCTCGCTTTTCAGCGCGAATGCGTTGGGAGAACCCGGCACGTCCCCAAAGCGGTTTTTCTACGGGCCCGGTCAGTTCAATTTCGATTTGGCTTTACTGAGGTCGTTCCGGGTTACCGAGTCCAAAACGTTTCAATTTCGCCTGGAAACGTTCAATACCTTCAACCACACGCAGTTCTTTGGACCGGCAGCAGTAAATGGAGATTTTACCAGTACCACCTTCGGAAAGGTCATCAATGCAGCTCCGCCCCGGCGGGTGCAGGCGGCATTGAAGTTCGTGTTTTGAATTTCGAAACGGGGCCGTGCAACCCCGCGCATTGCCATCTCCTTATACAGGACGCTGTCGTGCGACAATAACACTGCCATGCGCCAGCGGCGATCTCGAACGGCCGGAGGGAAATCGGCGCTGCCGCTGATCCTCCTCTCTACGATCCTTAGCTTCGGGTGTGCCCGTCCGGATACCGCGACGCTTACCGTTTCCGTGGCGGCCAGTTTGCAGGATGCCATGGAGCGCCTTGGGCCGCGTTTCGAGCGTGATCATCCCGGCGTGAAAGTGAACTTCAACTTCGGCGGATCGGGAACCCTCGCGCGGCAGATTGAGCATGGCGCGCCGGCCGATGTGTTTCTCTCGGCGGCGGCGAAGCAAATGGACGAACTGGCTGCCAAAGGTCTCATCGAGAACGGCACGCGGCGCGACTTGCTGCGCAACCAGGTGGTGCTCATCGCCGCGCCCGGCGATTCGGGCCTGCGCTCGTTTGCGGAGTTGGCGCAGCCCGCGGTGAAACTGATCGCGCTGGGGGATCCGGGCAGCGTGCCGGCGGGAGACTATGGCCGCCAGGTGCTCGACTCGTTCGGCCTGTGGCAGGCCGTTCAGCGTAAATTGGTGCTTGCGAAGGACGTGCGCCAGGTGCTTACCTATGTCGAAACGGGCAATGCGGACGCGGGAATTGTATATGCCACCGACGCGCGCCTTTCCACCAAGGTGCGCGTGGCCGCCACCGCGCCGGAATCCACTCACGCGCCGGTCGTGTATCCAATCGCGATAGTGAAAGGCGCCCATAATCCCACGGCGGCGCGCGTCTTTTTAGAATTTCTCGAAAGCGAGCGCGCAGGCGAAGTATTCGCCGGCCTCGGCTTCGCACCCGCCTCCTCGTGATTCCTTCCGATTTTTCTCCGCTCTGGGTCTCCCTCAAAACTTCGGCGGTGGCGTGCGTGCTGGCGTTTGTGCTCGGTATCGCCGCCGCGCGCGCCATGAGCGGCTATCGCGGCCGCCTGCGCGGTCTGCTGGACGGCATTTTCCTGCTGCCGCTGGTGCTTCCTCCCACCGTGGTGGGTTTCTTCTTGCTGCTGCTGTTCGGGCGCGCCAGCGCTATTGGCAGCCTTCTCGAAAAAATCGGGCTGATGGTCGCCTTTTCATGGCCGGCTACGGTAATCACGGCCACGGTGATCGCCTTCCCCCTGATGTACCGCACCACTCTGGGCGCTTTCGAGCAGGTCAATCCCAATCTGCTCGATGCCGCGCGCACACTCGGCGCCGGCGAGTGGCGCGTATTTCGCCGCGTATTGCTGCCGTTGGCATGGCCGGGCGTCCTGGCCGGCGCTGTGCTGGCCTTCGCGCGCGCGCTGGGAGAATTCGGAGCCACGCTCATGCTGGCCGGCAACATTCCCGGCCGCACCGAAACCATGCCCATCGCCATCTTCTTCGCCGCTGAAGGAGGCGATATGGGACGTGCTCTCGCCTGGGTACTCCTGGTGGTCGCCATCTCGCTCGCATCCATTGCGCTGATGAATTACTGGGGCCGGCCGAGGCGGCTCACCCCGAGGCAGGCGGTCGCGCCCGCCTCCGAGCCATTCGCTTTTGATCGTCCATCCGCCTTGGCCCAAGCGGCGCCAACCGGCTCCGAATTGCAACTGGATTTTACGAAAAGCCTCCCCGGCTTCACGCTTCGCGCCGCTTTCACCGCCAGGGGCGGAGCACTCGGACTCCTGGGCTCTTCCGGTTCGGGTAAGAGCATGACGCTGCGTTCGATCGCCGGCCTCGAAATCCCCGATTCCGGCCGCATCGTTCTCAATGGCCGCGTGCTGTTTGATTCCAAAGCGCGCATCTATCTCCCTCCGGCCGCGCGCCGCATCGGCATGGTGTTTCAGGACTACGCCCTGTTCCCGCATCTGACGGCTCGCGAAAATATCGCCTTCGGTCTTCG
>Ga0070737_10001565_pt1 | contig 31877 bp, 28 predicted proteins | sample Coa_R1_10_FD_66438 | JGI IMG/M metagenome (GOLD analysis project Ga0070737, IMG submission 66438) | Surface soil microbial communities from Centralia Pennsylvania, which are recovering from an underground coalmine fire - Coalmine... | ecosystem: Environmental > Terrestrial > Soil > Unclassified... | reverse complement strand
CGCCGGCTGCCCCGCCCGCGCCACCCGGTACAGCCACCGCAGCCGCCACCCGGCCACCGCCAGCGCGGCCGCGGTCAGCGCCAGCCCCACCGTCATCCGCACGACCACGCCAAACCTCCTTCCACACCAGGCCAGGCATGCAGCGGGCTTGCTCGTAGCTGTCGCCGGCAGGCCGCGCTCATCGGCGGCCACCGCCTCGGCCCTCAGCTCGCCGATCCTGGCCACTTCTGCGCCAGTTCGCGGTCGCCCGCTGGCCGTCCTTCCGCCGCTTCCTCCGTCCTCTCCATCCCGCCCGGTCCTCGCCGGGGACACGGCCCGCCTGACGGCGGGGCTCCGCGGCGCCGGGCGCGGTCAATCCTCGTCCGCGCAGCGTGGACCGGGCAGCCAGGAATCCACGCCGCTCCGCTCTCGACGGAGCAGGCGGTTCCGCGCCTGCAGGTGGACGAGGTGCGCCCACGTCTCGCTGACGGCGGCCTGCCGCGTCATCCCACCGCTTTGCTCCCATCCGCGCGACCACGTCAGCGCCGCAGCCACGGCCCAGGTGGACCGGCCGGGATCACACACAACGACGTGCTCGATTTCCGCCAGCCTGCTCCGGTGGTGCCGCAGCAGCACCTCGACGCGCGCGCCGAGGTTGGTGAACCGGTGCTCGTGGGCCGGAAGCACCTCGGCCGGATCGTACCGGGCCACGGCTCGAAGCGACGCCTGGTAGTCGCCCAGCGGGTCGCCAGCGGCGCCGGGCGGGAGTCCGATGTGCGGCGTGATCCTGGGCAGGACGTGATCGCCGCTCAGCAGCACCTTGCGCTGCTCGTCGTAGTAGCACAGGTGACCCGGCGTGTGGCCGGGCGTCCACACCGCCCGGATCGTGCTTCCGGCGCCGAGCGGGAGGCTGCCGTGTTCGATGTCGATGTCCGGGTACGCCAGCCGCGCGTGCCGCTGTGCGGTCATAGCCAGCACGTCGAGTATCTCTGCCGCCTCGGTCGGCGGCGCGCCGCGAGATCGCAGCCAGCCGGACATCCGCTTCCGCCACGCCGACCTGTCCACCGATCGCATGGTCGCGGTCTCGGCCGGGTGCATGCCGACCCGGGCGCCCGACACCTCCCGTACCTGCGCAGCCAGGCCCAGGTGATCAGGATGCGCATGCGTGACAAGCACGTGCCTGACCTCGGTGAGGTGGTGGCCGGTCCGCCTGATGCCGGCCTCCAGCGCTGTCCAGGCCAGCTCTGTCGGCCACCCGGTGTCGACCAGGGCCAGGGTTCCTCGGCCGCTTACGAGGTAGGCGAGGGTGTAACCCAGGCCGCTGTCCGGCCACGGCACTGGGATGGACCACAGATCAGGGCGTACCTGCTCCACCGGCGGCAGCAGTCCCTCCGCGCAGGCACGGTCCCGGGCCGCGCGGACGTCCTGGTCGGCACTCCCGCACGGCACGTCCGGCTGCGTCATCATCGTCCTAAGCCCCTTCACGGCGCCCTTGACCCCGGCCGACATCATGCGATAGCGTGACTCATAAATCGATATTTGTCAAATTATAAATATTTATCTGCACTGGAAGATCCGTGGCCAAGGCACTGCTCCTGGCATGGTCAAGCCCCCTCGACGACGCCTGCGACAGCGAGTTCGACGCTTGGTACGACGGCACGCACATCCCGCAACTGCGTACGGTTATCCCTGCCATCGCGGCCGTGCATAGGTTCACGCCTGCCGCCCTCCCGGACGGCGGCGGCGCCGGCACCCTGCCGACCCACCGCTACCTTGCGGTCGACGAACTCGACACCGACGACGTGCAGGCCGCCGCGGGCGCGCTCGGCGCGGCGATGGCCGAAGGCAAGCTGACCATGACCCCGACGATCGACATCACGGCCAACCCGCCCGTCCTGCAGTGGTACCAGGGCATGCCCGGCTGACGTGGCGAAGCCCGGGCAGCAACACTGGGTCACTCACGCCGCGACCGTCGGAGCCACCCGGTGAGGCAGCTCATCCGGTCGGCGCCCCGGCGGCGTCCTTGACCGCTGGCTGCACCGGTGGCGCCTGGTTCCGAGCGGCGGCCTGTCGGCCTGGCGGTCCCGCCCGGGCGACCCTTCCGCGTGCACGTCCGGGCAGTTTGGTCTATAGTTGGAGAACTACAAAATGATTGAACCCGCACGCGGAGGACCGTATGGAAATTCCGGATACCAGCCCGGGAACGCTGTACATCGACGGCAAGTGGCGGCACGCGGCATCCGGTCTGGCCTTCCCTGTGACCAACCCGGCGACCTCCGAAGTCCTCGCGCAGGTCAGCGCCGCGGACACCCGGGACGTCCGGGATGCCGTGGCCGCGGCCGAGTCGGCCTTCCCTGCGTGGGCAGCCCGGACCGCATATGAGCGGGCCGGCTACCTATACGAGGCGTACCGCCTGATGACAGAACGCGCCGACTTCCTGGCCCGGCTGATGACCACCGAGCAGGGAAAGCCGCTGCGGACGGCCAGGATCGAGGTGCAGTACGCGGCTGACTTCCTGATCTGGTTTGCCGAGGAGGCGAAGCGCGTCTACGGTCAGCTGATCCCCTCGGCTCGCGCCGACCAGCGGTTCGTGGTCCTGCGCCAGCCGGTGGGCGTGGTTGGCGCGGTCACGCCGTGGAACTATCCGATCTCGATGATCACCAGGAAGATCGGGCCGGCGCTCGCGGCCGGCTGCACGGTCGTGCTCAAGCCCGCCCAGCAGACGCCGCTGTGCGCGGTCGAGGTTTTCCGGATCCTGCATGAGGTGGGAATCCCTGCGGGCGTCGTGAACCTGGTCACCGCGGACAGGGCCGGGATTGTCGGGGACGAGTTCCTGGCCAACCCCGCCGTGCGCAAGCTCACCTTCACCGGATCCACCGAGGTCGGCAAGCGGCTCGCGGAGGGCGCGGCCGGGCAGATCAAGCGCGTCTCGCTGGAACTCGGCGGGCATGCCCCGTTCATCGTGTTCCCCGATGCCGACCCGGCCCACGCCGCCCGGGGTGCCGCCCTGGTCAAGTTCCTCAATACCGGCCAGGCCTGCATCTGCCCCAACAGGATCTTCGTGCACCGCTCCCTGGCCGGACCCTTCCTCGAGGTGCTGCGCAACCGGGTCTCCCGGCTCCAGGCCGGCAACGGCCTGGAGCCGGGCATCACGATCGGCCCGCTGATCGACGAGGGCGCGCTGGCCAAGATGAACGAGCACGTGTCCGACGCCGTCGGCAAGGGCGCCAGGTTGGTGCTCGGCGGTGAGCGCCTGACCGGCGCGAAGTACGACGCCGGCACGTTCTTCGCCCCGACGGTGCTCACCGACGTCACCCCGGACATGCTGATCTACCGGGAGGAGACCTTCGGCCCGATCGCGCCGGTCATCCTGTTCGACGACGAGGAGGACGTCATCACGATGGCCAACGACACCAGCTACGGCCTGGCCGCCTACCTGTATACCAGGGACCTGTCCCGGGCCGTCCGGGTCAGCGAGGCGCTGCGGTTCGCCATCGTCGGCGTCAACGACATCAACCCGACGTCGGCGGCGGCGCCGTTCGGGGGTATGAAGGAAAGCGGCCTCGGCCGCGAGGGCGGCCGCGACGGCATCCTCGAATATCTGGAAACCAAGCTGATCGGCATCAGCGTCGCGGGCGCCGGTGTCTCGCCGAACTGACCGGGACATACGGCATTAGCAGCAGCGCCCCGGCAGCGCGGTCGCGGCGCCCGCCCTGGGCCGTCACCACGGCCGTCACGGGTCGGCAGCCAGGCGCAATCGGCTGCGCCAGGTGGCGGGCACGTGTCTGTACGTTAGGACGGGAAGATTAGAGTACTTCCATATTTGTGAGATTTTCGGAATGGTGGTGGGCGATGGCTGACCGGCTGTCAGGGCTGGTCGATGTGCAGGTGGTGTCGGCCGGCGTGGCGCTCGTGACGCTGAATCTGCCGCGGCTGCGGAACGCCATGACGACCGAGATGACGTCTGCGTGGACCGAGGCGACGGACAAGATCGCCGCCGACCGGTCGCTGCGCGCGGTGGTGGTGACCGGGGCAGGCAGCGCGTTCTGCTCGGGAGCCGACCTGTCCTGGCTGGACCAGGGCAATCTCAGCGACAACACGCCGGACCGGCTGCGGGACAAGATGCTCCCGTTCTATCGGGCCTGGCTGGCTCCGCAGCAGATCCCCGTGCCGGTGGTGGCCGCGGTGAACGGGCCAGCGGTCGGAGCGGGCCTGTGCCTGACGCTGGCCTGTGACCTTCGGTACGCATCGCCCACGGCGACGTTCAGCGCGCCGTTTACGCAGCTGGGCACCCATGGCGGCATGGCGGTCAGCTGGCTGCTGCCCGAGGCGGTGGGCATGTCGCGGGCGCGCGAGATGCTGTACACCGGCCGGGTGGTGGGGGCCGGGGAGGCGCTGGCCTGGGGGCTTGTCAGTGAGATCGCCGAGGACGTGGTCGGCCGTGCGCTCGAGGTGGCCGAGGGCGTGGCCCGGGCAGCGCCGATCGCCACCCGGCTGACCAAGGCGGGGCTTGCCCAGTACTCGCGGGGCTGGCTCGAGGTGGCACTGCAGTGGGAGGCGCTGGCCCAGCCGGTTACCCTGGCCACCGCCGATATCCACGAGGGTGTGCAAGCGCGCCGCGAGCGCCGGCCCCCCACCTTCGAGGGGCGCTGAAGGCCAGGGGGCCCGGCGGACCGGCCGTCCTCGGCTACGGCGACAGCGCCCCGAGTCCCGCCGGGAGACGGCGGGCGGCGCCCGCCTGGGCCGCCCGCCGCGCCAGGGCGACTCGTCCGGATATCGCAAGTAATTGTCCAGCCAAGACAGGGAGGCGGCGCATGAGCGCGGACCGGCACCCCGCTTCCAGCGACGGTCAGGCATACCGGTTCGCCGGTCCCGGCCAGGTCCGGCGCTCGCTGGCAGACGCGGGCTACCTGGCCGACGAACGCATCTGCTCGGTGGTCTACCTCGGCGACCGGCTCCGCAAGCCCGTGCTCGTCGAAGGGCCCGCGGGGACCGGCAAGACCCAGCTGGCCAAGAGCGTGGCCGCGATGGCGGGCCTGCGGCTGATCCGGCTGCAGTGCTACGAGGGCCTGGACGAGGCCAAGGCGCTGTACGAGTGGAACTACGCCAAGCAACTGCTGCGCATCCAGGCCGGGCGCGCTGCCGACGGCCAGCGGACTGCGGACTGGGCCGGCCTGCAGGCGGACATCTTCAGCGAGGAGTTCCTGCTGGTCCGGCCGCTGCTGGCCGCAATCCGCGCGCCTGATCCCGTAGTCTTGCTCATCGACGAGGTCGACCGCCTCGATGCGGAGACCGAGGCGCTGCTGCTCGAGGTGCTCTCGGACTACCAGGTGTCGATCCCGGAGCTCGGCACCGTCGCCAGCATCCAGACGCCGCTGGTCTTCCTCACCTCCAACAACTCGCGCGAGCTGTCCGAGCCGCTGAAGCGGCGGTGCCTGTACCTGTACATCGACTATCCCTCGCCCGAGCGGGAGCGCGAGATCGTGCTGAGATGGGTACCTGGCCTCAGCGCCGCCCTAGTCGACCAGATCACAGGCGTGGTGCGGTCACTGCGCAAGCTCGAGCTGAAGAAGCGCCCCTCGGTCTCAGAGACCATCGACTGGGCCCGGACGGTGTGCTTGCTCGGCGCGGCAGAGATCGACACCGAACTGGTCGTCGGTACGCTGCATGTGCTGCTGAAGCACCAACCGGACATCGACAAGGCCGCCGCCGAGCTCACCGCGGCCCGCTGAGCTGCGGCCACCCGTGCGGCCACGCGCCGTTTGACCGGAGCCTTATTCGATTATTATAATTTTGTCGAATGATCTGCTCGCGTGCGAGAGGGCGTACGTGCGTGACGACGAGCTGCTGCTCCCGCTGAACCAGGAGTGGGACCGCGACCTGGTGGCCGTGGATCCGCTGAGCTTCCCTGGTTACGCCGATGCGCTTGCGGCGGCACCGGGAGAGTCGGTCCGCACGGGCCTTGCCGAGTCGCGCGGCGTCCGGGTTGTGCTCATTCACAGCGACTTCGACATCTTCGGCGGCACGATGGGCGCGGCGGCCGGGGAGAAGATCGTCCGGTCCTTTCGCCGGGCAGCCGACCGCAGGCTGCCCGTGGTGGCGGTCACCCAGACCGGCGGTGCGCGCATGCAGGAGGGCATGGCCGCCCTGATCCAGATGCCCCGCACGGCAGCGGCTGCCGACGAGCACGCCCGATCCGGGCTGCTGTCGGCCGTCGTGTACCGGTCACCGACGACGGGCGGTGTCTACGCATCGTGGGCCTCGCTGCTTGACGTCCGCGCCGCCGAGCCGCGCGCCACGCTTGGCTTCGCCGGCCCCAGGGTGGTCAGCCAGGTCACCGGCGCGCCGCCGCCGTCTGGGTCCCACACGGCCGAGAGCGCTTATGCCGCGGGACTGCTGGACGCCCTGGTGGAGCGGCCAGACCAGCGTGCCTGGGTGGATGCCGTGCTCGGCTCGGTGGACTTGCCACTTGCCGGTGCGGACGCCGGGCGGATACCGGCCGTTGCCCCTGCCGCGCCGTCCTCGGCGCGGCAGGCCCTCAGACAGGCGCGCAGCCGGTCGCGGCCGTCTGGACTTGACTGGGCCGCCGCGCTGTGCACGTCCTGGGTAGAACTGCGCGGTCCGGACCCCGCGATCAGGGCCGGCCTGGCCCGGCTCGGCGGCCAGCGTGTCGTGGTGGTGGCGATGGACCGCTACGCCGACGGTGCTGGGGCGGCACGGCCGGGCCCGGCAGCTTACCGGCTGGCCAGGCGGGCTATCGGGCTGGCCGACCGGCTCGGCCTTCCGCTGCTGGCGCTCATCGACACGCCGGGTGCTGAGCCGGGCCAGGCCGCCGAGCGGAATGGCATCGCCGCCGAGATCGCCACGACGCTGCGGGCCATGTCCAGGCTGCGCACCCCCAGCGTGGCCGTCTGCGTCGGGGAGGGAGGCAGCGGCGGCGCCATCGCCCTCGGCCACGCCGACCGCCTGCTCATGCTGCCCGGCTCGGTCTTCTCCGTTATCAGCCCGGAGGGAGCCGCCGCGATCTTGTACCGCGATGCGTCTAGGGCCGACGAGCTGGTCGGCCCGCTGCGGCTGACCAGCGCCGACCTGGTCGGCCTCGGCATTGCCGACGGCGTGCTGCCCGAACTAGCCGCGGACCGGGTCGGCTGCCTGCGGCAGGCTGTCACCAGCGCGCTCAGCGCAGCCCAGCCAGGTGACCGGGACCGGAGACTGGCCAGGGCCACCAGGTCGTTCCTGACCGCCGCCTCGGCTGAGCCCGCCGCTTGCCGCTGACGGGGCGCCGTCATGCCATCCTCCCGTGATCCGAACGCGGGGTGCCCAGTGCTGCTGGTGCACGGGTTCGCCTCCTCCGCTGAGCACAATTGGCGCGAGCCGGGCTGGCTCGACCTGCTGGCCGAGGCCGGCCGAGAAACGGTCGCCGTCGACCTGCTCGGTCATGGCAGGGCGCCCCGGCCTACCTCCCCGGCCGACTATGAGTCGGTGGAGGCCCGGGTGGCGGCGGCCATCAGCGGCTACGACCTGGTGGACGCGATCGGCTTTTCCGTCGGTGCCGTGGTGCTGCTTCGGCTGGCCGCGGAGCGGCCACGGCAGTTCCGCCGCCTGGCCCTCCTCGGCGTCGGTCACGGCGTGCTTGCAGGGGCCGACCCCGAACCCATCGTCGCGGCGCTGGAGAACGAGCCGGACCCGCAGAACGTGACTGGCATGGTGTTCCGCCGCCTGGCCGAGGGACTGGGCAACGACCGCGCCGCGCTGGTCGCCTTCCTGCGCCGACCGTACCGGCCGCTAACCACCGCCCACCTGGCCGCGATCTCCTGCCCGGTGCTCGTCGTGCTGGGTGATCAAGACCCTGCTGGCCCGGGAGACAGCCTGGTCGCGGCGCTACCGCAGGCGCGGCTGGTCACGCTGCGCGGCGTCGATCACTTCCGCACCCCGTCGGACGTCCGATGCCTGCAGGCCGTGCTGGGCTTCATCGGCTGCTGACGCCGCAGCCCGGGGCCGGAAGCGCGTCAGCAGCCGGGCAGAAGGTCGCGGGCGAGTTCCGCAGCGGCCTGCTCGATGTCCGCCCGGTAGCCCAGCACGGTCGGCAGCGACTCGGCGGCAAGCCCGGCGTCCAGGTCCCGCGCACCCAGGGCCAGCAGCGTCCTGGCCCATTCCAGCGTCTGAGGCACCGACGGTTGGCGCCGAAGGCCCCGCTGCCGTAGCGATGCCACGAATGCCGCGATCTGCCCAGCCAGGTGCTCGGGGATTCCCGGAACCCTCATCCGCACGATCTCTCGCTCCCGCTCGGGGGACGGGTAACTGAGGTGCAGGTACAAGCACCGCCGCCGCAGCGCCTCAGCCAGGTCGCGTGAGCCATTCGAGGTCAGGAAGGCCATCGGCACCTGCGTGCCGGTCACCGTGCCGTCCTCAGGAATGGAAACCTGATAGTCCGACAGGATCTCAAGCAGCAGTGCCTCACCCTGCACGTCGAGCCGGTCCACCTCGTCGATCAGCAGGACCACCGGTTCGGCTGCCGTGATGGCGTCGAGGAGCGGGCGTCTCAGCAGGAAGTCCTCGGCGAAGATCCGCGACCCCGCCCTCCCGCCGCGGTCGGCCAGGATCGCGAGCAGCTGCTTGGAGTAGTCCCACTCGTACAGCGCCTTGCCCTCGTCGAGCCCCTGATAGCACTGCAGCCTGATCAGCCTGCTCGCGGTCGCCGCAGCCGTGCTCGCCGCCAGCTCCGTCTTGCCCGTGCCAGCCGGCCCCTCGACGAGGACCGGCTTGCCGAGCCGGTCGGCCAGCCACAGCACGGTGCAGACACGGCCATCGGCCAGGTAGCCCACGCTGCCGAGCAGGTCCGCGGCCTGCTCGGCCGAACCAAACCGCCAGTGACGCGCAGCTCCCCCCGTGCCCCGGGTTTCCTGTGTCATGACAGCCCTATTAGTTTGATCATAATATAATTATCACGGTATCAGGGTGCGCGGCAGATCGCAGACCAGCCGAGGTGGTTTCTTGTGCCGAAGATCGTCGTCCGCGTCAAGTTCACCCCCCGATCTCACCGCCGGCCGGCGCTTCCTTCCCGACCGCACCGTCGACAGGGTGGACCTGCCGGGCAGGCTCACGTCCTCGTCGCCGTCGACGGATCGCTGCTCAGGCCCGCGCTGGAACTGCTGGCGCTGGCGCGGCGGCCGGAGTTGACCGAGGCCCCGATCGTCGTGTCGGCCGGGCGCGGCCTGGGCGCTGGCGAGCACTTCGCCTTGGTCGAGAGGCTCGCCCACCTGCCCGGCGCTGCCGCGGGAGCGTCCAGGGCTGCCGTCGACGCAGGCCGGTACCCGCACAGCAACCAGGTGGGCCAGACCGGGAAGGCGGTGCCGCCGCAGCCCTATCTGGCCGCCGGGAGATCCGGGGCAATCCAGCACCGGGTCATTCCCGCGCCCATCGACGAGATCGTCGCCCGCCGCGGCTGAACCGCGTCATGCTCGCCGCCATCGAAGGCATGCTCGCCGAGCTACGCGCGATCGGCGTTCCCGTCTCGCTCGCCGAGCGGATCGACGCCACCCGCAGCTTGCGGCACCTCCCGGCCGGCGACCCCGGCATCATCAAGGCCGCCCTGCGCGCTGCGCTGGTGAAGAACCACGATCACGAGCCCGCCTTCGATGCCCTGTTCGACCTGTACTTCTCCGGGGCCCAGCCGGCCGGTGACGGCCGCGGCGCCCTGGAATCCGTCGACGACGCCCGGCTCGGCGAGCTGCTGCTCGCCGCGCTGCGGGAACGAGACGAGGTGCTACTGCGTGCCATCGTCGGCGTGCTCGTGGACCGGCACGCCGGGATCGAGCCAGGCCGGCCGGTCGCCGGCACCTACTATGTCTACCGGACCCTGCGCGCCGTGGACCCGGACCGCATGCTGGCAGGTCTGGCCGGCTCCGGTGAGATAGCCCCCGAGGGAACCCTGCTCCGGCGCCTGCAGCATGCGGAGCACGAGGCACGGCTCAGCCGGTTCCGCCAGCTGGTCGAGGCGCAGGTCCGCCAGCGCCTGGTGGATGACCGCGGCGCTGCCGCCGTCGCTCGTACCCTGCGCCGCCCGCTGCCGGAGGACCTGGACTTCCTGACCTCATCGGCCGAGCAGGTCGCCGCCATGCGGGCCGTGCTCGACCCGCTCACCCGCAAGCTAGCGGCGCTGCTCGCGGCCAAGCGGCGTCGGCGGCGGCGTGGTGCGCTGGACTTCAGGCGTACCATGCGCACATCGCTCGGCACGGGGGGGATCCCGGTCCGTCAAGTATTCAGGAAGCCGCACCCGGCCAAGCCCGAACTGTTCGTGCTCGCCGACATCTCCGGATCCGTGGCGACCTTCTCGGGCTTCGCCCTGCAGCTGATGTACGCGCTGCGGTCGCAGTTCGCCCGGGTGCGCAGCTTCGTGTTCGTCGACCGCGTGGACGAGGTGACTGACGTGCTGCACCAGGCCGCCGACATCGCCGAGGCGGCCAGGCGCATCAACGCCGCGGGGAGCGGCATATGGCTGGACGGCCGCTCCGATTATGGCCATGCGTTCGAGAGCTTCACCCAGGGCTGGGGTGAGCAGCTGCGGGGGCGTACCACCGTGATCGTGCTCGGCGACGCCCGTAACAATTACCACGATCCCCGTGAAGCCGCCCTCAAGACCGTCAGCCAGCGGGCAGGCCACCTGTTCTGGCTGAATCCGGAGCCCAGGGCGGCATGGGACAGCGGCGACTCGGTGATGGCCAGGTACCGGCCGTTGTGCGAGGCGGTGCACGAGTGCCGCAACATCCGGCAGCTCCGGGCCTTCGTCGAGAACCTCGGCTGCTGAGCGAACGACAGGGCCCGCCGCAGCGGCCGCGCTCCTCACCAGGTGAGGACGACGGCCTCCTCGTCGCCCGCCGCCAGCTGCCCGGAAACCGCGTGCCGCTCGGCGTCATCCTGCCGTCCCGCCCGGCGCCGCCCGGCCTGGCCGCTGCCGGTCCCGCCGGCCCTGGGTGCCGGGGCAAGCTCCCGCAGGTCGTCCAGCAGCTTGTGCAGGACGTCACGGCGCAGCGAGTAGAAGTGGTTGCGGCCCGACTTGCGCGCGCGGATCAGCCCGGCCCGATGCAGGATCTTGACGTGGTAGGAGATGGTCGGCTTCGCTACCGGGAGCGTGCTCTCCAAAGTAAGGCACGCCAGCTCGTCCACCCGGGCGGCCTGGGTGATGATGCTCCACCGGATGGGGTCGCCCAGCACGCCGAAGATATCGGCCGGCGTGCTTTCCAGCGTGGACTTGCCGGTCATGAGGCTGCTCGGTCTCCCCGTCCCAGGTGCACCCGGAGCCCGCGCTGCGGGCATCTGTTGAAAACGACTCTGCAAGACCATGGTAACGCTTCGCATATTGCTCCGGCACGGCCAGGCGGAATGCTACGAACAGTAGCCGGGGGTGACAAGCGCCTCCCGGCAGCCGAGCGCCCGCCCCGGCCCGTCGGCGCTGTCGCGCCCGGCGCGCCGGGCGCGACAGCATTCGCCGCGGCCGTCGGCTCCGGGCCCGGCCCCGCCGCCCCGTGCTATACCATGGTTGTAAAAGTGATCCGCCTTCGAAACATGATGGCTGGAATCGTGCCGAACAGGAACGCATGCCCATGGACGCCGTGCCGCAGCAGCCGCCGACCGAGATCCTCAAAGCACTCAGCGACCCGGTTCGGTGGAGCATCATCGCGCAGGTGGCATCGGTCGGCGAGCTGGCGTGCGTCACGCTTGAAGACACGCTGCCCGTTTCCAAGCCGACGATCTCCTACCACACCAAGATCCTCTACCACGCGGGCCTGATCAATGTCCGCAAGTCGGGTCGCAACTACTACTACTCGCTGCGTCGTGACGTCCTGCACAAGCTGCTGGATGACCTGTGGGAACTCGCGCCGACGCCGCGGCCCGTAGTCGCAGAGGGAGGCGGGCACATCGCCATGGGCCGGACGAAGCGCGGAGACGGGCACGGCCTGTCTGGGTCGGCTTGCAAGCGGCGCGGCGCCCGGGAGGCCGGCGGCCGGGACAGCTGCGAGGAGGCAGTCGTCCTGACCTGGTGACGCATCCCGGTACCCGACCGCCTCGTGACCCGGCGCTGCGCGGTCACGACGCGCGGTCCTGCGATCCGCGGGCGTCGGCGCCCGGGCGCAGCATGCTGTGGTGCCCGATGTCGGCGAAGCCGCCCAGGGCGCCGCGGTAGTACACCAGGGGGCGACCGCAGCCGGCGCAGCCAGCGACGACCTCGGCGAGGAAGACGGTGTGCGTTCCGCCGCGTGCGGTGTCACGGACGAGACACTCGAGGTAGGCGACGGCCTCCTTGATAACGGGCAACCCGCCGGGCCCGGCTTCCGCCACGACGCCATCGAGCTTGGCCGCCTCCTTGGTGGCGAACCAGCGCGCGAGCTGGCGCTGGTGCTCGGCCAGGATGCTGACCGCGAACCGGCCTGACCGGGCGATGGCTCCCTGGGTGGCGCTCGTGCGGTTCAGGCAGACCAGCAGCATGGGTGGTTCGAGCGACACCGACGTCAGCGCGCTCACCGTGGCGGCGAACTGCTCCCTGTCGGCCACGGCGGACACCACGGTGACCCCCGACACGAACCGCCCCATGACATCCCGGAACGCGTCCCGGCCGATACGGTCCCTGGGCGGGCCCGGGGCGCCCGGCTCGCCCGCGGCAGCCGAGCCGGAGTCCACCACCCGCCTTACCTCCCCGGACCGCGACGGCGCGCCTGAAATAGTAGATACGTTTACAACTATTGATTAGAAGCGTAGCATCGAGGTGAGCTACCCGGAAGGCTTACCTCGCGCCGTCCCCCGCGGCGGCCGAGCCCGAGTCCCGTCACGACCAGTTAAGGGGGCTTCTGCGTGAAGGTTGGCGTCACTTCCTGGTTCTGTAACGTCGCCGAGTGGCAGGAGCGCATCCAGGCCGGCGACTTCTCCAGGGCTTACCCGATCACCGACAGCCAGCAGCTCGACCGCGAGCTGTACCTGGCTGATCTGGTGGAGCCGCTGGGATTCGACTCGTTCTGGACGATCGAGCACCACTTCAGCCCGTACGGGATGACCACGAATCCCCTGCAGCTCCTGACGTACGTGGCGGCGCGCACCTCACGGATCGAGCTGGGCACGATGGTGCTGGTGCTGCCGTGGCACCACCCGTTGCGGCTGGCGGAGAGCATCTCCGTGCTGGACAACCTGCTCAAGGGCCGGCGCCTGAACATCGGCATGGGGCGAGGCTTCGCGGCCAGGGAGTACAACGGCTTCAATATCGGCTACGACACCTCCCGGGAACGGATGCTCGAGGTCCTCGACATCCTACGGACCGCACTGACCAGGGAGTACTTCTCCTACGACGGCACGTTCTTCCAGGTACCGCGGGCCGTGATCCGGCCGCGGCCCCGGACGCGGGACCTGACGACGAACATGCTGATGACCTGGGCGTCTCCCGAGTCGCTCCGGCTGGCGGCCGACGCGGGCCTGGCGCCGTTGTTCACCAACCTGCACGGGATCGAGCCGCTGAGGCAGGGCATGGCGACGTTCAATGAGATCCGCGCCCAGCACGGCTGGGGTCCGAGCAGCTCGGCCGTGGCCATCACCGTGTTCTGCCACGAAGACCAGCAGCACGCGCACGAGTACGCGACGCACTACTGGCGAGCGACCACCGGGCAGACCATCTGGCACTACGACCGCCTGGGCAGCCCGGTCTTCATGCCAGGCGCATCGGGGGCGGACCGCCGGGCGGCGATCGACCAGGCCTACGAGAGCCAGACCGCGGCCGGCATTTTCGGCACCCCGGACTACGTCATCGAGCGGATCCGCGAGATCCAGGCCGCAGGCAACGTGTCCCACCTGATCACGCTGCACAGTTTCGGTGACATGCCGGTGGCGGAAGTCGAGCGCAGCATGAGGATGTTCGCCGAGCAGGTGCTGCCCGCCCTCCGCAGCATCCCGGCAGCTGACCTGACCGCGGTCAGCTACCTGAACCTGCCGCGTCGGCCCGCAGCCCGCGTCTGAGCCGTGGCGGCCGTAATGCTCGATCCCCAGGCCGAGCCGGTCCTGCGCCGGATGACCAGCGGCCCGCCGCTGAACCGGCTCGGCGTGCCGGGCGCCAGGCAGTGGGCCCGGGACCGGGTGATGCCGCCCCGGGCCGACGTGGCCGTGCTAACCGCCGGCCAGCAGGTCCCGCCGTGGCGCACCGGGCAACAGGGAGTGTCGGTCCGGATCTACCGCCCGCTCGGCAGACCGGGGCCGTACCCCGCCGTCATCTACATGCACGGCGGCGGGTGGATACTCGGCGACCTCGACAGCGCCGACTGGACGTGCCGGCAGCTGTGCGCGCAGGCAGGGTGCGCGGTGATCTCGGTGGACTACCGCCTCGCTCCCGAGCACCCCTACCCGGCACCGCTGGAAGACTGCCTGGCAGTGCTGCGCTGGGCGGTGACGGACGGGCGGGCGGCGGGCCTGGATCCTGGCCGGATCGCGGTGGCAGGGGAGAGCTCGGGAGGCCAGCTGGCCGCCAGCCTCTGCCTGGCTGCACTCGCCGGGAGCGTCGGCCCGGTCGCGCTGCAGCTGCTGGTCTGCCCGGCCACGGACTCGCGGATGCAGACGCCCTCGTGGCGGGAGTTCGGCGCGGACTACCTGCCCTGCGCGGAGCAGATGTCGTGGATGTGGGACTTGTACTGCGGGTCGCCCGGCCTGCGCCACCATCCGCTCGTCTCGGTGGCCGAGGCTCCCGACCTCGCCGGGCTGCCGCCCGCGGTGGTCGTCACCGCCGAGTATGACCCGTTGCGCGACGAGGGCGAGCGGTACGCAGCCCGCCTCCGGGCGGCAGGAGTGCGAGCCTCGCTGCGCCGCTGCCCCGGGCAGGTGCACACAGTTTTCGGCTGCGCGCCCTACGTGGACAGCTGTCGGCTGGTCCTTACCGAGGTCGCGCGAGAGGTTTCCCTAGAGCTCCGAGCGGAACGTGGTGAGGCACGGTGAGCGTGACCCTGCAGCCCGGTGTCCGGTACGACATGCCCGCCGCCTACGGCGTCTCGGCGGCCCTCCCGGTCAGCGCGGGCTTCCAGACCTACACGGCGACGCTGACCTTCAGCACCGAGTCGGACGCGCTGGCCCGGCTCATGCCCCGCTGGTTCGAGCCTGCCGGCGATCCGCTGCTCAGCGTCAGCTACACGCGGATGGTCGGCATGGACTGGATGGGCGGGCGCGACTACAACATCGTGTCGGTAGGGACTCCGGCGGTCTACGCGGCGGGGCCGCAGCAGGTACGCGGCCGGTACACGCTCGCGATCTGGGAGTCCGACTGCGCTCCTATCCTGGCCGGCCGTGAGCTGATGGGCTCGCCGAAGCTCTTTGGCCAGATCCCGGACGTCGACACCACCGCACCGGAATTCACCTTTTCCTGCAGCGAATACGACGCGCTTCTCGTCGAGGGCACGCTGCACGACCTGTCCGGCTTGACGGCGGAGCAGCTGGCGCCGCTCACCGCGGCGGGCCGCAACTCGGTGGGCCTGAACTGGAAATACATTCCCGGCCCGGACGGCACGCCGGATGCGGACTATCCCACCGCGCTGTACATGTCCACCCCCTACGACCGCGGGCGCCGCGGCACCGGATCGGTCCGGTTCGGCACCCCGTCGGATGCCGAGGCCCCCTATTCCGGCAAGATCGCCAGGATGCTGGCGAAGGTTCCGCTGCTGGAGCTGCGTGACGCGCTGGAACTGCACGCATCCGGCTGCGCGCTGTTCCGCGACAAGACGCGCAGGCTCGACCGGTAGCCGCAACTGAGGAGTGACGCGGTGGCGCGATTCTTGTGGCTTGTCATGACCAACCCAGCCGAGGGCCGTGAGCGGGAATTCAACCGGTGGTACGACCGTGAGCACGTGCCCGACATGCTGGGCATCGATACGGTTGTGGCCGTGCAGCGGTTCGAGTTCGTGACCGGTGCCGGGACGGCGCCGCCCCGGCACCGCTACCTGGCCGTGTACGAGGTCGAGGCGGATGACCCCGGGGAAACCCTGGCCGCCCTTAATAGGGCCAGGACCGAGCCCGGGCGGATGCGCGTCAGCTCCAGCCTCGACCCCGACGCCCGGCTGTGGTTCTTCCGCCCGCTTGGCCCCAGGGTCAGCTGCGACGGCGACGCGGCGCGCCCGTAGCCGTAGCAGCTAGGACCGCGCTGGGCGGACGAGTCGGCGGCGCCTGGCTCGCGCCACAGCGGCGAGTCAGGATGCCGTGAGCCCGTGCCTGGTGGTCAGGTCCTCCCCGTCTGCGGCTGCCGGGGGCGGTGTGCCGGGCACGGCGCCAGGCCGCTTCGCGATCGGCCCGAGACTGGCATCGATCGAGGGGCGGCGCCGCTGCGCGATGCGCTCCCATGTTCCGGAGAGCCCGCGCGGCACTATCAAGGCCATGATCACGAAGACGACGGCGAAGGTCAGCGGCGCGGCACCCGGCTTGCTGCCGGACAGGTCGGAGACCTCCTGCGATAGGTAGGTGATCAGCAGGGACCCGACCAGGGCCCCCCAGGGCCGGGCCGCCCCGCCGACCAGCGCGACCACGATGAACTGGAACAAGGCTGTCGCGCCGAGGAACAGATCCGGCGACGTCAGCAGGTTGTACTGCGCGTAGACCACTCCGGCGGGCGCGGCCAGCATCGCGGCGATCAGGAACACGGCGAGCCTCATCCGAGCGGTCGGCACGCCGACCGACTCTCCCGCGTCGGGGGCGTCTTTGATCGCGGTCACGAACAGCCCGAACCGGCTCCGGTTCCACCACAGCCACAAGCTGAGGAACAGCACGTTGATCACCAGCAGAATGCGGACGAAGTCGGCGCCGTTGGCGTACTGCATGGCGCTGAACGTGGGGCGCGGGGGCGACTTGGCGTACAGGCCGATCGCGCCGCCAAGCGGCTTGATCGCGATGAGCAGCGGGGTGGCCGCTTCGGCTACGATCAGCGTGACCAGGGCCGTCAGCACGGCCCCGCCGCCGATCCGGGTGGCCACAAGCGCGACCGGCAGGGCGAGGATCGCCGCGATCACCGGCGCGATCAGTAGCGACAGCCATGGCGAGATGCCGTAGGTGTTGTAGAGGTACACGCTGGTGTAGCCACCGACGGCGACGAACACCGGCTGCGCCAGCGAGAAGATGCCCAGCGACCCGTACAGGAAGTTGAACGACAGCCCGCCGATCGCGTAGTACAGCGCCAGCACCAAGATGGTCACCGTCGTGGCGTTGACTGCCCCGGCCAGGAACCACCCTGCGACCAGGAGCACGGCCAGGGCGAGCGGTCCCTGGTACTTGACGGCGAGGGCCGCGGCGCGCCGAGTCATGCGGTCGCCCGTCCCGGCCGGGCAAGCAGGTAGCCGACGATGATCAGCAGCGGCGCGAGCGTCGTCCAGTAGGACGACAGGTAGCCCGCGGCCATCGAGTCGATGACGCCGATCGCCAGCCCGGCCAGCACGGCGCCCGCGGTGCTGCCTATGCCGCCGAGCACCACCACGGCGAAGGCTGAGATCAAGTACGTGGTCCCCACGTCCGGTGTCAGCACGGTGAACGGCGCGATGATGACGCCCGCGAGGCCGGCCACCACGACCGACAGCGTCACGGCCGCGCGCTGCGTGACCGGCACCCGGATCCCGCACAGGCCCGCGACCACCGGATCCTCGGCGGTGGCGCGCAGCGCGCGGCCCCACCGGGAGGTGCGGATCACCACGTGCAGGCCGCCGGCCAGCGCGAAGGTGAAGATCGCGGCCACCAGCTCGGTCCAGGGGATGCTGATCCCGGTGACCGCGACCGAGCCGATGTCCACCCCGGTCAGGCTTCTGGCGTTGTCGGTGAACAGCGCCTCGAGCAGGCCGTTGATGAGCAGGAGGAGGGCGAGCCCGACCAGGAGCTCGCCCACCTCGCCGATCTTCCGCCCGCGCTGCTCGAAGACCTCGGCCATGCCCCAGCCGACCAGCCCGAAGAAGGCCAGTGCGGGCAGCAGCGTCAGGTACGGGCTTATGTGCCATGCGACATAGGCCTCATACCCCAGGTACATGCCCGCGGCCACGAAGGCCCCGTGCGCGAAGTTCGCGATCTTGCCGACACCGATCACCAGCGTGAAGCCGATGGCCACCAAGCTGAGCACGGCGCCGGAGAGCAGGCCCAGAATGAGCAGCTGAGCGAAATACATGACTGATGCTCCCTCGCTCGTTTCCTGCCAGGCGGCCCGCTCAGCCCGCGTAGGCGATGAGGCTGGCCTGCTTCAGGCTTGGCGGGTACACGAACAGCAGCTTCCCGCCCTGGTCCTGCTGCCAGTAGTACGGGACGTAGTTCAGCGTTCCGTCCGAGCTGAACCCCAGGGTCTCCGGGAAGATGTTGCCGTTGGCTGCGGTGAGGGACACGCTGTGCAGGGCGGAGGCGATGGCCGCGCCACTGGTGCTGGCCGCCTTCTCCAGTGCGGCGGCGATGAACATCACCGCGGTGTAACCCTGCCACGCCTCGATGCTTGGCGGGGACCCGAACTTCGACTGGTACACGCTGTTAAGTTTCTGCAGCTGCGGGTTGGTCGTCGGCGGGCTGGACGCGCCGAAGAGCTGGCCGTTGGCCAGCGACCCGAGCTGCGACATGGCCACCGTCGACTGGGCGGTGCTGAAGAAGGCCCTGGCGGTGGTGTGGAAGGTCTGCTTGAAGAGCCGGCCCAGGGCGATGCCGTCACTCGGGTACCCCATGTTGAACAGGATCTCGGGGTGCTGCGAGACCATCCGGGCGGCGATGGAGGAGAAATCGGTAGTGGTCAGCGGGTAGCTGACGTTGCTGACGATCTTGAAGGGCCCATTCTTATTCAGCGCCGACCAGGCGCTGTAGAACTCCTGGCCGTAGGTGGTGTCGCTCACCGAAAGGCCTACGGTAGGGTCAGTGATGCCGAGGGCGCTGTCCGCGTACTCCATCACGGAGTAGTAGGCCTTCGCGATTCCCGTAGTCGTCAGCATCTGGAACACGTTGCCGAAGCCCCGCTCGTGCACCTCGTCCCCGATGCCGCCGATGTCGACCCAGGGGATGCCCGCCCGGTGAGTGACGGCGGTGGCCGCAAGGACGGTGTCGGTGATCTCGCCGCCCCAGATCGCCTTGCAGCCCGCGGCCACCGCCTTGGTGGCCTCGGGCGCACCCATGTCGGGGTTGCTCTGGGTGTCGAATTTCTGGATCGCGAGCTTCGCGCCGCCCAGCGACTTGATCCCCCCGGCCGCGTTGATGATGTCGGCTGCGGCCACGCCGCCGTCGTCCTCGGTCTTGGACAGCGGCTGCTGGGCACCGCTGAAGTCGGTCACGTTGCAGATCGTGATCGTCTTGACCGCCGTGCTGGCGCTGGCGGAGCTGCTGGAGCTGCCGCTGGAAGCGCAGCCGGCCAGGGCCAGGGCGCAGGCTCCCCCGAGCGCCGCGGCCAGCCGTCTCGTGTTCATTGCCATCAAGGCCTCCTGTTGCATGGATGCTCGTGAGGATCGCCGGGCGGTGTTCAGCCTCCGAACACGACCCGGGCTATGTTGGCCACGTCGGTTTTGCCGACAGGCCGTGACTCGGTGACGCGGCCGCCCTGCATGAAGACCAGGGTGTCCGCGATCTCCGCTACGGCCGCGTTCTGCTCGGCCAGCAGCACTCCCAGGCCCATCTCCCGGCACAACGCGCCGATGGCACCGAACATCTGGGCGACCACAACCGGGGCCAGTCCCTCGGACGGCTCGTCCAGCATGAGGAGCTTCGGCATGGCCATCAGGCCCCGGCCGACGGCGAGCATCTGCTGCTGGCCGCCGGAAAGCTCCCCGGCCTTCTGGTGCCGCCGCTCGCGCAGCAGCGGGAACAGGGCATAGACCCGCTCCAGGCACTCGCGTCGCTCCTGCTTGGTCCGCAGGTGACCTCCGATCAGCAGGTTGTCGAGGACCGGCAGCGAGCCGAACAGCCGCCTGCGCTCGGGGATGAGCACCATTCCGCGCCTGCAGCGTTCCCATGAGGGCGCTCGCGTCAGGTCCTCACCGCCGAACCGCAGGCTGCCGGAATCGACGGGCAACTCGCCGCCGAGGCAGGCGAGCAGGCTGGACTTTCCGGCCCCGTTCAGCCCGATGATGCCGACAATCGTGCCCCGGGGCACCTCGAAGGAGACTTCGTGGACCACCCGAAGCCCGCCTCGCCGTACCGACAAGGTTTCCAGCTCAAGCTTGGCTGTGTCGTCCAAGGTAGCTCTCTATGACCTGGGGATCGGCGAACACGTGCTCGGCCGCTCCCTCGCTGATCACTGTCCCGGCGTTCATCGCCATCACCCGGTCTGCGACGCCGCGGATGGCACGCACGTTGTGCTCGATCACCAGCACGGTCAGCCCCCCCCGGCGAAGCTGGCCGGTCAGCTCGATGAGCTCATCGACCTCGGCGGCTGTCGAGCCGCTGAAGATCTCGTCAAGGAGCAGCAGCGACGGGCCGATGGCGAGCGCCCGTCCCACTTCCAGCCGCTTGGCTTCGACGGCGTTCAGTTCGCCAGCAACCTTGTCCCGCAGCGGAGCCAGGCCGAGGTAGTCGAGGATCTCGTCCGTGCGCCTGCGCGCCTCGGCCGGCCTGGCGCCGCTGGCCAGGGCGGCCGCCCGCAGGTTCTGCGACACCGAGAGCGACCGGAACGGCTTGGTCAGCTGGAAGGTGCGGCCGATACCGTGGCGGGCGCGCCAGTGCGGGGGCTGCCGGGTGATGTCCTGGCCGCGGAAGGTAATCCGGCCGCGGCTCGGCGCGAACGTGCCCGCGATCAGGTTGAACAGCGTGGTCTTGCCCGCGCCGTTTGGGCCGATGATCCCGAGCACCTGTTGGCACGGCACCCGTAGCGACACGTTGTCCACCGCCCACATGCCGCCGAAATGCTTGCCGACGGCCTCGGTGACCAGCAGCGGCTCCTGCTTCGCTGAGGCGTCGGCAGCCGAAGCGGCGGTCTGGGTGGATCGAGGAGTCATCCCGTGCGCTCCAAGCTGGCCTCGCGCTTTTGCCGTCGTCCCGCGGCCGGCAGGCTTCGCCCCGCTCCTGCCGGCGGCCGGACTTAACTTTTACAGATTGATAGATTTCGAAATCTAGCTGCGGAACGGACCGTGGTCAAGGACCGTAGGTAGATCGTTACTGCAATGTTTCTAAATCCGATCGGGATGATGCCAGTGTCCCGGACAGCTCATCGCGGTGTGGCTCCGGGACGCCAGGCGAAGCCAGTGGGGGCCGAGTCCGGACTGCGGCAACCGGCTCGGCACCAGGGCTACCGGGTGCTCTCGGGCCACCGGTTGGAGAACTTCGGCTCGCGCTTCTCGGCGAACGCCCGGGGACCCTCCAGCACATCGTCGCAGAGCATCAGCCGCTGGTTGACCGACTTGTAGAACTCAAGCGACTCACGGATGGCCAGGTTCCGCCAGAAGTACGCCACCCGCTTGGACGCCTGCACCGCCACCTGTGAGTTGCCCGCGATCATCTCGGCGACCCGGAGGCTCTCCTCCATCAGCTTGTCCCGCGGCACCACCTTCTGCACCAGGCCGAGGCGCCACGCATCGGCCGCCGTGACCCGGTCCGCGGTCATCAGCATGTACAGCGCGTCGCCGAACGGGATGTACCTGGCGAGCAGGTTGACGGCGATGCCGGCCATGATCCCGCGCTTGACCTCGAACACGCCGAACCATGCGTCCTCGGCCGCGATGCGGATGTCGCAGTTCAGCGCCAGCTCCAGGCCGCCGGCCACGGCCAGCCCGTTGACGGCCGCGATCGTGGGCTTGGGACTGCTGCCGACCCCCCACAGATCGACGCTGGTGGTGCCCACGTTCGGGCCGCTGCTGGCGACGCGGGCCGCCACTTCGCTGAGATCGGCGCCGGAGGAGAACGCCCGGTCGCCGGCGCCGGTGATGATCGCCACGTACTGGTCGGGGTCGGCGTCGAACTGGCGCATCCCGCTGGTCAGTTCCTCGCTCATCGTGCCGCCGAGTGAGTTGAGCTTCTGCGGCCTGTTCAGCGTGAAGACGGTGACATGCCCGTGCCGCTCGATCAGCAGATCCGACATAGCCCCTCCTTGGACTCCCGCGGCCGCCTTACGGCCGTGCCCGGCGCGCCACTGCGGCCCGCCAGCCGTGGCAGCCAGAAACTCTTTGAGAGTATCATGAATTTGATAGTATAGGCAGTGCGGCGGCCCTCGTGCCGCGGCAGCGCGGCACGAGGGGGTCGGCATGATCCTGATCAGCCTTGACATCGACGGGACGCTGGAGGCGGGCGACCCGCCCGGCCCGGTCCCGCTGGAGTTCGCCCGTCGCGTCGGCGAACTCGGCGCCTTGGTAGGCAGTTCGTCCGACAGGACCATCGCCGACCAGCGGGACTTCTGGCGCGAGGCCGGGGTGCGGGTCAAGTTCACCGTGCTCAAGCAGCACCTTGCCGACTTGCCGGGCCGCCACCCGTGCGACCGTTACCTCCACGTCGGCGACAGCATGATGGATGAGTACTACGCGACAGAGGCAGGCTTCGATTTCTGGAACGCGCGCTCGCTGGCGCGGGACGCGGCCGCCCGAGGGCTCGTCGCAACTGGGGTGACCGGCTACCTGCTGCGTAGCCTGGCAGACGGGGAAGGCGTCGCCGGGCGCCGCGGAAACCGGATGCCCGAGACCCTTGACTTCATGACGAGCACACGGAATTGTTCGATACTAGGATAACTATCGATAGTAGTGCCGCCTACCTGGAAGGTGGGGAATGGGAAGATTCTCTGAGGTGGCAGTCGCCGGGGTCTACCAGACGAAGCAGGGCGACCTGAGCGATCGCACCCAGCCGTCCGTCTGGTGGGAGTCGGTGTGCGGTGCCTGCGCGGACGCGGGCATTGACGTCGGGGACATCGACGGGCTCATCGGCGAAGGGCCGCAGGGCGTCGGACTGCGCGAGACGATGCCGGCGCCCGGCCTCGCCGAGCAGCTCGGTCATCCGGTGCGGTTCCATGCCCGCAACACCGTCGGCGCTGGAGCGACCGCATCGGGCCTGAACCTCGCCGCTTACGCGATCTCCCACGGCCTGGCGGAGGTGGTGGTGATCGCCAACGCCGTGGCCGGGAAGGCGTCGGGGTACGCCAGCGCCAACCGAGACGAGGCCGTCGCCGCGATGGCGAAGCTCAGCGGGCCGTACGAGTACGTGTACGGCACCACGCGGGTTTCCGACTACGCGACGCTCGCGATGCGGCACATGCATGACTACGGCACGACCTCCGAGCAGCTCGCCGAGATCGCTGTCGCGCAGCGCCACGGCGCCACCTTGCACCCGCTGTCGGTGCACGGGCACCGCGGCGAGCTGACCGTCGAGGACGTCGTCAGCTCGCGGCTCGTCGCCGACCCGCTGCACCTGCTGGACTGCTGCTCCATCAACCAGGGCGGCGGCGCGGTGATCGTGACCAGCGCGGCGAACGCGGCCAGCATCGGCCGGCACGCCCCGATCGTGCTGCTCGGGTACGGTGAGGGCCACAGCCACATCGACCCGAACGCGGTGGAGAGGCTCACCGAGTTCCCCGCCGCCCGGTCCGCGGCCGACACTGCCTTCGGCTTGGCCGGGGTGAGGAGAGAGGAGATCGATGTGGCGGGCATCGGCGACCACTTCACCATCGGCGTGCTCATGGGCCTGGAGGATGCTGGTTTCTGCGCCAAGGGCGAGGGCGGGCCGTTCGTCGAGAAGGGCGGCACCGCGATCGGAGGCCGGCTGCCGACCAATACCTCCGGTGGCTTCCTGTCGTTCAGCCACGCCGGCCTGTGCGGCATCTTCACCTTGATCGAGCTGGTGGAGCAGTTGCGGCACGAGGCAGGCGCACGCCAGGTGCAGGGGGCGCGGCTCGGCTTCCTCAACGCCGTCGGCGGCGCCCAGCAGGCTCACTCGGCGGCCATCCTCGGGAGGGCGTGATGACTGGCTACCAGAAGTTCCTGCCGGAAGGCATCCCCGAAACGCATCGGCCGTTCTGGGACTCGCTGAAGGAGCGGGCGGTGAAGGTGCAGCGCTGCGACGGGTGTGGCGCGTTCCGGTACATCCCGAAGGACATCTGCCCGAAATGCCACAGCCAGCAGGCTACCTGGACGCCGATCAGCGGCCGTGGCGAGGTTTACACCTACACCGTGGTCCGGCGTGCCCCGACCCCGGCCTACCAGGCCGACGCGCCGTACGTGCTCGCGCACGTGACGATGGCGGAGGGGTTCCGGATGATCGCGAGCCTTTCCGGCATCGACCCGGAGTCCGTGCGGATCGGCATGCCGGTGCAGATCGCCTACACCGACGTGACGCCCGACTGGACGCTGTTCACGTTCGAGCCCGCCAGCTGACCCGCGCAGGAGGTATCCGTGGACATCGAGCTGTCCAACGAGCAGCGGTTCCTGCAGGAGACGGTGCGGAAATTCCTCGAGCACGAGGCGCCGCTGTCCGCGACCAGGGACAAGGCGGCCAACGGCGAGCCGCCGTTCACCCGTGACTACTGGCGGCGGGCGGCCGAGCTCGGGGTGGCTGCCATGCTCGTGCCGGAGGAGTTCGGCGGCGCGGGCGCCGAACGGCCGGTCCTTGACCTGGTGGTCGTGGCGGAGGAGATGGGCAGCCAGGTCGCGCCCGGCCCGCTGCTTCCGGTCTCGGTCGTGGCGGACGCGCTCGCACGGGACGGGACGCGCGACCAGAAGGGCGAGTACCTGCCCAGGCTCGCCGACGGGTCGCTGCTGGCCTCCTGGGCGGTGGGGGAGGCGCCGGATACCTGGGAGCCGGACGGGGCGGCGACCTGGGCGCGGCGCGACGGTGGCGACTGGGTGATCAGCGGGGAGAAGGCGTCGGTGGAGGCGGCCGACGTTGCGGATATCTTCCTCGTCACCGCCCGCACCGCCGACGGCATGGCCCAGTTCCTGGTGCCGCGCGATGCGCCGGGCCTGTCCGTCCAGATGCTGCCGCGGTACGACCTCGGCCGGCTGTTCGGTGACGTCGCGCTTGAGGACGTCCGCGTTCCCGCCGGGGCGGCCATCGGCGAGGCCGGAAGCGTCGATGCCAGCCTGCAGCGGCAGTACCTGCTTGCGCTCACCCTGCAGGCGGCGGAGACCGTGGGCCTGCTCGAGCGCATCTTCGACGCGACCATCGAGTACACGCGCAACCGCTACGCCTTCGGCCGGCCGCTCGCCTCTTACCAGGCGCTCAAGCACCGGATCGCGGATCACAAGCTGTGGCTCGAGGCGGCGCTCGGCCTGTCAACCGCGCTCGCCAGGGCGTTCGCCGCCTCCGACGAGGGCTGCGGCCGGCTAGCCAGCGTCACCAAGGCGCACATCGGTGACCAGTCACCCGCCATCATTTCCGACTGCGGGCAGCTGTTCGGCGGTATCGCGATGACCTGGGAGCACGACCTGCACCTGTACCTGCGCCGGGCCACGGCGAACAAGTTCCTCTTCGGATCGCCGGCCCAGCATCGGGAGCGGCTGTGCCGGTTGATCGGACTGTGACCGGGAGGAAACGGCAATGACCGAGCAGGAAAGCCCCGAGGCCTTCGGCGCGCGCGCCCGTGCGTGGGCAGCCAAGAACCTGCCGCCGGCCGAGGGACCGGAGGGCCTTGAGGTCGATGACACCGAGGAGCTTCGCATCGTCGCCGAGGCGCGGGAGCTGCAGAAGCTCATCTTCGAGGCGGGCTTCGCCGGTATCCGGTATCCCGCAGAATACGGCGGTCAGGGTCTCACCCGCGCGCACCAGCTGGCATGGCGGGAGGCGACCGCCGGATACAGGCTGCCGGTCACGTTCAACGTGACGCACGGGATCCTGGGACCCACGCTGTTGGAGTTCGGCACGCACGAGCAGAAGACCAGGCATTTGCCGGCCATGCTGTCCGGCCAGGAGCTGTGGGTGCAGTTCCTCTCCGAGCCGAGCAGCGGCTCAGATCTCGCCGGCCTGCTCACCAGGGCCGAACGCGACGGCGATACGTTCATCCTGAACGGGTCCAAGATCTGGAGCACCGGCGCGCACTACTCCGACTACGCGATGGTGCTGGCCAGGACCAACCCTGAGGTGCCGAAGCACCGCGGGCTGTCGATGCTGTATATGCCGATCCGCAGCCCCGGCGTGACCGTGAAGCCAATCAAGCTTGTCACCGGGGGATCGCACTTCTGCCAGGAATTCTTCGACGACGTGGCGCTGCCGGTGGCCAACCTCCTCGGCGAGGAGAACGACGGCTGGCGGGTCGCCTCCGGCCTGCTGTTCCACGAGCGGAACATGGTCGGCGGCAACAGCCTGAACGACCACGTGCCGCCCGGCGGCGGTGAGGGTGAGACGGACACAATCGGCGAGCTGATCGCGCTGGCCCGCGCGGTGGGCCGGGACAAGGACCCGCACACCAGGCAGCTGCTCGGCGAGGCGCTGGTGCTCGAGGCGCTGGCCGAACCGACCATCGCCCGCGTTAACGCGCAGCTGCAGGCGGGGCGGATGCCGCCGCCGGCCGCGTCCCTGGTCCGCCTGATGAGCGCGTTGACGCAGTACCGGGTCAAGGAGATCGCGCTGGAGATCGGCGGCACCCGGGTCACGATGAACGGCGCCGACGACCGGGTCGGCATCCATGGTCAGCGCTGGCTGGGCGCGCGGATCGGCACGCTCGCCGGCGGCAGCCAGGAAATGCAGCGCAACGGCATCAGCGAGCGCGTCCTCGGCTTGCCGCGGGAGGTCACCCCGGACAAGGACGTCCCGTTCAGCCAGGTGCTGGCCAGCCGCCGCAAGGGCCAAGCGGGCTGAACATGCGGCCACCAGCCCTGGACAACGGCAGTCTGTTCATCGACGGTAAGTGGCGGCCTGCCGGCTGCGGTGCCACGTTCGCTGCCCGCAACCCGGCGACCGCACAGCCGCTGGGCATGGTCAGCGACACCGGCGGCGCCGTTCGGGGGCATGAAGGAAAGCGGCCTCGGCCGCGACGGCATCCTCGTGTGAGGTCACATGCGACGCGTCGCTTCTCCCGTTCCCTCCGCTTCCCCGGCTACGGTCAGTCGGCCACCGCTGGATCGGGTCTTCAACCCAAAATCCGTCGCGATCGTCGGGGCGAGTGAGACCAACCCGTTCGCCCGGCATACCCTCGGCACGCTGGACAGCGACGCCGAGGTGTTCTTCGTCAACCCCCGCTACGACCGCGTCTTCGGGCACCGCTCGTACCCGAGCCTGCGCACCATCGGCAAGCCGATCGACGCCGTGTTGAGCCTCATGAACGCCGAACGCACCACCGACTTGCTGCAGGAGGCGTGCGAATGCGGCGCCGGCGGCCTCATCACGATCGCGAGCGGCTTCGCGGAGTTCGGCTCGGACGGCATGACGCTGCAGGAGCGGCTGCGCAGGACGGCGCTGGCGGCCAACATGCCGGTCATCGGGCCCAACGGTGTCGGTTACATCAACGTGCCGAAGAAGCTTGACCTCACCATGCTGCCGCATTTCTCACGGCGCCCGGGCGGGGTCTCCATGATTGCACACAGCGGCGCCACCATCGAGGCAGCGGGAGCCGCAGCCTGGCGCGCCGGCGGGGTCGGCTTCAACAGAATGATCTCCGCAGGTAACGAGCCGGTGACCGACATGGCTGACTACCTGGAGTACCTGGTCGACGACCCGTCCACCGAGATCATCTGCCTCGTCTTGGAGAAGATCCGGCGGCCTGACGCGTTCTTCGCCGCGGCAGCCCGCGCCCGTCAGGCGGGCAAGCCCATCATCGCAGTCAAGCTTGCTCGCACCGAACGAACCCAGCGGATGGCGAAGTCCCATACCGGGACGCTCACCGGCGACGCCTGGGTCTACGAGCAAGCCTTCAAGCAGGCCGCCATCCTGCGCGCCGAGGAGATCGACGAAATGGTGGACCGGGTGCAGTTCCTCGAGCAACTGCCCAGGTCCCGCTGGTCCCCGGTCAGGGGGCTGTTCGTGTATACCGGGACCGGCGGCTTCGCCGCGATGGCGGCCGACCTGGCTGATGCCGAAGGCGTCGACATCCCGGAAGCCGAGCGGCTGTCAGACTTCATCGGCTCGGTGGTTCCAGGCGGCAGCGTGCCCAATCCGCTCGACGCGACGGCGTTCCTGCTCGGCTCACGACCCGACCTTGTCGAGAGCATCATGCAGACCTACCTCGCCGCACCGGAGTTCGACACGAACATCTTCCTGTCTCAGTTCGCGGAGTGGGACCAAGGCGGAAAGGCCAGCGCGGAAAACTTCGCAAAGCGTACCCAGGCAAGCAAGAATCCGACGATCATCGCGCCGCTGGCGGGTAACGGCGGCTGGTGGCTCGAGGGCCTGCGCCGTGACTACGGAGTAGCCATCGGCAACGGCCTGCGCGGCTGCCTTCGCGGCCTGAACGCCATGGCGAGCTTCGTCCGTTCCCGGCCAGACGCGCGGGTACCAGACCCGCGGCAGGTGCCGCCCGCGCCTCGCCCCGCTGCATCCGCTGTGGTCGGCGAGTCGGGGCCCATGCTGCCGTTCGCCGCGGCCATGGACCTCCTCCGCCATGCCGGTATTCCCGTTGCGCCATACCACCTGGTAGCCAGCCCCGCCGATGCCCGCGGCGTGCCGTTCCCCGGCCCCTACGTGGTGAAGCTAGCCGATGTCGCGCACCGGACCGAGCACGGCGCCGTCCGGCTCGCCGTGCCTGCCGAAGGCCTGGCCGCCGCCGTAGCCGAGCTGTGCGCGCTGGCCGGCCGGAACGGTCTGCCCGGCCTCGTGGCCGTCCAGCCGATGATCGAAGGGCAGGGCGAGGCCTTCATCGGCATCCGCGGCCGGTCCGAGCTAGGCCCGGTGGTGGTGTTCGGCCTCGGCGGGGTCTTCGTGGAGGTGTTCGGCCGGGTCAGCGGCCGCCTGGCTCCATTGACGCCCGCGGACGCCGCCGAGCTAATCGCCGAGTTCGATGACCTCGGCGTGCTGAGCGGCGTGCGCGGCAAGCGACCCTGGGACCGCGAGGCGCTGACGGCCATCCTGGTCAACGCAGGCAGGCTCGCCGCCTGCGGGAGGGACTGGATCGAGACCTTCGACATCAACCCGCTAGTGCACGGACCCGGTGGCCTGGTGGCCGTGGACGCGCTGTGCCTGGTGCGCGGGTAGCCGCGACCGGGCGCTGGCCGGGCTCCGCTGGCAGCGTAACCCAGTGGCGCGTAACCTGCGCGCCTGCTGCGCGCCTACCTCAGGAAGTGGGAGGTAGAAGCCGGGGTCTTCTTCGAGCGCGTCGGGTCGGACTCGGACGACGACCAGATCCGGGCTAGCGCCCAGGCACTCGCTTTCGAGGTGCTCCCAGCCGACGCCGACGGGCATGGCTCCGTTGCGGGGTAACGCCGACGGCGACCGATCGGTAAGGCCCCGGGGATAGGCGCCAGCCGCTCATGCCGGGGCGGCGAGCGCCGTCTCGTGCACACTCGCGTCCAGTTTCCAGGAATGGTCGGCGTTGCAGCAGATGCTCCGGGTCGGCCGGCTGCCAGGCAGCCCGACGTGCACGGAAGCCGGGGTCGGCGAGATCGCGTTCCCGCCGCTGTCCAGCGTGGCTGCGTGTGCCAGTGCGCCGGTCTAGAGTCGGGGCGTGAGCGCGACCGGCCGGGCAACGTGAGGGGGCGGCCATGGGTATCCGGCTGGAGGATGTGACCCCTGGCGCGCGGGTCGCCGGGGTGGCCGGGGACGGCCCGGTGACCGTCGTCGCGGCGGCGTGGATCGGCTCCAACGCGCTGCGCCTGGCCTACCGCACCGATGACGGCCGCCTGGACGAGCGCATCCTCTACCGCGACCATGAGCCGCGCCTGTCCGTCACCAAGGCCGCGGCGGCCTACGATTTCGGCGCCGACGCGAACGGCTTCAAGCTCGCCGCCGAGGCGCTGCGGATCAGGATGGCGGGCCGGTTCGACCCGATGCTCGCGGTGCACACGTCCGACCTGGAGCCGCTGCCGCACCAGATCCAGGCGGTGTACGGGGAGCTGCTGGACCGGACGCCGCTGCGGTTCCTGCTGGCCGATGACCCGGGCGCCGGGAAGACGATCATGGCCGGGCTGTACATCAAGGAGCTGATGCTGCGCGGCGACCTGGAGCGCTGCCTGGTCGTGGCCCCGGGCGCGCTGGTCGAGCAGTGGCAGGACGAGCTGCGGGAGAAGTTCGGCCTGGGCTTCGAGCTGCTGACCCGGCAGCTTGCCGACTCCCAGCCGGACGGGCAGGTGTTCGCCGGGAACCCGCTGCTGATCGCGCGGATGGACCAGCTGTCCAGGTCCGACGACCTCAAGGACCAGCTCGGCCGCGCCGACTGGGACCTGGTGGTGGTCGACGAGGCGCACCGGATGAGCGCGCACTACTTCGGCAACGAGCTGAAGAAGACCGGGCGGTACCAGCTCGGCGAGCTGCTCGGCCGGCACGCCCGGCATCTGCTGCTGATGACCGCGACCCCGCACGCGGGCAAGGAGGAGGACTTCCAGCTGTTCCTGGCGCTGCTGGACACCGACAGGTTCGAGGGCCGGTTCCGCGACAGCGTGCACACGGTCGACACCGAGGGCCTGATGCGCCGCATGGTCAAGGAGGACCTGAAGACCTTCGAGGGCACGCCGCTGTTCCCCGAGCGCCGCGCTTACACCGTCGCCTACGAGCTGTCCCCCGGCGAGCAGGACCTGTATGAGGCGGTCACCCGGTACGTGCGCGAGGAGATGAACCGCGCCGACCGGCTCAAGGCCGAAGGCGACACCAGGCGCGGGTTCACCGTCGGGTTCGCGCTCACCGTGCTGCAGCGGCGCCTGGCCTCCAGCCCCGAGGCGATCCTGAAATCGCTGGAGCGGCGGCGCAGGCGGCTGGAGCGCAGGCGCCGCGAGGTGCAGTACGGCGACCACGCGGCCGCGGACACGGACCTGGCCCGCCGGCTGGCCGGGCTGCTCGGCCGGGACCTGCCCGAGGCCCTGCTGGCCAGCACGGGCGACGACCTGGATGACCTGCCCAGCGGCGAGGCCGAGGAGGTCGAGTCCGAGGTCGCCGACGCCGCCACGGCCGCGAAGACGGTCGCCGAGCTGGACAAGGAGATCGCGATCCTCGCGGACCTGGAGGAACTGGCCAGGAGGGTCCGCCATCAGGGCACCGACAAGAAGTGGACCGAGCTGCGTGAGCTGCTCACCGACAACGCCCTCATCAAGGACGACAGCGGAAACGTCCGGAAGATCATCATCTTCACCGAGCACCGGGACACCCTGGACTACCTGGCCGGGCGCATCCGCGGTCTGCTCGGGCGTCCCGAGGCCGTCCTGACCGTCCACGGCGGCGTCCGCCGCGAGGAGCGCCGCAAGGTCATGGAGCTGTTCGCCCAGGACCCGGACACCCGGGTGCTGGTCGCCACCGACGCGGCGGGGGAGGGCCTGAACCTGCAGCGCGCCCACCTGATGGTCAACTACGACCTGCCGTGGAACCCGAACCGGATCGAGCAGCGGTTCGGCCGCATCCACCGCATCGGCCAGACCGAGGTGTGTCACCTGTGGAACCTGGTCGCGGCGAACACCCGGGAGGGCGCGGTGTTCCAGCTCCTGCTCGACAAGCTGGAAACCCAGCGCCAGGCATACCAGGGCAAGGTCTTCGACGTGCTCGGCGAGGCGTTCGAGGGCAGCCCGCTGCGCGACCTGCTGGTCGAGGCGATCCGCTACGGCGACCGCCCGGAGGTGCGCGCCCGGCTCACCCAGGTGATCGACGCCACCGTGGGGGAGGGCCTGGGCAAGCTGATCGCCGAGCGCGCCGCGCACCGCGACCTGCTTGCCCAGGCCGGCCTGGAGAAGTGGCGGGCCGCGATGGCCGAGGCCCGCGCCCGCCGACTGCAGCCGCACTACATCCGGGCGTTCTTCATGGCGGCGTTCAAGCTGCTCGGCGGCGCGATGGCCGAGCGCGAGTCCGGCCGCTACGAGATCCGCCACGTCCCCGCCGACGTCCGCGACCGGGACCGGCAGATCGGC
>Ga0070737_10001563_pt1 | contig 31968 bp, 29 predicted proteins | sample Coa_R1_10_FD_66438 | JGI IMG/M metagenome (GOLD analysis project Ga0070737, IMG submission 66438) | Surface soil microbial communities from Centralia Pennsylvania, which are recovering from an underground coalmine fire - Coalmine... | ecosystem: Environmental > Terrestrial > Soil > Unclassified... | reverse complement strand
ATGCCATTCAGGCGCTCTCCCAAACTGAGCTACAGCCCCACCTTCGGGAAAGAGCTTTCAGCTAACCCAAACCCGCCAGCACAGTCAACTGAGCGTCCGGCGGCGCCGGGCGCGCGGTTGACAATGTCGCCCGATTCGATATGCCGTTGAGCGTCGAAATCATCGGAGGCATTCACGATGGCATGGGTCAGGATGGTTGGCCGCGAGGAAGCGACCGGCGCGCTCCGCGCCGAGTATGACCGGATCGCCGCGCAGTTCGCCGACCGCGGCGGCGGCGCGATTCCCGAGATAACCGCGATCCTGAGCCTCCGGCCCGATCTGATGATCGCGCGCAACCGCCTCTCCAACTCCTGCACGTTCGGCGGCTCCGGTCTCGGCCGCTACCGCGAGGAATTGATCGCGACCAGTATCTCGGCGCTGCTCAACTGCCGCTTCTGAGGGATCGAGCACGCAGAGTTTCTGCGTCGACATGGCGGGGCGGACGAGGCGACGGTCGTCGCGATTTCGACCGACTGGCGCAGGGCGAAATTGTCGCCGGCGGACTTCGCGATGCTTGAGTTCGGCGAGAAGCTGACTGTCATCCCCAGCGCGATGAGCGCGGGCGACGTGATCCCGCTTCGGGCAGCCGGGTTCGCCGACCGCGAGATTGTCGCGATTACCGCCGCGGCTGCGTATCGCAATTTCATCACGCGCGTCGCCGACGGCCTCGGCGTCGAGCTGGGACAGCATGGCGGCGGCTACTACGATCCCGCCGTGTTGAGCGCCTTCGGCGTAACGGAGGCTGCCGTCGGCGGCACGCTCTATTCGGACCGCGAGCGTTCGATAAGTGACGCCAAGAAGGATTGGGCACGCGTCATTTTCTCGCGGCAGCGTCCTGACGACAGCCGGGCGTGCTGGATCGATACCGCCGAGCAGAGCGCCATCTGGGATGCCCCCGCCGATTTCAGAAATCTCGCGCCCGCCCTAAGCCTCAAACCTGACACGCTCGCGGCAACCGTCGAGTTCGCGAGCCTGATCGATCGGGACGGCTCGGGATTGGGCGCGCGTATTAAGTCGGTCATCGGCCTGACGGTTGCCGCAACTGCCGGGCTTTCGTATCTCGGCGCCCACCACGCACAGCATCTGCTCGATTCCGGTGCAACGCCGCGCGAGTTACGTATCCTGATCGATAATCCCGCGGATGCTGCGCTCGATCCGCGCGAGCGCGAGGTGGTTGGCTTTTGCGAGAAGCTCACGTGTGCGCCCGGCACGATGACGTGTGCGGACGTCGAAGGTTTGCGCGGTGTCGGCTTCGACGATCCCGCGATCGTGACGATCGTCGCTGCGGCCGCGTTCGCGAATTATTTGGGGCGCCTTGGCGCAGGCCTGGGCGCGATTCCCGAGGAATCGCTTTCAGAACCGGCGCGCACGGCGATTTGAGAGCGAAACGCGCCCTCCGGCGACCGTCCGCGGATTACATTCACGGATTGCAAGTTCCGGGCGTGCTCCGAGCGCGGCTCCCGCTTACGGCATGGGAGGGGCGCTCTCCGATGGCTGCTCTGCCGGAGGTTCCGGGACGTGCGTTGCATAGCCGCATTCGTCTTTCTTCGGGCAGAGCCATCGCGTGCCGAGCCGCTTGGTCGTCTTCTCGACCAGGTAAGGTGAGCCGCAGTTTGGACACGCTTGCGCGATCGGCCGATCCCAGGACGCGAATTTGCACTTTGGATAGCGATCGCATCCGTAGAAAATCTTGCCGCGCCGGCTGCGCCGCTCGAGGATCTCGCCTTCCTTGCAATCTGGGCATCGCACGCCCGTTTTGACCGGCTCGGCCCGCAAACGTTTGATCCCATCGCAGTCCGGATAACCGGAGCATCCGAGGAACTCACCGAAGCGCGAACGCCGACGCACCATCGGCTTACCACATTTCTCGCAGGTCTCGTCGGTGGTCTCGGGCGCGGCTGATTCGCGGATCACGACCTTGCCCTGCTCGTCGCGCGTGAACTCCTTGGTGTTGGTGCACTTCGGATAGCGCGAGCAGGCCAGGAACTCGCCGTTGCGTCCCCACTTGATGACCATCGGGGCGCCGTCGATTTCGCACGGAATATCGGTCTTGAGCCCCTTGCGCTTCACCTCCGGCATCTTCTTCGCCGCCTCGGAGAGCCGTTTCTCGAACGGCCCGTAAAAACGCTTGAGCGCCTTGACCCAGTCTTCGCGCCCCTCCTCGATATGGTCGAGTTCTTCTTCCATCGAGGCGGTAAAGCCCACTTCGATGATATCCGGGAAAGCCTGCACCAGGAGATCGCTGACCACGCGGCCGAGCGACGTCGGGCGGATACGCTTGCTCTCGTCCTCCTCGACGTATTCGCGGTTCAGGATGCTGGTCATGATCGCGGCGTAGGTCGAAGGCCTTCCGATGCCCTTATCCTCGAGTTCCTTGATCAGCGTCGCCTGGGTGAAGCGCGGCGGCGGCTGCGTGAAATGCTGCTCCGGCGTGAAGCCCAGCAGCTTCACGATCTCGCCCTCCGTGATCGCGGGCAGCGTCGCCTCGCCGTTCTCGTCGTCGACTGTGGAATCGTCACGTCCTTCGATATAGACGCGCATGAAGCCGTCGAACTTGGTGACCTGGCCGGTTGCGCGGAAGACCGCTGCGCCAGCTTCGATATCGACCGTGGTGCGATCGTAGACCGCCGGGTTCATCTGGCTGGAGACAAAGCGATTATAGATGAGCGTGTAGAGCGCGAGCGCGTCTTTGTCGAGATAATGGGCAAGCGATTCGGGATCGCGTTCGAGCGCAGTAGGACGAATCGCCTCGTGAGCTTCTTGCGCCTGCTTGCCCGAGCGATAGAAGTTCGGTCGCTCCGGCAGATAGTTTCGGCCGTAGCGCTTCTCGATATGCTCGCGAACCGCGGCCAGCGCCTGGTCGGAGACCCGCGGCGAATCGGTACGCATATAGGTGATGAGACCGACGGCACCCTGGTCGCCGAGATCGACGCCCTCGTACAGACGCTGCGCGATCTTCATCGTGCGCGACGGCGAGAAGTAGAGCCGGCGCGCCGCCTCCTGCTGTAATCGCGATGTGATGAAAGGCGGGGCGGGGTTGCGCCGGACCTCGCGCTTTTCGATGCTCGCGACCTTGAAGGTCGCGTTCTCGCAAGTCGCGACGATCTCCTTCGCCTCGGCCTCGGGGAGCTTGTAGGCTTTGTTGTCAATGCGGTTGCCGCGATGGCTGTAAAGCCGGGCCGTAAACGGGGGTGGATTCGCCGCTTCGAGACGCGCGTCCAACGTCCAGTATTCCTCGGGACGAAAGGCTTCGCGCTCCTTCTCGCGCTCTACGATTATTCGGAGCGCGACCGACTGAACGCGGCCGGCGCTAAGCCCGCGCTTCACCTTGTCCCACAGCAGCGGAGAAATCTGGTAGCCCACCAGGCGATCAAGGACACGCCGCGCCTGTTGTGCATCGAAAAGCTTCCGGTCGAGGTCGCCCGGATGAGCGAGTGCCTCGCGCACCGCGGCGGGCGTGATTTCATGGAGCAGGATGCGATGGACCTCGGCCTTGGTTTTGCCGAGGTGCTCGGCGATATGCCACGCGATCGCCTCGCCTTCACGGTCGGGATCGGTCGCGAGATAGATGACCGCCTTGTTCTTGGCATCCTTGCGGATGCCTTCAAGAACTTTCGCCTTACCGCTAATCACGTGGTATTCGGGGCGGAAATCGTGCTCGATATCCACTCCGAGCTTGCTTTTCGGGAGATCGACTACATGACCAACCGACGCCGTCACTTGGAAGTCCGAGCCGAGATAACGCTTGATGGTCTTCGCCTTAGCCGGCGATTCAACAATAACGAGGTTTTTGCTCACCCTTCTGAGAACCTCCTGCTCATCCGCCTCAGCCCGCTGGCTATCCTGCCTGAGCTACGAGAGCGAAAAAAGCTTCCCCGGATGTTGCGTGATAAGGCCGCGCAGTTCCAAGTCCATTAATAACGTAAGCACAGTCTGTGCCTTTAGCCCGGAGAGTTCAATAATCGAGTCGACATGGAGCTTTTCGACATTTTTGAAGCAGTTTAATAGCTTTTTGACATCTTTTGATTCGTCGTCAATGCTCAAAGTCGCAACGCGCGCTGTTTGTGCTGGGTCACGTTTTGGAAAAACAAGGTTATTCCTTGGTTTATTACCAACTGAATCGGATTGATGGGTGGAAGGCTCCAAGCCGACCAGTTGGGGCGCCAGCTCCTCGATCACATCCTCGACGCATTCGACCAGCCGTGCACCGTCTTTTAAGAGGCGATTACTGCCCCGGCTCCGCCCCGACATCGGGCTGCCCGGAACGGCGAAAACCTGTCGGTTCTGCTCCAATGCCGTGCGCGCTGTGATCAGCGACCCACTGCGTTCGGCCGCTTCGACCACTACTACGCCCAAGCTCAACCCGGAAAGGATGCGATTCCGGCTCGGGAAATTCTCTGCGATGGGCGGCGTGCCGACCGGCAGCTCGCTGATCAGCGCACCGCCGCCACTCACGATCGCCTCAGCCAGGCTGCGATTCTCGGCCGGATAGACCACGTCGATGCCGCAGCCGAGCACCGCGATCGTGCGTCCGCCGGCATCGAGCGCCCCCTGATGCGCCTCGGAATCGATTCCGCGGGCGAGGCCGCTCACCACGATGAATCCTTTCGCCGCCAACTCCAGTCCGAGCCGACGCGCCATTCGACGGCCCGCCTCGCTCGCCGCCCGCGCTCCGACCACCGCGACGAACTTCTTCTCGCCGGCCACTAGCTCGCCCTGGACGAACAATGCCGGCGGCGGATCGGCGATCTCGCGCAGATTCACGGGGTAATCCGCGTCGGACCATCGGATTAGACGTGCACCGATCCGGGGCAATTCGCAGAGCTCGCGCTCAAGCGCCTCGAAGTCGTTGAATTCGCGGATTCTGCGGGCGACCGGTCGCGGCAATCCGGCGGCGACCAGTTCACGTTCATCCGCCGCGAAAATTTTTTCGGGTGATTCGAATTTCTCCAGCAGAAGGCGCGCGATGCGTGGTCCGATTCCTCGCACGCGGCGCAATGCCAGCCAATAGGCGTCCTGGGTTGCCATTCGTTTACCGGCGTTTGTCGAGAACGGCTTCGGCGGCTGGCAACCTTAGCTTGACCGGCCGGATGTAATCAATTAGTAAAGACGGAACCGCGTGGGTTATTGTCCATCACATCGCCCCTTTTTGCCGCGCCGTGTTGTCTGAGGCCGGCGATGGTCGAAACTGAGGATGCGTCGGGCGGGGGGAGTATGCTCATGAAGCTCAATGAAACATCCGCCGCTGAAAAGCAAATCCTGATTTTCAGCTTCTATCGCGATGCCGAGTTGCGCGGCGCGCGTCTGCTGATGAATCTGCTCAACCATCTCAAGAGCGCCGAGGCCCAGCTCAAGATGTCGCGCCATCTGGCCGACGAGACCCGCCATGCCTGGCTGTGGACCAAACGCATCGCCGATCTCGGCGGCGCCCCGATGCTCATCGACGACGGCTACCAGCGCCGCCTCGGCCTGCGCACCGGCGTCCCCAAGAGCATCATCGACCTGCTCGCGCTGACCGTGGTGGTCGAGGAGCGGGCGCAGAATCGCTACGAGGCGCATGCTGCCATGCCCAACGTCGATCCGGAGACGCGCGAGGTCCTGAAAGCGGTCACCGAGGACGAGGCTTGGCATCTGTCGTGGATCGAACGCGAGATGCGCGCGCTTGCGCGGGCCGAAGGCAACGAGCGCCGCGCCGACGAGTCGCTCGAACGCTATCGCGCGATCGATCGCGAAGTATGGGCGACCCTCGCTGCCGACGAGGCCGAGTGGCTGAACGCCTGAGCGTTCAGCCGGTCCCAACCGCTCCCGACTGTTTCGTCCGCCGCCTCAGGGAGTCGTTGAGCGCGCGGCGCATCGCCGCGGCCGCCTTTGATGCTGCCGCGCCCGGCGATGCACCGGTCTCTTTCGTGTAGGCGTACATTAGACTCCGGCTCGCATTCACGATGACACCCAGGCCGTCCTCGCGCGCGCCGGCCACCGCATCGTCGGCGCTGGCGCCTTGCGCGCCGTAACCGGGCATCAGGATGATTGCGCGGGGCATCAGCGAGCGAGCGCGCCGCGCATGGTCGGGATAGGTTGCGCCGACTACCGCCCCGATCGGGCTCAAGCCCGCCGCCGCGATAAACTCCGAGCCCCATCCGTTCACGCGCCCCGCAACGCGCTCCCAGAGCTTCCCGCCACCCACGATTTCCAGGTCCTGGAATTCGCCCGATGAAGGGTTCGAGGTCTTGACCAGCACGAACAATCCGCGCCCGGCGCGCACCCGCGCCAGAAACGGCATGATCGCGTCGCTGCCGAGATATGGATTGACGGTCGCCGCATCGCATCCGAATTCGCCGCCGCCGAGAAACGCTTGCGCATAGGCGGCCGAGGTCGAGCCGATATCGCCGCGCTTGGCGTCGGCGATGGTGACGAGGCCGCATCGGCGCGCCGCCGCGATCACCTCGGCGAGCGCGCGAAGGCCGTCGAGTCCGCGGGCCTCGAAGAACGCGAGCTGCGGCTTGACGGCAATTACATGAGGCGCGCAGGCTTCCACGATTTCGCAACAGAAGCGCGCGAGCGTATAGCCGCGCGGCACGCCCGGCGCGTCAGGCGCATCAAGCTGTGGATCGATGCCGAGCACGGCGAGGCTCTGCTTCGCGCGCTGCGCCTCGACTACCCGATCGACGAATTCATTTCCTGCTGGCATAGCTACTGCGACGCCGATTTCGCTGAATCTGCTTCAACCAGAACGCGCCGATCGTAGTCAGCGTTTGCGCTGCTTCGCAGTTGGCCTCTAATTCTGGTCCCATGAAGACAATCGCGACGATTCGAGGCGCAATATTACGCACCACACGGATCTCCTCTAGCGCGAGATAACGCGCCAAACGCAGGGCGGTCTCCGGCGTAATCGCCCGCTCACCCTTGAGAATCTCGTACATGCGGGTCGCCGGCGCCCGCAATGCCATCGCCAGTTCGTGCGCGCTTACCCCTGCATCCCGGTGAGGTCTTGCGGGAAGATTATCTGATTCCGGCACTGGGGCAAGCTTTTTCGCCTTACTCTCTTTAGCTGTCGAGAGTTCCCTCCTTCCCCCGGTCAACGATCGTGAGTCAACGTATTCGATTCAGGCGGCGGTTTCCGTCCGAGGCTTCGAAAATTTCCCCGACAGCAGCGTGCCGGCGTTGGGAACCGTCGTGTCGAGGCCGAGCGCCAGCAGCATCTGCCAGGCCGTGCAGACCGCGGCCGATACCACCGGGATTCCGCATTCCGCCTCGACCTCGGGAATCGCGGCCAGCGACGGCATCTGAACGCAGGCCGACAGCACCAGCGCATCGACGTGGTTAAGCTTGAGCCGCCGGTAAATCTCGACCAGACGCATCGGATCCTGCGCCGCGACTTCTAGATTGTCGGGAATCTCGAGCGTGACGAAATCGGCCACACCGATGCCTTCATTCTCGAGGTACTCGACGACCAGCTTCGTGAGCGGCTTCATGTACGGCGCGACGATAGCGACCCGTTTCGCACCGAGTGCTTGAAGGCCGCCGACAAGCGCGCCCGCGCTGGTGACGACCGGCGCTGGCGCGCCGTTCTCGACCGTCCGCTGATGGAGCCGCTGCTCGGAAATCCGATGGTAGCCGTGGCCCATGCTCATGATCGCGACCAGGCAGGCGTAGCCGAGCACGTCGACGCGGGCATCGGAAAGCTCGACGGCGCATCGTTCCGACTCGGCGTCCATCGCGGCGAGTTCCTCCTTGGTCACCTTGCGCATCCGCATCCGGCTCGAATGGAAAGTAAAGCGCTCGGGCGCAATCGCCTCGCGCGCGCGGAGCATCGCGGGGATTTCCGTCTCCATCGTGACGTTGGAGCTGGGGACGATCTGACCGATACGAAACGTGCGGGACATGGGCGAGATGTTCCCGCGCCGCGACGCGATACGCAAGCACGCGACGAAGCGCTTTTTAAAAGCCAATTTCCGATGTCACGCTCGTTTACGCTGCGCGGCGTCCTCCAACGCCTGGCGGACTATGCGCGGAAAGATCAGATTGGCATGCGATAGCCGTAAAACTCGTGGTCTTCGTTATAACCGCCTTGGCCCGCGCCGAGGTGCGTGAAATCGGCAACGAATTCGATCGCCGCAATCCACTTGACTTGTTTGAATCCAAGTTCGTTCTCGCAACGCAATCTGAGCGGCGCGCCGTGCAGCACGGTGACCGGATGGCCGTTCATCTCATACGCGAGAATCGTCAGATGGTGTCGCATGTTCTCGAGTTTGTGGACGTCATAGTAACGTCCGCCCTCGCCGCCCTCGGCGAATGAGTAAAAAACCACGTAGCGCGCAGCGGGCAGGGGCCTGACCTCCTCGATGATTTTTGCCATCGGCACGCCGCCCCATTTCGCGACGCCCGACCATCCCTGGATACAGAAATGGCAGGTAATCTGCTCCTGCTTCGGCATTGCTTTGAGTTCGGCGAAGGAAAAATCCCGCGGCTTTTCGACGAGGCCGTCGACGCGCAGCTTGTAGTCCGCGAACTGGCCGGCGACCAGCGCATTATATTCGTCGGACGCGGGCATCGTGCCGTTGGGCCAGAAGTACTCAGAGATGTCGCTTTCGGAATATTGGTTGGAAGGATCCCACCATTCGGCGACGCCCTTCAGCCAACCGATCAGGAATTCTCCGGTTTTTTGGACCGCGCGTGCGTGATTCAGCGTGATCGGCGTGGCGAGCGCCCACGCGATGGCGACAATAATCATTGCGGCGATGAAAATGAACAATCCTTCCGGACCCGTGCCGTTATTGCCGGCGAACATATGATTGAGATTCGGCAAGAGACCGGTGACAAAGACCATCGTCACATGGATGAAAATGAAAAACAGAAACCACGCGAGGACGATGAAATGTATCGAGCGCGCCGCTTGCCGGTGCAGCATCCGGCCGAACCATCCAGTCTTGTTTGAAATCGCTGGCGCCTGCATCAGCCCGGTGACGATCGCGAGCGGCGCCGCGATAAATACCGTCACAAAGTAAGACAAGAGCTGCAAGCCATTGTATCTGACCCATTCCTCTTCAACGGGAAAATTCAGCGAGAGATATTGAATCGCGGTCGAAAGCGCGTTGGGAAAGACGGCCCAAGTGCGCGGAACGATCCGCTCCCATTGGTGCGTGGAAAAGAGCATCACGTAAAAGATCGCGCCGTTGAGCGTCCACAGCAGATCGCACGAGAAATGCCACCAGCGCGCCAATCCAATCGAATGGCGAATGCCGGGAATGCCGAGCCATCCGGGAAGCGTCACCGAATCGTCTTTGGCGGTCCAGATACGATCGGCCGGCACCGGATGCTGAAAGCGAAACCATTCGGAGCCGGGGGTGCAATCGCGGTTCCAGTAGAGCCGCGGATGGTCCGCGAGAATTTGCAGGCCGGCGCGAATGATGAAAAACATCAGGAACAAATTGAAAAAATGCTGCCATCGCAGCCACGCCGGAAAGCCCTGATAGTGAATCGGCACGGAACTTTGTCCGGGATAGCGCGCGATGAAATGCGCTACGACGGGAATCTGCCGCAGCTCCTGCGCCGCCGGAATTCCAACAATCAGAAGCGCGAGGCCGAGGGGGATCAACCACAGCAAATTGAACCAGCGGCGGCCGATTCGTACGCGAGGAGTCACGCCCCATTGTGGCGGCAGCCAGTGACTGAGCCGCACGCGGTCGTCGGCGTGAGTCAGTCGCGCTTCAAGCGGATCGCTCAGTTCAGCCATTGTCTCAATTGAAATCTCTCCTACGCCCCTTCGGCGGGCGGCAGATGCATCGCGGGCAAACAGCACGGCCTTTCGCGCCATAGCAAAACGCAAGCGCTTTCGCATCCTGCGAGGCTCGATTGGGCTTTGAGACGTTCCAGAACATCCAGAGCGAACCTATCGCACCGACCTGCCCAAAGATGGCGCGGAACGGCTTTTGCTCTCGACTTCGACCCAGTTATCGCCGAGGATAGGGAGTCGGCGCAAGTTACTCCCGCTCCTCGAAACGCCAAATCAGCAAGACGGGGTTCATTTGTGAGGAGCCGCTTAAAGATTCTGATCACGGGTCTGGCAATTGGCGCAACGCTGCTGACGGCGTCGATCGCGCCCGCGCGCATCCTGATTGCCTCCGGGATGACCGCGATTCGCCAGATGGTACTCGCAGGCCGGATGGAAGGCGCGGTCCGGCTGCTCAAATCCGACTATGATTTGAAAACACCGGGCGGATTGCATGCGCTGCGCGATTTCTCGCTTTTCGTGTTGCGCCAGGGACTCAACGATGCCGATTCCTTCGAGCGATGTTACGCGGCGACCGCGCTCGCGGCCCACGACGACTGGAGTGGACGCCCGATCATCGTGCAGGCGCTGAACTCGCCGAATCTGCTGATCCAGAAGGCCGCGCTCGAAGGTCTGGCGCAGGCCAACAACGGTGAGGCGCTCCGGATTCTGGAAAACTTTTACCGCTTAAGCAGTCCAATCAGCCGGACGATCGCGATCCAGGCGATCGCACAGGTGAGGACTCCCGCCGTGATGCCGCTGCTGCTGCAGGCCACGCGCGACCCGAACTCGAGTGGCGCCTTCTGGGCCGTCAACGGGCTCGGCCGCATGGGCGATCGCGACGCGCTGCCCTACCTGCAACGGCTGCTGGCGAAATCGATCGATCCGATGATGCGCACCGAGGCGGCTCATTCGATGATCCTGCTCGGCGACCGCACGCCGATCGACACGCTCGAGGTTGGGCTCGCCAGTGCTGAGTCCGACGTTGCCGCCGAGGCGGCGCTGGCGCTCGGCGACGCGCGCGATCCGGCTGCCGTCGATCTGCTGAAAGAGGTAATGGCGAGCGAGCGCGCAGCCGCGCAGGTGCGGCTTGCTGCCGCGGTTGCACTTACTCACTACGGGAATCCCGAGGGGCTGCCGATGCTACAGCGGGCGCTCGACGACGAGCGGAATCGGAACGATATCTATATTATCTCGATGCTGGACCATCTCGACTTCGCGGTCGGCCGATCGCTGATTGTCGATGCGACGCGTTCGGGGTCGCAGGAGATCCGGCTGACGGCTTACGAAATTATCGGTCGCTCCGGCGGCGATCCGGAGGTCGGGTTGTTAAGCAACGCGCTGCGTCAGACCGGCGATCAGACTGAACGGGCGCAGATCGCGTGGTCGCTCGCGCGCATCGGCCGTCCGGCTTCGATTCCGGTCCTGCTCGAGGCGATCCAGGACCCGACGCCCGAAATCCGCGACACCGCGGCCGAGGGGCTGGCGCAAGTCGCGGACAAGGCGTTGCAGTAAGCCGGCGGCTGATGTTCCCGGAGTTTTCCCCCATCCTAACCTTGCTACGCGCTTTTTTGCGGGGAAAGGTTAGGATGGGGCCGTGATCGAAGACCTGTGCGGGGCGATACACTAGCGGGGCTTTTTACGCGCGGCTTGCGGCGGGCGGCCGCTGGCGTCCGGCAGTATCAGGCGGACACTTTGCCATAGGTACCATACGGCTACCGAGCGAAACGGACGCCATCGCTCGCCGATTTCGCGCATCTCCCTGGGCGTCGGCGGGCGCTCGAAATGGTACGCGCGATGAATCGCATTGCGTACGCCGAGATCATCAACCGGAAACACGTCGGGCCGCCCGAGATTGAACATCAGGAACATCTCGGCGGTCCATCGCCCGATTCCCCGAACGCGCGTCAGGTGCTGGATAATCGCTTCATCGTCCATGCGCGCGAAGCGATGGAAATTGATCTCACCGTCGGCGACGTGGCGCGCGAGGTCGCGGATATAGAGGAGCTTCTGGCGCGAGAGCCCCGCCCTGCGCATCGCCCCGGCCTCGGCCTCAATCACCTGGCGCGGGCTCGGGAAGCGGACGCCGGGGAAAAGCGCGACGAAGCGATCGTAGATCGCCTGCGCGGCGCGGCCTGCAAGTTGCTGAAAGATGATCGCGCGTACGAGAGCCTGGAAGCGTTCGGGCCGCCGCACCATTCGATACGGCCCCACCTGGCGAATAAGATCGGCGAGAATCGGATCGGAGCCGCGCAGATGGCGCAGCGCGGCGCGAAGATATGGCGGCGCGGCCGGCTTCATACCGTCAATTCGGCCGAACTCCTGGCCGACCTTGGTTCGCAATCCGGGGAGCAAGGGATAATCCTGCGATCATGCCTTACGTCGAACGACTGATTCAGTCAGAAGGAGGATACGATGTCAAAGATAAAGCCGCTCGCCCGCGCCGATGAATTTTGCCTCCGCTTCGGATTGCGCCTCCCGATCCTGCTTGCGCCGATGGCGGGCGCCAGCGCGCCGTCGCTTTCGATCGCGGTCGCGAATGCCGGCGGACTCGGCGCATGCGGCGCGCTGCTGATGAAACCCGCCGAGATCACCGGATGGGCCGAAGAATTTCGCGCCGGCAGCAACGGGCCTTTTCAGCTCAACCTCTGGATTCCCGATCCGCCGCCCCCTCGCGACGCTTCGCATGAGGCGCGCGTGCGCGAGTTCCTTGCACACTGGGGACCCGCGGTCGCCGCGGACGCCGGCGATGCCACGCCGCCGGATTTCGCGGCGCAATGCGAGGCGTTGCTTGCCGCCGCGCCGCCGATCATCTCGTCGGTGATGGGTCTTTATCCGCCGGAGTTCGTCGCGCGGCTCAAGCGCAAAGGCATCGCGTGGTTCGCTAACATCTCGACGGTCGCAGAGGCGCGCGCCGCGGAAGCGGCAGGCGCAGACGTCATCGTAGCGCAGGGGATGGAAGCCGGCGGACATCGTGGATGCTTCGACGCCGCGATGGCCGAGCAGCAAATGGTCGGGCTATTCGCGCTGGTGCCTGCGGTGGCGGATGCGGTGAAGGTTCCGGTGGTCGCAACTGGCGGCATCGCGGACGCCCGCGGAGTCGCGGCGGCGCTGGCGCTCGGGGCGAGCGCCGCGCAGATCGGCACCGGCTTCCTGCGCTGCCCGGAAGCAAAGCTGAATCCCGCTTGGGCACGCGCGCTCGGCGAGACGCCGCCCGAGGGCACGATCGTGAGCCGCGTCTTCAGCGGCCGCGCCGGACGGAGCATCGCAACCGACTACGTCCGTGCCGCGATTGCTCCGGGAGCGCCTGCGCCGGCGCCCTACCCGGTTCAGCGCGGACTCACGGCCGCGATGCGGGCGGCGGCGGCGCGGGCCGGCGACGTGCAGCGGATGCAGGCGTGGGCGGGACAATCGGCGGCGCTGGCGCAGGCGCGTCCGGCGGCGGAAGTGGTGCGGGATTGCTGGGACGGCGCGCAGGCGATCCTGGGCTGAGGATCCTCTCAATGGTGCGGCGAGACCCAGACCTTTTCGAGCCGCGTCGGGCGCATCGGATTCAGCACGAAGTCGTGGACCCAGGGCTGATGAATCACGTAGGCGACCGGGTTATAGAGAAACACCCACGGCGCATCGTCAACGATGATCTTCTCCGCTTGATCGTATAGCGCGTAGCGCTTTTTCAAATCCGTCACCGGCGCCGCTTCCTTAAGCAGCGCCTCGACGCGCGGGTTGTAATAGAAGGTATCGTTGTTCGCGCCCCATTGGCTGCGCGAAAACAGCACGTCAAGAAAATTAGACGGGTCCGGGAAATCGGCCTCCCATCCGAACACCATGAACGGCACGTTGTTGGGCTGGCGCACTGCGTCGAGCAGCGGCGCAAGCGCGATCGGCTTGAGCGTGAGATCGACGCCGACCAGTGCGAGATCCTGCTGGATCGATTGCCCGACCATCAGCTCGGTCTGATCGGCAAGCAGCCAGAGTTTGACGTTGAGTCTTTTCATTCCGGCTTCAGCCAGCAGTTGTCGCGCGCGATCCGGATCGTACGGGTAGCCCTTCAAATCCGGATCGAAGCCGGGCAACGTCGGCGGCATCACGCCGTGCGCGACCACGCCGCGTCCGTTGAGTAGCGCGATCAGCTTGTGCTTGTCGATCGCATAATTGAAGGCCTGCCGCACGCGCAGGTCGGTGAACGGCGCCATCTGCGAGTTCATCCCGAGGTATTGGGTGGCGACGGTCACCTGGTGAGTGGTGAGGCGCTTGAGCGACGGCGTCTTCATCACATAGACGAACTCGGCGGTCGGAATCGCGGAGACGTCGATCTCGCCGGCCTCGAATTTGAGCCACTCAAGTTCCGCGCTGACGCCGAGCAGATCGACGACCGCGTCGAGCTTCGGCAAATCGCGGATGAAGTAATGAGGATTTTTGACCATCACGATACGCTGGCCGCCGATCCATTCCTTGAGCATGAACGGGCCGCTGCCGACCGGATGGCGCGAGAAATCCTCGCCCCAACGCTCGACGGCCTCGTGCGGCACGGCTGCCGCGAACGGCATCGCAAGCTTGTCCACGAAGATCGGATCGGGCGCGCGCAGATGAAAGATGATGGTCCAGGGATCGGGAGTGACGATGCCGCTCAGATGCGCCGCGCGGCCCGCGATAAACTCCGGCGCGCCCTGAATCGAGCGGAAATATTCCATCCCCTTCGAGTTGGTCTTCGGGTTCAATACGCGCTCGATCGCGTAGCGAAAATCCGCACTCGTCACCGCGCGGCCGCTCGTAAAGCGGATGTCACGACGCAGATGAAACGTGAAGACGGTCGCATCGGGCGAGACGGTCCATGAAAGCGCGGCGTCGGGATGCAGCTTCACGTCGGCGTCGCCGTAGCGCACCAGCGTCGAGAAAAGCATCTGCTCGAACAACCACGAGACCGTGTCGTAGCCGGCGGCCGGATCGAGCGTCGGGACGTCGTTGACCTCGGCGAGCCGCAGAACACTCGTGCCGGGCGCAAACTCGGGTGCGCCGCCGCCATTGCATGCGGAGGCGGCGGCGAAAACCAGCGCGGCGAGGATTTTCAGTGCGGCGCGCATCGCTCAACGCCCGCGCCGGCGCAGGTAGCCATAGCCGAGCAGATTGAATCCCATCACCGCGTAAAAGATCGCAAGGCCGGGAAAGGTCGCGAGCCACGGCGCGGTTCGGAAATAAATCGTCGCCTCCTCGATCATCCGGCCCCACGACGGCGTCGGCGGCGGCACGCCGAGGCCGAGGAAACTCAGGCCCGCATCGAGCAGCAGCGTGCCCGAGGTGCCGAGCGCGGCCATCACGACGATTATCGGCATCACGTTCGGCAGCAAATGGCGGACGATCAGCCGGCGCGGCGGCGCCCCCAACGCGCGCGCGGCGATAACAAAATCGCGCTGGCTGAGCGTCAGCGTTTCGGCGCGCACCACGCGCGCAATCTGGGTCCATGAGACCAGGCCGATTACGGTCAGAATCGTAATCAGGCTCGGACCAAGCACCGTCACCAGCGCCATCGCGAGCAGCAGGCCGGGCAACGTCAGCATCACGTCGGTGAAGCGCATCAAAAGGAAATCGACCGTGCCACCGAAGAACCCCGCGCCGAGCCCGATCGTGACGCCGATCGCGAGCGTCACCAGGACCGCGGCGATGCCGACGGTCAGCGAGATGCGCGCGCCATAGATGATGCGCGAGAGCACGTCGCGTCCGAGTTCATCGGTGCCGAGCGGAAACGCGGCGGACGGCGGACCGGGATTGCCGTAGGTTGGCGCGACGGCGCGCGTCGGATCGTGCGGCGCGATTACCGGCGCCAGCACCGCGACTATGATCAATCCGGCGACCATCAGCGCGCCCGCAAGCTCCATCCAGTTGACGGACCGCCGCGTCATGGCGCCTGCTCCAGCCGAATGCGCGGATCGAGCCAGAGGTAAAGCAGGTCGACGGCGAGGTTCGCGACCACGATCAGGAAGGCCGCAAACAGCACCGTACCCATGATCAGCGGGATGTCGAGGTTGAAGATTGCCTCAAACGCAAGCCGCCCGATTCCCGGCCAGTCGAAAACCGTCTCGGTCAGCACCACGCCCGAGAGCAGCCCTGCGAGATCGAGACCCGCCAGCGTGACCAGCGGCAACAGCGCGTTCGCCATCGCATGCTTAAACATCGTGCGCGCCGGCGACAGTCCCTTGCCGCGCGCGGTGCGGACGTAATCCTGCCCGAGCGCTTCAACCAGGTTGGTATGCAGGATGCGCGAGTAGTAACCGGCCGAGCCGAGCGCGAGCGTGATGGTCGGCAGCACCAGGCTTCGCGGCCCCTCGAAGCCGCCGAGCGGAAAATCGCGAAGATAGAGCCCGCCCGCGATCAGCAGCATCGTGCCGAGCCAGAATACCGGCATCGAGACCAGGCCGAGCGAGAACACGAGGAGCGTGTGATCGATCGGACGATCGTGCCAGGCCGCGGCCACCGTTCCCATGAGCACGCCGAGGATCAGCGACAACGCCATCGCGGAGACGGCAAGGATCGCGGTCGCCGGGAAGCGGCTGACGATTAACGCCGTGACGCTTTGGCGGCGGATGTACGAGCGGCCAAGATCGCCGTGCAGCGCGCGATCAAGATAGCGGCCGTACTGAACGTAGAGCGGCTGATCGAGGCCGAGCTCATGGCGAATGGTCGCGAGTGTCTGCGGGTCGGCTTTCGCGCCGGCCATCGCGACGGCGGGGTCGGCGGGAATCACGAACGCGATGAGGAACGTTATGAGCGAGGTGCCGAGCAGCACAACGGCGCCGAACACGATTCGCCGCGCGAGATAGATGAGCATCGGCGGCTAGCTTGCGAGAATTCCGCGCGCAGCGAGTTCGCGCGCGAGCTTGCGGCGTGCGCGTTCGGCGCGTCGGGCGGCGGCGCCGCCGACCGCCGTATCATCGAGGCTCGCGCGCTCGTCGGGGGTGAGAAGCGCGAGAAGCTGATCGATTTCGGCAAGCGCCGACCGCTCATCTTCCGAAAGATGCGCCGCTCGGCGCAGCGCCGCATGATACTCGAGCAGCGCAGAAATCGAAGAGAAGCGATTCGGTTTCACAGCGATGGCACGCTGCCCAGCGGCGCGATCGCAAGCCCAATCAGATAGCCGGCCGCCGCCGCGCTCATCGCGATCGTGAGAAACCGCAGCCCCGAAAGCCAGCACCGCTCGCGATTGGCGAGCCACCCCTGGAAATAGCCGACCGTAAACAGCGTCAGCGCCGTCGTCGCCATCGCGGCGATCAATCCAGCGTGAACCGTGGCGATAAAGATGAACGGCAGTAGCGGCACCAGCGCGCCCGTGAGGAACGCCGCACCCATCGTGATGCCGTCGAGCAGCGCATTGCCGCCGGCGCTGCCGAGTCCATAAAGTTTGGCTTCGACGGTGGTGAGCAAGGCATGCGGCGAGCCGCTGAGCAGCTTAACCACGCGATACGCGGCCTCGCGCGTGAGCCCTTCACCAGCGAGCTTTTCCAGCAGCTCCTCCTGCAGGACGTAAGGTTGCGCGGCGGCTTCCTGCCGGGTGCGCGCCAACTCGCCGCGAATCACTTCGACCTCGGCGCGCGTGCCGAGATACGCTCCCGCGCCCATCGAGAGCGCTCCTGCCGCGGTCGAGGCAAGCGCCGCCATGATGATCTGCGTGCGGCCGTTAACCGCGCCGCTCAATCCCGCCAGTACGCCGGCGGTGGTAAGGACGCCGTCCTGCACGCCGAAGACGATCTCACGCACGCTCGAGAGGCGTTCGAAGAGGCGCCGCTTTTCGGCGGGATCGAGCGCGACGGCCACCGGCTAAAGATCGCTTTCGAGGGGACCGAAGCCGGCGCCCGGCTGCCATTCCGCCGGACACAGGCGGCCGGTGCGGATGGCCCGCACGATGCGCAGCGTTTCGCTTACGCTCCGTCCGATGTTGAGCGGGCATGCCATGGCGAAAGCGATCTCGCGCCTGCGATCGACTACGAAGGTCGCGCGCAGAGCGACCTTCTTCGTTTCGTCGAAAACTCCGTAAGCGCGTGCGACTTCGCCGCGTTCGTCTGCGAGCAAGGGGTAATCGATTCCACCCAGCTCGCGAATCCAGCGGATGTGACTCTCGGCCGAATCGACGCTGACGCCGATCAGGCTGGTGTTCTCAGCGCGGAACTCGGCGATCCGATGATGAAATCCAACCACCTCGGTCGGGCAGATGAACGAAAAATCGCGCGGGTAGAAGAACAGCACCAGCATCTCGGTCGTGATCTGCCGGAGCGCGAGCCGATCGATTCGATCGCCTTTCGCGCACGGCAGGTCGAAGGGCGGCGCAACATCACCGGGCTTGAGCATCGCTATTCACCGAAGCACCTGAAGTACTCAAGGGAGCGACCAATTCAAAGAGGCTACTCAATCTCATAGACCAGCGAAACAGTCGCAGGCACCGTGATCTCGTTGGGCTGGACCGGCGTAGGCGCGCTCGCCGCCGCCATCGCCATCATCCGCGGCTCGACCGGCATCGGCCGGGGCTCCGAAATCGTCGAGGCGCTCGCGATGCGTCCGAGCTTGACCCCCAGCGCGGCGGCGAGCGCCTGTGCCTGCGTCTGCGCATCCTTGGAAGCCTTCGTGATCGCTTCGCTGCGCGCATGACCGTCGTCCTGGAGCGCGAAATTCAAAAAGTTGATCCGATTCGCGCCGGCCGCGATCGCGGTGTCGATCAATCCACCGAGCAGATCGATCGCGCCGGTTTGGATCGTGATCGAATTTTCGGCGCGATAACCGACGATCGTCGGCTTCGACTGCTCGGTTTGATTCGAATACTCGGGGTAGAGCGAATACCCCCCGGTCCAGACGCGGCCTTTGCCCTGGAGCTTGCCCTCGAGCGCCTTCACGACCTTTTGCGCAAGATCGGCGTTGAGGTTCGCGCACTCCTGCGCGGTGACGGCATGGGTCTCGATCGCGAGGTTGAGGAACGCGAGGTCAGGCGTCGCATGGGCTTCGCCATGGCCGCGCACTTCGATCGTGCGCAACGGCTGAGCAGACGGGGGCTGCGCCGGCATCATCGGGCCCTGCGCGCGCGCAGCAGGTAGAGCAGCCGCGAAAAGGATGATCGACGCGGTCGCCATTGTAATCCAAAGCTTCATCGATTCGTCTCCTGTCGGTTGCCTCGGCTTGAGGCTATCCTTATTGATGTTCAACACTGACGATTCAACTGCATCGACCAGCGGATCGCCCCGCTGCTGCTCAATGTTGACGGGATAACTGGATGGCTTACAAGCAGGACGACAAGAAGGTAACCCCGCGCAGCCAGGACTTTGCGGCCTGGTACAACGATATCATCCTGCGCGCGGAGCTGGCGGATTATTCGCCGGTGCGCGGATGTATCGTGTTCCGGCCCGACGGCTTCGCGGTCTGGGAAGCGCTGCGCGACGAGCTCGATCGGCGCATCAAGGAGACCGGCGCGCGCAACGCCTATTTTCCGCTCTTCATCCCGCAAAGCTTTCTGCAAAAGGAAGCGCAGCATGTCCAGGGCTTCGCGCCCGAGGTCGCAGTGGTGACGCATGGCGGCGGGAAGGAACTCGAGGAGCCGCTGATCGTGCGGCCGACCAGCGAGACGATCATCAATCACATGTTCGCGCAATGGATTCACTCGCATCGCGACCTGCCGCTGATGCTGAACCAGTGGTGCAACGTGGTGCGATGGGAGATGCGCACGCGGCTCTTTCTGCGCACCGCCGAATTCCTGTGGCAGGAGGGGCATACGGCGCACGCGACACGCGAAGAGGCCGAGCGCGAGACGCTCACGATGCTCGAGACGTATCGCGGGTTCATCGAGGAGTTCCTCGCCGTGCCGCTAATCTACGGGCGCAAGAGCGCGGCGGAGCGCTTCCCCGGCGCCGAAGAGACATACACGGTCGAAGGCCTGATGGGCGACGGACGCGCGCTGCAGTGCGGCACCTCGCATTTTCTGGGACAGAATTTCGCCAAGGCGTTCGAGATCCGCTTTTTGGACGAGCAGAACCAGATGCAGTTCGCATGGCAAACGAGCTGGGGCGTTTCGACGCGCCTGCTCGGCGCGCTGGTGATGGTCCACGGCGACGACCAGGGTCTGCGGCTGCCGCCGGCGGTCGCCTCGACGCAGGTCGTGATCGTGCCGATCTGGCGCAAGCCCGAGGAACGCGAAAAAGTCCTGCACGCAGCGGCGAACGTGTTTCAGGCGCTCAAGACAGCGGGGGTGCGCGTGCGCGTCGATGAGCGAGAAGGCGTCACGCCGGGATTCAAGTTCAATGACTGGGAGATGCGCGGCGTGCCGCTGCGGATCGAGATCGGGCCGCGCGATGTCGCCGCGGGCGAAGTAGTCGCCGCGCGCCGAGACCTTGCGGGGCCAACCGCGAAAAGCAAGCTGGTATCATCAACGGTCGCCGAGCGCGTGCCGGCGCTGCTCAATGAGATCCAGAAGAATCTGCTGACGCAGGCGCGCGATGCGATGCTGGCGAACACGCGGCAGTTCGATTCTTATGACGCGCTGCGCGCGCAAATGGAAGGCGAAGGCGGGGGAGGCTTCGCGGACATCTATTGGTGCGGCAAGGCGGAGTGCGAAACGAAAATTCGCGAGGAGACCCGCGCGACCTGCCGCGCTATTCCGCTCGATCAAAAGGTCGAGGTCGGCGCGTGCATCGTATGCGGCGAACCCGCCCCGGAACGCGCCCTCTTCGCGAAGGCGTATTGATAGAGAGCTAAAGCAGATCCGCTGAATGGTTGATCGCGAGTTCTTTAATCTCCTCGAAGTTGATCGATTTTTTCGGCGGCTGGCAGGGGTTGGACTTTGCGATGCGATTGTCTACCTGCGCGGCGTCCTGAGCGGCGAATGAATCGACCTGATGAAACGCGCCCTTCTTGATCCGAAAGACGCGGACATTGCCGTCGCGAACCGAGCGCGTGAGGCCGCATCGCGAGCAGACCATGATGTTGCCGTCGCCATTCACACTCTCCCAATCGTGCGCGCGGCTCGATGAGGCCACTGGGCTGCTGCGGAGCGTATGCGGCGCGAACTTGTAGCTGAGGTGCATTGCGTCGCGCACCTGGCGCATCGTCTCGTCGGCGACCGCGCGGCCGCGCCGCGTTCCCTCGATCAGGATTTCGCGGACTTGCTCGGGTTTCGCCCTGTAACGCTCGCGCGCTTCGCGAATCGGCTCGAGCGTCAGCTCCAGCGCGCGAAACAGTTTCTCCTTCACCTCGACATCGCCGACCTTGCCATCCCGATAACGCTCCTTGAGCTCGGCGACCTCGGCCTTATCCGGGTTGAAGACGTCGTGATAGGTGAAAACCGGATTGCCTTCGACGCGGCCCGGATCGGTCGGCCGGATGCGCTTCGGGTCGGTGTACATCGACATCACGCGCCGGCGCACCTGCTCCGATGAATCGCCGAGATAGATACAGTTGTTGAGCGACTTCGACATCTTGGCGCCGCCGTCGGTGCCCGGCAGACGCGCAACCGTGCCGAGCCGCGCTTCGGGCTCGATCAGGACCGGTGCGTACAGCGAGTTGAAGCGCCGCACGATTTCGCGCGTCTGCTCGATCATCGGAAGCTGATCTTCGCCAACCGGAACCAGGTCGGCCTTGAAGATCGTGATGTCAGCCGCCTGCGAAATCGGATATGACCAGAAGCCGACCGGCACGCCGCGCGTGAAATTGCGCTGCTTGATCTCCTCCTTGACGGTCGGGTTGCGCTCGAGCGTCGCGACCGTCACCAGGTTCATGAAATAGATGGTGAGCTCGGTCAGCTCGGGGACCATCGACTGGATGACAATTTTGGTCTTCTCCGGATCGATCCCGACCGCGAGGTAATCGAGCGCGACCTGTACAATGTTCCCTTCGAGGCGCTCGGGATGCTCGAAGTTGTCGGTCAGCGCCTGCACGTCGGCGATGAGCACGAAGGTGTCGTACTCGTGCTGCAGCCGCACGCGATTCTGGAGCGAGCCGACGTAATGTCCGAGATGGAGCGGGCCGGTCGGCCGGTCGCCGGTGAGGATTCGCTTCGCCATCGTCTCAAAGAGCCTTCAGCAGCCCGCGCAGCGTCTTAAGGTCGGCGGCAATGTCCTTCATCTCTTCGCCATGCTCGGTTTCGAGGCACATCGCGATGCCGGCGAAGCGCGGGTCATTGATCAGCCGCTCGAACGGCTCGATCCCGATGTAGCCCTTGCCGATATGCTCATGGCGATCGACGTGCGAGTTGAACGGCTTGAGCGAGTCATTCAGATGAAACGCGACGATGCGGTCGAGACCGATCTTCTCATCGAGCTCGCCGAGCGTGCGTTCGTAGCCCTCCGCCGTGCGGATGTCGTAACCCGAAGCGAAAGCGTGCTCGGTATCGAAACAAAGCCCGAGCCGCTCATTTTCTTTCACCGCATCGAAGATGCGGCCCATCTGCTCGAACGTGCAGCCGAGATTCGAGCCCTGGCCGGCGGTGATCTCGAGTGCGATGCGCGTGCGGAAACCGCCGCACGAAGCGTGCGCCTCGTCGATTGACGCCGCGATCGTCTTGAGGCCGGCAGCTTCGCCGGAGCCGACGTGCGAGCCTGGATGCGCGACCAGGTAGGGCACGCCGAGCATCTCGCAGCGCTCGAGCTCGTCGATGAAGTTGACGATCGATTTCTTGCGCAGCATCGCGTCCGGCGCGCCGAGGTTCAGCAGATACGAATCGTGCGCGATCACGATCGTGATGCCGTATTCCTTCCGGTTGCGCTTGAACGCCGCCACTTCTTCCATTGTGTAGGGCTTCGAGGCCCACTGCCGCGTCGACTTGGTGAAAATCTGGATGCTGTCGCATCCAATCCGCGCGCCGCGGGCGAGTGATTCGGCGACGCCGCCCGCGATCGACACGTGCGCGCCCAGCAGCGGCTTGTTGACGGAAGTTTCGGCAGCCATCGAAGTCTTCAGCACCGCCCCTCAGGCTCGCGATTTTATACGATTGCTCAGTGGATGCGCGACCGGCGCGTTGAGCGCGATGACGTGCCATGATAATTGCCGGAGGTGCCGATGCATCCGATAAAATCCGTCGGGCTCGTGGTCAAGCGCGACGACGAACGGGCGCTTAAGCTCGCGCGCCACCTTTGCCATTGGATTCGAGCGCAGGGTCTGATCGCGATCGTCGAAAGCCAGTTCGCAGGGCAGCTCGAAGCCGAACCGCACGACACGCGGGCGCTGGCGGCGCGCGCCGATCTGATCGTCGTGCTCGGCGGCGACGGCACGTTGCTCGGGGTCGCGCGGCTGATTGGAAAACGCGAGACGCCGATTCTCGGCGTGAATCTCGGCGGCCTCGGCTTCCTCACCGAAATCACGGTCGATGAAGCGTTGCCGACCCTCGGACGGATCGTCGCCGGCGACTACGACGTCGACCGGCGCATCACGATCGAAGCGATCATCGAGCCGCGCGAGGGCTCGCATCGCCATCAGATTCGAAATTTTTGCGCGCTCAACGACGTGGTGTTGAATCGCCACGCGCTCGGCAAGATGCTCGACATGCACGTGACCGCGCGCGGGGAGTTGTTTTGCATCTATCGCGCGGATGGACTTATCATCTCGACGCCGACCGGCTCGACGGCTTACGCGCTCAGCGCCGGCGGCCCGATTCTTTACCCGACGCTCGCCGTTACGTTGCTCGCGCCCATCTGCCCGCATACGCTCACCAATCGCCCGGTCGTTCTGCCCGATGACTTCGAGCTGGAAATTCGACTGGGTCCAACCGACCACGACGCACGCGTTACGGTCGACGGCCAGGAGACGGCCGACGTCGGCCCGAGCGATCTCATCCGGATTCGCCGCGGCAGCCATGCCGTCGCGCTGGTGCGCTCGGCCCATCCGTACTTCGAAATCTGGCGCAACAAGCTGCGCTGGGGATGAGGCGCTGCGCGGGGCGGAGGCGGATCGGATGCTGATCGAACTGCGTATCCGCAACTTCGCCGTCATCAAGGAGGCGGAGCTCGTGTTCGGCCCCGGACTCAATGTGCTCTCGGGCGAGACCGGCGCCGGCAAGACCATCATTATGAGTGCGCTCGGCCTGCTGCTCGGCATCCGCGCCTCGCCCGACATGATCCGCGCCGATGCGAAAGAGGCGACGGTCGAGGGGCTGTTCGAGCTTGAAGGCGATTCGCCCGCGATCGAGACACTCGGCGAGATCGCCGGTCACAATGGCAACCATGAGCTGCTGATTCGCCGCACAATCACGGAGGGTGGCCGCTCGCGCGTCGTGATCAACGATCAGATGGCGACGGTGCAGACGCTGGCGCGGCTCGGCGCGAGCCTGGTCCAGGTCTACGGCCAGCACGAGCAACAGACGCTGCTCCGCAACGAGAGCCATCGCCAGATCCTCGATCGTCACGCGGGACTCGAAGCGATGCTCGCGGAGTATCGCGCCGCATACGATCGCGCGCGCGAATTGCAGTCGCGGCTTGACGAACTTATGCGGCGCGAGAGCGAGCGCGCCTCGATGCTGGAGCTTGCGCGCTTCCGCGTGATGGAACTGGAACGCGCGAACCTGAAACCGGGCGAGGACGAGGAGCTAAATCGCGAGCGCGCGATGCTGGCCAACGCGGCGCGGCTGATGGCCGCGGCGGCGGAGGCGCATCAGATGCTTACCGGCGACGAGGCGGGCTCAATCGCGCGCGCCGGCGCGCGATTGAGCGAAGCCGCGGCGATCGATCCGAAGATCGCCGCAGCGCTCGAGATGGTCGCGGCGGCGCGCGCCAATCTCGACGAGGCGGCGCGCGCGCTCGAAGATTACCTGGACCGCGAGGCGGCCGATCCCGCCCGCCTCGAGCAGGTCGACGCACGGCTCCAGGAGCTGACGCGGCTCAAGCGCAAGTACGGCGGCTCGATCGAGAGCGCGATCGAAACCCTGGCTCGTTCGCGCGACGAGATCGCGGCATTGGAAAACGTCGAGAGCGAACGCGCGGCTGCGGTACGCGCGCTCGAAACGGCACTTAACGAGCTGGCGGCGATGGCCGACGAACTTCACAAGCGACGGCTTCGCGACGGCGCGGAGCTCGAGCGGCTGATGGCGGCGGAGCTTAAGACGCTCGGGATGCGCAACGCGGCGTTCGCGGCGCGCGTCACCGCGATCGACGCAAGCGAGGCCGGCCTCGTTCATCAGGGAATCGCTTTGGGCTCGTCAGGCGCGGACGCGGTCGAGTTCCTGCTTGCGCCGAACCTCGGCCAGACGCCGATGCCTCTCGGGAGGGTCGCTTCGGGCGGCGAGCTTTCGCGCGTGATGCTCGCGCTCAAGCGATTGGAGGCGCAGCGCCGCGGGCTGCCGACGATGATCTTCGACGAAGTCGACGCCGGAATCGGCGGCGAGATCGCGCAGGTCGTCGGGCGCAAGCTCAAACAGCTCGCGCGATTCCATCAGGTGCTGTGCGTCACTCATCTGCCGCAAATCGCGGCCTTTGCCGATCATCATTTCGTCGTCGAGAAGCTGGAGCGCGGCGGATCGACCACCAGCCGCGTGACAACGCTTGAGCCCGGCGAACGCACCGACGAAATCGCGCGGATGCTGGGCGGAGCGCAAATCTCGGACAAGCTCCGGCGCGCCGCCCGGGAACTGATCGAACGGGCGCAAGGCTGATATCCATCGGCGCATATGGCAATTGACCGCCAGGCTTCTCTCGGCGAGCGGCAGCTCCAGGGCTTGACCACCGAGGAGGCGCGCAAGCGTCTTCTGGAGTATGGGCCGAACGCCGTGGCCGAGGAGAAGCAGCATCTGCTGCTGGCGCTGCTCGGCAAATTCTGGGCGCCGGTCCCGTGGATGCTTGAAGTTACGATTGTTCTCGAACTGATGTTGAGGAAGTTCATCGAGGGCTTCGTCATCGGGCTGTTGCTGATCTTCAATGCGTCGCTGAGCCTGCTCCAGGAAAATCGAGCGCGGAGCGCGCTCGAATTGTTAAAAAAACGGCTTGCCGTCCCCGCCCGGGTTTTGCGTGATGGCGTATGGCGGCTGGTTCCGGCGGAGGAATTGGTGCCGGGTGATTGCGTGCATTTGCAGTTGGGAGATGTTGTGCCGGCTGACATCAACCTGCGCGCGGGAGAAGTGCTGATCGATCAGTCGGTGCTTACCGGGGAGTCGGTGCCGAGCGAAATCGGCGAGGGCAAGACCGCTTACGCCGGTTCGCTGGTCCAGCGGGGCTGGGCGAACGGCGAGGTCATCGCAACCGGCAGTCGAACCTTCTTCGGCCGGACCGCCGAGTTGGTGCGTTCGGCGAAAACCGGCAGTCATTTGGAGAACATCATCTTCGCCATCGTGAAGTACATGGTTGCGATGGACACCGTCCTGGCGGCGGTCGTGTTTCTTTATGCCACCGCGATGCGGATGCCGCTCACCGATACGCTGCCGTTCGTGCTGATCCTGTTGGTCGCTTCGGTTCCGGTTGCGCTGCCCGCCACTTTCACGCTGGCGACGGCCCTCGGCGCCGTGGAATTAGCCGGAAAAGGCGTGCTGGTCACGCGCCTGTCTGCGATCGAAGAAGCGGCCGCGATGGACATGTTGTGCAGCGATAAGACCGGAACGATAACCAGGAACGAGTTATCGGTGGCGGCCTCCCACTCCTACCCGCCCTTCAACGATCAAGACCTCTTGCGGTTCGGGGCCTATGCGAGCGACGAAGCAGGCCGTGACCCGATCGATCTCGCGGTTCTCGCGGCTGCGAAAGCCGCGGGTATGCTCGCGCCCGGGACCCAGCGGTTCAAATTTATTCCATTCGAGCCGGCAACCAAGCTGGCCGAGGCTGTGATCATTCAGGATGGCAAGGAAGTGCATGTCCTTAAGGGAGCGCCGCAGGCGGTCGCCGCGCGCGCAGGCCATCCCGCCGACATCGACGCCGATGTCGCGCGGCTGGCGTCGGGAGGTTACCGGGTGCTGGCGGTAGCCGGCGGTCCCCAGGGCGCCATCCGCATAATGGGGCTCCTCGCGCTTCACGATCCTCCGCGCGATGACTCGAAACGTTTAATCGCCGGTCTAAACGAATTGGGCGTACGCGTCGCGATGGTGACGGGAGACGGAATCGCGACCGCTCGGGCGATCGCCGCCGAGGTCGGGATCGCAGGCCGCGTTTGTACTTCGGCGGATCTGCGCAGGAACATCGAGCAGGCGCTCGATTGTGCGGTCTTCGCGAACGTCTTTCCGGAAGACAAGTTTCATCTGGTGCGCGTTCTCCAGAAGGCAGGGCATGTGGTTGGAATGACAGGCGACGGGGTCAACGACGCGCCCGCTTTGAAACAGGCGGAAGTCGGCATCGCGGTTGCCAACGCCACCGACGTGGCCAAGGCTTCCGCCAGCCTGGTGCTCACCAATCCCGGTTTGATCGACGCGCTCGCGGCCGTCGCAACCAGCCGTTGCATCTACCAGCGGATGCTGACCTACACGCTCAATAAGATCATTAAGACCGTCGAGATCGGACTGTTTCTGAGCGTCGGCGTGATTCTGACCCGCAGCTTCATCGTCACGCCGCTGCTGATCGTCCTGCTGCTGTTCACCAACGACTTCGTGACCATGTCAATCGCGACCGACCACGTCTTGCCATCCAGAATGCCCGATCGCTGGAAAATCCGGGCCCTGATGCTGGCGGGAATGAGCCTCGGCGCGCTCGTCCTGCTTCTGTCGTTCGGAATATTTTTGTATGCGCGCGCTGTTCTGCGCCTGCCGCTCCCTCAGTTGCAGACCCTGGTCTTCATAACCCTCGTGTTCACCGGTCAGGGAATGGTCTACCTGGTGCGCGAGCGCCGCCATCTTTGGCATTCCGCGCCAAGCCGATGGATGGTGGTCAGCTCGATAGTAGATGTCGCGGTCGTCGGTTTGATGTCGCGGGCGGGGATTTTGATGTCGCCGTTGCCGGGTCCGCTGATCGGCTCAGTGCTTCTGACATGCGCGCTCTATCTGATTGCGCTCGACTTTCTGAAGGTGCCAATTTTGCAACGCGCCCGCTGAGCCATCCACAGCAGCTAAGTTACAGATTCGGAGAAAGTTGATTGTTTCTTTCATCCGCCTGATCGCCGGCGATTTCGGCGCGGCGGGCTTTTCCGCTATCCTTGCCGCCTTGCCTTCCGCCGACGAGCATAATCGCACTTCCGTTCCATTGCTTCGGTTCACGATGCTGTGGTTGGCGGGCTTCGATCTGCGCATCACAGTGCTTGCGATCCCGCCGATTATACCGCTGATCCATCGCGACCTCGGGCTCAGCGAAGCCGGTGTCGCCGCGCTGACCGGATTGCCGGTGCTGCTGCTGGCCTCCGCAGCGACGCTGGGCTCGATGCTTATCGCGCGCTTTGACGCACGCCGGGCGATCATCTTCGGCCTTGCGCTGATTGGGGTGGCGTCGGCGCTCCGCGGCGTCGGCCCGTCGCTCCCGATGCTGTTCACGATGACCTTCCTGATGGGCGCAGGCATCGCTATCACGCAGCCGGCCCTCCCTTCGCTGGTCTATCATTGGCTCCCGGAGCGTATTGGAATTGCTACCGCGATTTACACCAATGGTCTTTTGATGGGCGAGGTGATCGGCGCCGCGCTTACGACTCTCTCGTTGGTGCCGATCGCCGGAAGCTGGCAGGGTGCGTTGGCAATCTGGGGAATCATCCCGATCGTCTCGGCGCTGATACTATGGCGGACCACGCCGGCCCTCGGACGGCGGCGCGAAGCGGATGAGCGCCCCGGATGGTTCCCCGATTTCCGCGATGCCGCCACGTTGCGGCTCGGTCTCACTCAGGCCGGCACCTCGATCGCCTACTTCGGCGCGAACGCGTTCATCCCGGACTATCTGCATTCGATACACGCGTCGCATCTGATCGCTCCATCGCTCGGATGGTTAAACGCCGGGCAGATTCCGGCATCGATCGTGGTCGGCCTTTTTCCGGCGCTGTTCGTCGGCAAGCCGCGATCGATCCAGGCCGGCGCGATCGGTACGCTGTTGGGCCTGCTGATGTTCTTCGCACCGTATGCGTGGTGCCGGATGGCGGGCGCGGCGTTGATCGGTTTCGCATCCTCGGTCGCGTTCGTGGTCAACTGGGTCTTCCCGCCGCTGCTCGCAAAAAGCCCGGACGACATCCATCGGATGACCGCCGGGATGTTCACCATCGGCTACGGTCTGGCGTTCATCATGCCGCTTTTGGGCGGCGTCGCATGGGACCGCACGGGAATCGCCGCGACTTCGCTCGCGCCGGTCGCGATCGGCGCGATTTTCCTGTTCATGGGCCCAATGGGTCTCACGATCCCGCAGCGTGACCTGCGCGAGGCCGAACGCGTCGCGGAAAGCGGTTGATCGGCGAGTCGAAACCCGCCGCCTCTTCCAACCGCACAGGGATCAGGGATAAATAAGAACTTACCGCACAGGAGGTGTATCCTAATGGCCCAGGGATTCGACACTGTGCTCCGAGGCGGGTGTGTAATCGACCCCGCTCAGTCGATCAACGGTATCAACGACGTTGCGATCAAGGACGGCAGGATCGCCGCGATCGGAAAAGAACTCGATACCAGCGGCGCCGAGGTTATCAATGTCGCGGGCTCGATAGTCACGCCGGGCCTGGTCGATATCCACGTCCACGCTTACGGCATGCTGGGGTTCGCGTGGCCGGACCGGGTCGGGATTACGCAGGGCGTCACGACCTTCGTCGAGCCCGGCGGCCCGGGCGTCATATCGTATCCCGAGTACCGGGCGCTGACTCGCGGCGCGTTGATCACCAACCTCTATTGCGGTGCCTACATCAGCCCGACGGGCATCAGCGGCATCGAGGTCGTCGATGGCGACATCCGCGAGCTGGTTGATATTCCGATCGCTGAGTGGATCGATCTCGTCGAAGCGAACCGCGACGACATCCGTTATCTCAAGGTTGGAGCGTTCTCGAATTACGGCGCCGGTGTGGTGAAGCTCGGCAAGGGGATGGCGGACATCCTCGGGCTGCCGCTCTATATCCACATCGGCGATTTCATGAAGAGCTACAAGACCACCACGACGCCGACCGCCTTCAACATGGCGGAAAAGGGCGACATGGTGACGCACATCTATCATTCGAACCCCGGGAGCATCCTGGAGGACGACGGCCGAGTGCGTCCCGAGGTCTACGCGGCCGAGAAGCGCGGCGTGCTTTTCGATATCGGATACGGCGCGTACAACTTCAGCTTCGTGACGGCGGAAAAGGCGCTGCCGCAGGGCATCGTCCCGCATATCATCAGCTCCGATTTGCAGCAGGTGAACGTCACGGGGCCGTGCTACTCGCTCGCCAACGTGATGTCGATTTTCCTGAAGCTGGGGCTCACGCCCGAGCAGATCATCGAGCGCGTGACGATCAACGCGGCTCGCTCAGTCGGCTTGGAAGATCGGCATGGTACGCTGCACGTCGGACGCGCGGCGGACATCACGGTCCTTAAGATCGAAGAGGGCGACTTCGAGTTTGCCGACACGCAGGGCAACAAGCGCAAAGGTAATCAGCGCTTCATGCCGACGATGGTCTTCAAGGACGGCCGCCGCCATCCGATCGATATGGAGATCGCGCAGGAATATAACAACTGGTGCATGGACGTCGCGACCGACCATATCCCGGAAGCGGCCATGCGACTGAGCCCGATCCAGAAGGATTTCATCGGCGCGCTGGCCCGCGCGATTGACGACGTGCGCTGGGAGGCGAAGGAGTTCAACACTGTCTATGTCAGCATGCCGACGGCGATCGAATTGCATCGTCGCTTCCAGGCCACACAGCGGGCGGTTGGGCTTCCGCTCAAGGATGCGCTGCTTGCCCTGATGGCGTGCATGTTCGATTCGCCGTTCACCTATCAGTCGGGCGTGGTGATCGCGCGCCAGCCGCGCGAGTTCATTATGGAGCGCCTGGCTGCGGTGGCCAACGGCCACGCGCAGGCGGCGGCCTGAGAACCGGAGACTCGCAACGTTTCGATGGCTGAATCCGACTGGATTGTGATCGAGGGCGTCAACCCGGCGACCGCTCAGTACCCGCTGGGCGTCGCTGCCGGCGGAGAGGAGATTCTGATTTTCCGCGTCGGCGCAAAGCTCTGCGGCATCCAGCGCATCTGCCCGCACCAGGAAGCCGACCTTGAGGGCGGCAAGGTCATGGGCGAGATGCTCAAATGCCCGCATCATGGATACATCTTTCGCTTCGACACAGGCCGTTGCCTTAATTTTCCCGGCGTCAACGCCGATGTATACGAGGTCTCGACCGATAACGACACGCTGCGCGTACGCCGCCGCACGTGAGCGAACTGGATTGGAATTAACTCGGTTAATCCGGATGTTTACGAATCCGAACTTGATGATGAAGTGGAAGCAGGCAATAGTCGCGGGATTCGCGGTGCTGATCGGGATCGCGTTGATGCCGGTCCCGCCGGTGCGCGCGCTCAGCCTGTCTTCGCTTATCGGTAATAGTTCCGAACCTGACAACATCAAGAAGATTCACGTCGCCGAACTCGTCGCCCTGATGCACAATCCCAGGGCGCACGTCGTCATCTATGATGCGAATCTGAATGACGTGCGGGCAAAATACGGGATCATACCCGGCGCGCGGCTGCTGAGTTCAGCCGACGGATACGATCTCTCTGAACTGCCGGCGGACAAGCATGCGAAGCTGGTCTTTTACTGCACCAACCTGCATTGAATGGCTTCCGATGAAGCCGCCCGGCGGGCGGCAAAGGCCGGTTACTCGGACCTCTTCGAAATGAAAGACGGCATCGTGGGATGGGACGCCGCAGGCGAGCCGCATGTGCCCCTCGCCTCCTACAAATCGGCATCCGCCGATTGAGTCTTCCCGATCCTGTTGCGTGTGAGCGTTGAGCCCCGCCGCGAGACGCCCGCACGTGTGACTTTGCGCGAGACCACTCCGCGCGCGCTTCTCCTCGGTGTCCTGCTCGCGCTGATTCTCGGCGCAGCCAACGCGTACCTCGGCCTTTTCGCAGGGATGACGGTCTCCGCCAGCATCCCGGCGGCCGTCATCTCGATGGCGATCCTGCGCGCGCTTGGCGGCGCGACGATACTAGAGAACAATCTCGTGCAAACAGTGGCATCGGCGGGCGAGGCGGTCGCGGCCGGCGCGATCTTCACTTTTCCGGCGCTGGTCATCATGGGATATCGCGGCGCGCTCTCGTACTGGCACATCACGATCCTGTGCCTGGTGGGCAGTACGAT
>Ga0070737_10001562_pt1 | contig 31971 bp, 27 predicted proteins | sample Coa_R1_10_FD_66438 | JGI IMG/M metagenome (GOLD analysis project Ga0070737, IMG submission 66438) | Surface soil microbial communities from Centralia Pennsylvania, which are recovering from an underground coalmine fire - Coalmine... | ecosystem: Environmental > Terrestrial > Soil > Unclassified... | reverse complement strand
GCTTCCCAAGCCGAAGGTCGCGGGTTCGAGGCCCGTCGTCCGCTTGGCAGAAGGCCCGGTCGCGGGTCGGGCGCCGGGCCTTCACAGGGGCATCTGGCGTTGGGGCAGCGCTTCTGATCGCTTGTGGCCGAAAGAATCCGGGCCGTCGTGGTCGAGGTTGTCCCCGGCGGCGCACCCCGTGAGGTGGCGGTGCTCCCGCCCTGGTCTGCTGCAGTTGGCGGCGCGCAGGGCGACCTGAGGTCCATTGGCCGCGGCTGATTGCTCCGGCGGCGAGGACGGGAGCAAGCGGCGTGCAGACGGTGTCGACGATCCAGGGTCGTGCCCGCCGGCGCCGCCGCCGCGGGGCCGCGATCAGTGGTTGGTGCCGCGGACCTGTTTGCGCTTCGCTGACCGTGACCCGCTCGTCTGAGCTGTGCTGGAGCTGATCCTCGCCGGCGTGAGCACGCCCGCTGCCGGCCGCGCGCGGGAACCGGTCGACGAGTCGGTCCAAGCGACGGCACGATTGACATGCCACCTGGCGTGAGAGAGACCGCGCGCCTCCAACGTCGGCGACTTCGCGATCCTCGCCGACCTTGTCGATGCCCGGGCCACCGGCCCGCCGCCGCCGGCGCAGATGCGCGGCCCTGCGCCAGACTGAGCTCGCACGGGGCGCGGACAGGCGACGCCCCGCTCAGGTTCCAAGCACGTTTGGGTCCGCGCCGGGAGAGCCCGCGCTCACCGTGCGGCGCCCTCGCCGCGCCGTGCGCCCGGTCCCGGCCGGAGCTCGATCTCGCCAGGTCCTGCCTGCTTGCCGCAGCGGTCGCAGTGCAGGTCCGGCCGGATATCGCCGCCGCAGCCGGCGTGGAGGGTGAGTCGCGGCGGCCCGCCCCGGGCGGGGTAATAGCGGTCGCCCCATTTCATCAGCATGATCAGGGCCGGCGCGAGCTCGCGCCCCTTGCCGGTGAGCACGTATTTGGGACGGCCTGGACGCTCCTGGTCGGCAACGCGCTCAAGGACCCCCTCGTCGCAGAGCAGCTTGAGCCGCTTGGCGAGCACGTTGGACGCGATCCCGAGCTTGTCCTGGAACTCCTCAAACCGTGTGAGGCCAAGTAGAGCGTCGCGCAGGATCAGCAGCGTCCAGCGCTCGCCAACGATCTCAAGCGATCGGGCGATCGAGCAGACTTGGTCTGGATAGTCGCGCTGGAGCACGACCAAATCCTAGTTGACTTGCTTGACAAAAGCCAGCTTCGCCGGTAGCTTGCCTTGCGTGAAGCAAGTTAGCCTCTGACCGCGGGAGTAGTGATGCAACGCAACAAGACCCTGATCCGGGTCTCGCTGCTGTTGGCGGCGTTCGTGATCAATCTCGACACGACGATCGTCAACGTCGCGCTGCCGTCGCTTGTGCGCCAGCTGCACGCGTCCAACTCGCAGCTGCAGTGGGTCGTCGACGCGTTCAACTTGGTGTTCGCGGGATCGGTGCTCGCCGCTGGCAGCCTCTCAGACCGGCTCGGGCGCAAGGGGATGCTGCTCACCGGCCTGTCGGTCTTCGGTCTGGCGAGCCTCGCGGGCGGGCTGATGGACAGCGCCGGCGCGCTGATCGCGGCGCGCGCGGTGATGGGCGCGGGCGCGGCGATGGTGTACCCCTCGACTTTGTCGCTGCTCACCAACGTGTTCACCGAGCGCTCGGAGCGCGCCCGGGCGATCGGGTCCTGGGGCGCGATCACGGGCGCGGCGATCGCGCTCGGACCGATCGTCGGCGGCTGGCTGCTTGGGGCGTTCGACTGGCGCAGCATCTTCTTCGCGATGGCCCCGGTCGCCGCGATCGGCGGCGTCCTGGCCGCCCGGTGCGTCCCGACATCGCGAGACCCGCACGCGCCACGGACCGACCGGGGCGGGTTTGCGCTGTCGACCGCTGCGGTCGCGCTGCTCGTCTACACGATCATCGAGGCGCCGAGCAACGGATGGGGCAGCGCGCGGACGCTCGGCAGCCTCGTGCTGACGGCGCTGCTGGTGGCGGCGTTCGCGATCTGGGAGCGGCGCACCGAGCATCCGATGCTCGACCTGAGCCTGTTCGGCAATCCGCGGTTCACGGCCGCCAGCGCCTCGTTCGCGATCTCGTTCTTCGCGCTGTCCGGGTTCATCTTCCTGGTCACCCAGTACTTCCAGTTCCTCAAGGGCTACGGGCCGCTGTCGACCGGCGTGCGGCTGCTGCCGGTCGCGTCGTTCGTCGCGATCTCCTCGACTCTCGGCGCCAGGCTCGCCGTGCGAATCGGCACCAAGCTGGTCGTCTCCTGCGGGCTGTTGCTGATGGCCGCGTTCTACCTATGGGTCGCGACCGCAGCAGCCACCACCGGCTACGGGACGATCGCCGCTCAGATGGTCGTGCTCGGGACGGGGATGGGCCTGACCAGCGCACCGGCGACCGAGGCGATCATGGGTGCCGTGCCGAAGGCCAAGGCCGGAGTCGGGTCCGCGGTCAACGACGCCACCCGACGGCTCGGCGGCACCCTGGGCGTCGCGGTGATCGGCAGCGTGTTCGCGTCGCTGTACACGAGCCGGCTCTCGGGCGCGCTCCCGGCCGGGCTCCCGGCCGCCCTCGCGCGGAGGGCGCACGCATCCGTCGGCGCTGCGCTCACCGTCGCGGCCAGGCTGGCCGATCGTGGCCATCCCAGGCTCGCGGCAGCCGTCCACAGCGCCGCCAGCTCGGCGTTCCTGGGCGGCTTCCACGCCGCCAACTACGTGTCCGCGGCCGTCGCCGCCGCGGGCGTGGTGATCGCCATGGCGCTGCTCCCTGCCCATCCGAGCCTCAGCGACTGTGACACAGCCGACATGGACGCACTCGGCTCGCCCGCAACGGCCGAAGCGCCGAACTGATCCCCACCACCAAGCCACAGGAGACAAAACACCATGACCAACCGGCTGCCGCCCGCCCAACCGGCTGCCGCCGGCTCCGCGATCGGCCGCACGACCGGGTTCGAGCCCGGCGGCCGCGACCGGGCCGCGACGGGCAGCATCGCCTCGGCGCTTGAGCGCAACCGCAAGTTCGCTGCCGCCGGCGGGCACGAAGGCGCAGTCGTGCTCCCCAGGCTGCAGCTGCTCGTCGTCACCTGTCTTGACCCTCGCGTCGACCCAGCACACTTTCTCGGCCTGGCGCTCGGCGACGCGATCGTCGTCCGCAACGTGGGCGGCCGAGTCACCCCGGAGGTGATCGGCGACGTCGCGTTCATCGTCCAGATGATGGAGAGGGCGCTGCCGGACGGCCCCCTGTTCGAAGTCGCCGTGATCCACCACACACAGTGCGGCGCCGCGGCGCTGGCCGAACACTCCTCGCGCCAAAGCTACGCCAACCGGATCGGCGCCGACGAGGCGGCTTTGCGCGACCGCGCCGTCCTCGACCCCGTCGCCACGGTCACACGCGACGTCGAGCGCCTCCGCTCCGCGGACGCGACCCTCGGGCGGGTGACCGTCTCAGGACACGTCTACGACGTCGCCACTGGTCTGCTTCAGACGATCCTCCCCGCCGGCGGCGCCCCAGGCCAGCAGCAGACACAACCAAAACCACCCCACCACGACCAAGCACCTTCTGGCGCTTGAGCGGACCGGCCGCCCCAGATGCCGGTGAAGCTCCGCCACGACGAGCCGGCCAGCAGATCCCATGCCAGCAGGCCTGGAGCGTTCGCAGCTCCCGGACGGCTCTGGAAGAGGGTCAGGCCGCCGCCCGCAGTGCCGGGCGCGCGTCGTTCCGGGGTGTCAGGAACTCGTGCGCTACCGAGACGACGTGACGTGTTGGTTCCAGCCACGGTAGGTGCCTTCGCAGTGCTGAAGGTCAAGCGCGTCTTTGAGCTCGCTGTAGTCGTGCTCGATTTGCCAGCGCATCTTCCCGAGGCGCACGAGCTTGCTGAGATCGGTGTCGGCGGGGAGGTTGGAGAGCCAGGACTGACGGGCGCCCGCCCCCCGATACTCTCTCTGTTGGCGCTGCACGTCCTCGGTCGTAGGCGGAGCTGCCGCCCTTGACGTCTAGGAGATAGCGAAGGTCGCGGTCCCCAAGCGAGCCGCCATCGGCTCGATCGATTCGCGCTTGCCATCGAGCATCAACCCGCGCACATGACACTCGCCCCAGCGTCGCTGATCCTTGCCGCGCCATCGCAGCCAACATCTCCTCGGTGAACTCCACCGAGCGCCCGCGCACCCGCGGGCCTGCCGAAGCAGCCGACCTGGCCCGACGTAGCGCCGAAAGCGTTCCGCCGGGGATTCGGTCGCGCCTGAAAGCAGCCACGACCGTCTCGTGACCAGAATGGGCGTCAAGCGCTCGCTCGACAGCGCCACCGCCGACGAGCGCTTTGCTCACCCGACGGCTGTGCAGGCGGCGATCGCATCGGCGACCGGAGCACACTTTCTGACCGCGCGAGCAGTGCTACCGGGCAGGCCCAGACCGAGTCAGCATGCCTCACGGTAGGGGCCGGAGATGATTCGCTCACAGAGCCCGATCAGCGGGCCGATCGGCATCTTCCGCGCGATTGCCAGCCCGGCATCGGCGCCGGGGCGAAGCAGATCGATGGTGCGCATCCAGGCCGTGTTCTGCCGCATCTGCATGGTCGCCATCCCGTGCTCCAGGAGCTTCCATGCGAGCTCGGGATCGCGCGACCGGTCGTACGGGGAGAGCTCGGCGAGCTGTGACGGTCGACACCTGTTGTGCTCGACATTGGCAAGGAGGATCAGGCGTTCGAGCGTGAGGTTCTTGACGAGTCGCTGCGTGAGCGCGGTGGCGTCCGGATGTGCGGCAAGGGTCCGTCCAGTCTGAGGGATTGGAAGCGGAGCCAGAAGCGCGCGCCATCGCCCTGTGAGCGCGCCTCTATCCACTGCACCCGGTGGGGTGTAGCTCGCACCGGGCTCTGCGATGATCGGCGGTCGGCGGACTGAGGCGCTGGCGCTCTGTGCCTGTCCGCTCAGCGCCGTCCAGCCGTTAGCGATGGATCCTAAGAATGGTGGTCGCTCGGACGGTGCGCCGGTATCCAGGATCTCCTTGATCCAGCGGCCGGTCGTCTTGGCCGCAAACCGCCGCATCTGCGAGCTGACGCCGCGTGCATTGGGATGCGGCACCGGGATGAGCCACGCGTTATGCCGGCCGATCGCAACGCTCAAGACCAAGCCGCCGCGCTGCGTCGTGCGAGAGCGGAAGTAGTTGTCCACCGTGGTACCGACCGCGACGATCACCTCCGGCCGCACCTGGTCGACGGTGCGCGCCAGGAACTCTTTCGCGCATGGGCTCGTCGTGAGATCGACTGGTGGGCTCGAGACCGTGGCGCACAACAGCAACTCGGTCACGGCAGCGTAATCCTCGAAGCGCGCGCCGATGCCGAACGCGGATTCGACGATCTCCATGTGCAGCTCGTAGTGGCGCTCGACTCCACCGCGCTTGATGTAAGGGCAAGTCGGGCGTCCGTGCGCATCGGGGATCCGGTTGCCGGCGAGCGTCTTGAAGGCTTCCGGGCTTCGCATGACGTCTTGATGGAGCCGCGCATTCGACGCCGACCGGCGCGGGTTGATGCCGACGAACAGCACGGGGGCTGCGGCCCTTGCGCCGATCGTCGCTGGGAACTTGTAATACCCCGCCTCCGGGCCCGCCAGCTCAAAGCCGAACGTCCGCGCGTCGCACTTCGCGCACACGTACACGTCGTCGAGCAAGGTCTGGCGAGCGTCGGACACTCAGCGACTCTATACGAGCACGTCCCGTTGCGTCCAGACCAGGTCAGGCCGCTATGACTGCTTTCCCCCACGGACGGCGCCCGTAGGGGGACGACCGCCGTCTTGAGAGACGTTCTCCTACCTGACCTTTGGCGTGGCCTTCCCAGCGGTTGGCGCCCGTGTCGTGTGTGGTCGCCGAGCGAGCGCGTCGGGTGACTCGTCGCGCACGGTCGGGAGCGGCCGTCCGTGGCCATGGGCCGAGCTCCTCACCCGACCTCGCACACGCGCTTGCGACCTGCTCCCGGTCGACCTGCGGGAACCCCGCCACGACCTGCCCTCAGCTGGCGGCAGCGTGATCAGCCTCCAGCAAGCCCAACGCGACGTGCAGACCGCGCTGGCCTGCTGGCAGGACCATTGCCCGGTCTGCCGGCGCACGCTGCCGCCATGACCAACCTGCCGAAGCCCTCCTGGACGCCCGGCGGTCCCACCCCGAGATGGCCAAGCTCGAACCCGCCGAGCTTGGCGCCGTCCGCATCCGCGGGCAGGCGCGGCAGATGCGGCTGCTCTGACTTTCGTCCCTGCGCGCAGCCGATCGCTGCACGCTGCCAACGGGATGCCCTCGACCAGAAGCCTCCGCGCCTCGTCGGATCGGCCGACCCCTGAACGGTGGTTCACGCGGGGCGGCAGCCGCGACCAGAAGCCTCCGCGCCTCGTCGGATCGGCCACCGTGGCTTAGCAGGCGCAGCGTCGTCGGTGGTCGATCATCCCAGGACCATGGGTCCTGCGATTGCGGTTCGCACAGCCAAAGACGCCGGCGATCTCCCACGGCCAACGGGCGCCGGCGCGCACACGCTCCGCGGCGCGCCGTCGGCCGCACAGGCAGGCGGCGCCTAACATCCCGGGCTTGCGGGCATGGAATGAATCGGGCGCCGGACTCGTCTGCTGCTGTCAAACGAAGAACGGAGGGTCACGTGCCAGAGCGCCACATGAGCGACATCGCCGGACGGCTGTTCCCCGCATCGTTCGTGGGCTCCTATCCGCGTCCCAGCTGGTACTCGTACAACCTCGGCGGTCGCGACATCCTCGAGGCGATGCGAGACGAGGAGTTCGCGGAGGCCTACCGGGACGGGATCCGCGCGATCATCGGCGACCAGGAGGACGTCGGCCTGGACGTGATGGCCGACGGCCACCTGTGGTACGACAAGCACCAGGGGTTCATCGGCTCGTTCGCGCTTTACAACGCCGAGCGCCTCGACGGCACCGAGATCCGCCAGTCGGAGGGGCGGATGCTCGAGGTGCTTGGCGCCACCCAGCTGTCAGCCGGCGATCAGAGCACGGAGCAGTTGAGTGGGATGTTGGAGGTCTTCGAGGCCGTCAACAGCACCGAGATGGTGATCACCGGCAAGCTCGGCAGGGGCCGTCTGCACCACGCCCACAACTGGCGGCTGGCGCAGAACTGCACCTCAAAGCCTGTCAAGGCGATGTTCGCGATGGGCCCCGTGGAGCTCTCGACGGTGATGGTCGACGAGCACTACCGTGACCGCAAGGCGCTGCTGCGCGATCTGGCTGAGATCTATCACGCCGAGATGGCCGATGCGGTCGCGGCCGGAGCCCAGATCGTCGAGCTCGACGACCTGATCTTCCTGGCGCCCCAGGAGGAGTGGGAGTTCGACGTGGAGATCCTAAACCGCGTGTTTGACGGCATCGACGCCTACAAGATCTGGCACTGCTGCCACGGCGGCACGCCGGCGCCCGTGGGAATGGCCCCCTACGAGGCGATGTTCCCCTACGTCAGGGACCTGCAGGTCGACTCCTTCGACTGGTCGTTTGCGCAGACCGGCTATCCGGACTCCCAGCTTGCGCTGTTCGCCACCGACGGGTTCGACAAGGACCTCGGGCTTGGCGTGATCTCCAACAAGAACTACCTGATCGAGACTCCCAGCGAGGTCGCCGACGGCATCAGCCGAGCGCTGCGCCACGTGGAGCCCGAGCGCATCCACCTGACCTCCGACTGCGGCCTGTTCGCCTACGCGCGCAGCGCTGCGAAGGCCAAGCTGCGCGCGATGGTCAACGGCGCGGAGCTGGCTCGCTCGCGGCTGTGACCGCGGCGTCGGCGAAGGTTGCCGGATCGGCAGACGACGCGGGGGCGCCGGCTCAAGCGGAGGGCGTCAGGTAGGCGCGCTGGCGCGCGCGCTCGGCCTCGTAGCGCTCGCGCGCCATGCGCACCTCCGCCTGCTCTGAGACCTCGGCTACCGGCACCTCCCACCAGGACTCGTAGCTGGGCAGCGATCGGTAGCGGTCCGCGCGAATGTAGACCGCGGAGGGCTCGCCAGCCGCAAGCGCGTCGGCCAGCGCCGCGCGCAGCTCGGCGATCGTTCGCACGCTCACGACGCGCGCACCGAGGCTCCGCGCGTTTTCCGCGAGGTCCAGGGGCAGCGGCTCGCCACCCGGTCGAAGCCCGCCGTCGGCGCCCGGCTCGTCCTCGGGCAGGCGCCCGTGGTCGCGGTGGTGGAGCGTGCCCCACCCGCGCTCCCCCAGCTGCCTGGAGAGCGCGCCGATCGAGGCGTATCCCCCGTTATCGACGATCACGACCACGATCGGCACCCGCTCCGCCACGGCGGTCGCAAGCTCGCCGGGCAGCATCAGGTACGAGCCGTCGCCCACCAGCGCGATCACCGGCCGGTCGGGCGCCGCGAGCTTCGCCCCGATCGCCCCCGGGATCTCGTAGCCCATGCACGAGTAGCCGTACTCGACGTGGTAGCCCTTGCCCTGCGGATCCCGCGCCTTCCACAGCCGGTGAAGCTCGCCGGGCGCCGAGCCTGCCGCGCACACCACCACGCCGCGCTCGCCGCATGCGTCGTTCACCGCGCCGATGACCGCGGCCTGCGCGGGTGGGTCGCCGCGCTCGCCCTGCTCGATCTGGCGGTCGACCTCGTCTCGCCAGGCGGCAGCGGCCTCGACCGCGCCATGCTCCCAGTCCGCTGGCGCCCGGTAGCCCTCAAGGCGCTCGCGGAGGGCCTCGAGCGCAACCCTGGCATCGGCGGTCACCATCATCGCTGAGAGCTTGGCGGCGTCGTGCTCGGCCACGTTGATGTTGATGAAGCGCGCCCCCGGGTCCAGGAACGCCGAGCGCGACGCGGTCGTGAAGTCCCCCCAGCGGGTCCCGACGCCGATGATCAGGTCGGCGCGCGCGGCCAGGCGGTTGGCGGCAAGCCCTCCGGTCGCGCCGAGGGCGCCGAGGCTGAGGGGATGCTCGGAGGTGAGCGCGCCCCGCCCCGCATGGGTCTCGGCGACGGGGATGCCCGTCTCATCGGCGAAGCGGCGCAGGGCGCCCGTCGCCTCGCTGTAGATGACCCCGCCGCCCGCCACGAGCAGCGGACGCCGCGCGCCGCGGATCGCCTCGGCGGCGCGCTCGAGCGCGGCAGGGGCGGCGGGACGGCGCTCGACCGGCCAGGTCCGCTGGTCGAGAAAGCCCGCTGGCACCTCGAACGCCTCCGCCTGGACGTCCTCCGGCAGGGCGAGCGTAACCGCGCCGGTCTGAGCCGGATCGCACAGCACGCGCATCGCCTCGAGCGCGGCGCTTGGCAGCTGCTCGGGGCGCTCGATGCGGGCGAAGTACCGGGAGACCGGGCGAAGGCAGTCGTTGACCGAGGCGCCACCATCATGCGGCAGCTCAAGGCCCTGGAGCACCGGGTGCGGCCGGCGCGTGGCGAACACGTCGCCGGGGAGCAGCAGCACCGGCAGGCGGTTGATGGTCGCAAGCGCGGCGCCGGTGACCATGTTGGTCGCGCCTGGACCGACCGAGCTCGTGCACGCGAACGTCGCCATGCGGTTTCGCTGGCGCGCGTAGCCGACCGCGACGTGGACCATGCCCTGCTCGTTGCGCGCCGGGCGAAACGGCAGCAGATCGGCGTGCGCGCGCAGCGCCTCGCCCAGGCCGGCGATGTTGCCGTGACCGAGGATCCCGAGGCAGCCGGCGAAGAAGCGCTCCCGGCGTCCGTCGCGCTCGACGTGCTGTGCGGCGAGGAAGCGCACAAGCGCCTGAGCGGTCGTCAGCCTAGGCATGCTCATCCTCCCGTGTCGTCACCGTCGGGTCAGGGACCCGCCCTGGCGATGGCGTCGGCTCGCGCCATTGCTCGCGCAGGCCAGCCAGGAGATCCGCCAGTCCCGGCAGCTCCATATCGAGCGCCGACGCGGTGCTGAGGGCCTGCAGGCGCGTGTCGCGCGGAACGCGGCCGTCGGGGCTCTGCCCGACCGGCACCGGGCCGGTGTCGATCAGCCCGGGGTCAAGTCCAAATGCCAGGGCGGCGGCGCGCGCCAGGCCCAGGCGGTCGGCGTGCTCGCCACCGACGCAGTGCAGGACGCCGGTCCGCTCGCGCGTTAGCGCGCGGTAGACCATCTCGGCGGCATGGGTCGCCAGAACCGGCGTGGCCCGCTCATTGACCCCCGGGCCGGTCCAAACCGTGAAGCGGTCCCCGCGGCTCAGCGCCTGGACCACCGACAGCGCCAGGTAGCCAAAGCCGGTGTCCTGGCTGCGCGGCGTCTGGGGCCTGGCACGGTGGATCCCCTGCACGCCCGCCACGCGCGCAACCGTGCCCCGTCGCGCGAGGTTCAAGACCAGCAGCTCGCAGGCGCACTTGAGAAGGCCGTAGGTGTTGATCGGGTTCGGCGGGTCGTCCTCTAGGGCGGGCGCCTGCTCTCCATCGAACACCCAGTCGGTGGAGATCAGCACGATCTGCGCATCCGCGCGATTGGCGGCATCAATCAGATTTCTGGTTGCGTGCACGTAGCTTCGCCACGCCCGCCGCCGGTCGCCGAGCAGCCCGCCGGGGTCGTTCCAGATCGCCGAGTGCACGATGCCCTCAGGAGAGGCCTCCTCCGCGTACCCCAGCACCGCCTCGCGTTCGCAGAGGTCAAGCTCCGCGTGCGAGGGAGCGAGCAGCCGCACGCCGTGCCCCGCAAGCACGTGGGCGAGGTTGGAGCCGACGAACCCGCTGGCCCCGGTGAGCATCACCCTCATCGCGTGCCCCTCCCCTCGCGCTCGATCTCCTGGATCTTCACGGGCCGGTGCTCATCCAGCGAGCGCGCGGCCGCCAGTCCGATCAGCAGCGGCGCGCGCGCGTCCGCCACCGACGCAGCGGGCTGGCGCCCATCCGCCACCGCCGCGGCGAACGCCTCCCACTGCAGGCGGTAGCTCTCCCGGTAGCGGCGGACGAACAGCGACTCTCCGGCTGGAAGGTGGCGGCCGGCGGCGTCCACCAGGACGGCGTGGTGGGCGGGCGGGTTCTCCGAGGCGGCGGCCCCGCGGGAGCCGAACGCCTCCACCCGCTGGTCGTATCCGTAGACCGCGCGGCGGGAGTTGTCGATCGTCGTCAGGCAGCCATCGGCGTGCTCGAGCAGCATCGCGGCCGTGTCGACGTCTCCCTCCGCCGACAGCCGTGGGTCGACGCGGACCCCGGCGCGCGCATACACCTCCACGACCTCGCTGCCGGTGATGAAGCGCGCCATGTCGAAGTCGTGGATCGTCATGTCCAGGAACAGGCCGCCCGACTTGCGCACGTACTCAAGCGACGGCGGAGCCGGATCGCGACTGGTGATCCGCAGCAGGTGCAGCTCGCCGATCCGCCCCGAGGCCACAGCGTCCCGCACCGACGCGTGCGCGGGGTCAAAGCGGCGGTTGAAGCCGATCTGAAAGGTGACCCCGGCGGCCTCCACGTCGGCCGCGGCGCGCTCCAGGCTCGCTCGGTCGAGCGCCAGCGGCTTCTCGCAGAAGATCGCCACGCCGGCGCCCGCCGCGCGGCTCACCTGCTCGGCGTGCGCATCGGTTGGCGTGCAGATCGCCACGGCGTCGATGTCGTCGCCCAGCAGCTCGTCGAAGCCGCGGGCCGCGCGCACCCCGTGGCGGTCGGCGAGGCTGCCCGCCCGTCCGGGCTCGAGGTCGAACACGGCCTGAAGGCGGGCTCCCGCAACCGCGCCGCTGAGAAGCTCACAGTGCATCTCGCCGATCCGCCCCAGCCCGGCCACGCCGACGCGCACCTTGCGCGGGCGCGCCGCCCGTCGCGGGCCCCGCTGTCCGGGACCGTCCGAGAGCACCGTGGCCGGAGAGCCGCGCGGATCGTCCATGCTCAGGCGACCTCCTCCCAGCGGCCGCTTTCGATCGAGCGCAGCAGCGCGTCCTGAACCTCCACGAACTGCCGTGCCGCCTCGAAGCTGGGCTCGAACGGGCGGCCGGTGCACAGCGCGCTGAGGAACTCGTGATCCTCGATCGCCACCAGGTCCTCAAAGCCGATCCCGATCCCGCTGCCGGGCGCGAAGGCGCCGTGGTGGGGGAACCGCTCGCCGCCGAGCACGCGCGTGAACCCGCGGCCCGCCTCGTCGGTGGCGCGGTACAGGCGAAGCTCGTTCATCCGCTCCAGGTTCCAGGACAGCGCGCCCCGAGTGCCATAGACGTCGAACGCCATCTCGCTCTCCGGCCCGACCATCGTGCGGCTGACTTCGAAGGTCCCGTGCGCGCCGCACGCAAAGCGGCACAGCAGCGCGGCGTAGTCCTCGTTGGTGACGGGTCCGTGCGGGTCCTCGGGACGGCCGCGACCGTAGTGGCTGGCCGCGCCCACCGGCAGGGGACGCTGGCGGATGAACGTCTCCGCGACCCCGCAGACGGAGTCGATCGGGCCGATCAGGGCCAGCGCCAGGTCCACGGCGTGGCTGAGCAGGTCGCTCGTGACGCCGTACCCGGCCTCGTCCAGCTGAAAGCGCCAGGAGTTCAGACCGAACGGGTCGGCCCCGTACATCGAGAAGAAGCGGCCGCGGTAGTTGGTTATCTCGCCGAGCTGGCCCGAGGCGATCAGCTCGCGCGCGTACTGGACGAGAGGGGCCCAGCGATAGCAGTAGCCAACGCCGCTCATCACACCGGCGCCGGCGACCGCGGCCGCCGCCTCGCGCACCTGCTCGGGCGTCCCGCCGACCGGCTTCTCGCAGAAGACGGGCTTGCCGGCCTCGGCGGCCGCGCGCGCCAGCTCGACGTGGAGCATGTTGGGCGCGGAGATGAACACGACCTCAACCTCCGGGTCTGAGATCACCGACTGCCAGGCGTCATCGACGCGGGCAAAGCCGAACGAGTCGCGCGCCAGCCGAAGCCGCTCCGGGGTCGTGTCAGCGCAGGCGATCAGCACCGGGTCATAGGCGCGCTCGCCGAACAGCGTGGGGATGCGCAGCAGCGAGCGGGCGTGGGCCTGCCCCATCCAGCCAAACCCGATCACCCCGGCTCCCAGGCGGCGGCGCGACGAGCTGCCCATCAGGGCCGCGCCCGCCGCGGTGGCCGTCTCGTGCTGCGCGGTGGCCGTCTCATGCTGCGCGGTGGCCGTCTCATCCTGAGGGCGCAGCTCAGCGGGCGACACCGGCGGTCTCCATCAGATCGAGTACCTCCTCGTGCGTTGGCATCGCGGCCGAGCAGACGAGCCGCGAGGCGACGATCGCGCCCGCCGCGGCCGCGAAGCGAACCGCGCGGGCGGTGGGCCAGCCGGCGAGCAGCGCGTGGCAGAGCGCTCCGCCGAAGCCGTCGCCGGCTCCGAGGCCGCAGACCACCTGCACCGAGGGCGCCGGCTCCATCCCGCTCTCGCTGGCGCCGGGCGAGCGCTGCTCCCCCTCCCCGTCTGCCATCGGCGACCGCCGTGTACGCCCGGCGCCCCCGGCGGGCGACCGCCGCCCTGCGCCTTCGACGGCTTGCGCCCACAGCGCGCCGTCGGCGCCGAGCTTCACGACCGCCAAGCGCACTCCGAGCTCTAGCAGGCGCTGCGCCTGCACGTGAGGCTCGGCGTCGCCGACGGCGATCGCGCATTCGCTGCGGTTGCCGACCGCCACGGTGCACATCCCAAGCGCGCGGCGCAGCCAGCCGCGCGCCTGCTGGGCCGACTCCCACATGCTGGGACGCCAGTCGAGGTCGAGCACCGTGTGATCACGGGCACCGCGGGCGGACAGCAGCTCGAGCACGGTGTGGCGCGACGGATCGGCCGCGAGCGCGCCACCCGCGACCCACAGCAGCGGCAGATCCCGCGCAAGCTCCCCGGGCACCTCCCCCGGGCGCAGCCGCACGTCGGGCACCGGCTCCTCGCGGCGAAAGTGAAGCCTCGGATCCTCCGGCGGGTCAAGCGCGGCGAAGGCAAGCGGCGTGCGCAGTCCCGGCTCCACGCCGACCCAGCGCACGTCCACGCCGTAGTCGAGCAGCTCGGCCAGCGCCATCTCTCCGAACGGGTCATCGCCCACCTTGGTGTAGAGCGCTGCACGCCTACCCAGGCGTGCGGCCGCGATCGCCACGTTCGTGGGGCTCCCACCGACCGCGCGCTCGAATCGCGTCGCCTCCCGCCAGCCGCGGCCGGGATCCGGGCAGTAGAGATCGACGCTGATCCTCCCCACCGTCAGCAGCTCGGGCGCGAGCCTGTCGGTGCCGGCGACCTCGCCGCGCGTGTCGCCGTGAGCGCCCGGCCGCGCGGCCGCGCTGTGCGGCCCAAGGCTCTGGGGGCCGGCGGTCATCCTCTAGCGCGCCGTCCGCTGCTGGAGCTCGCGCCTGAGCTCGCTGACGACCTCGCGGCCCTCATCGCCGCCCAGCAGCTCCTCCAGCTGGCGGCTGAGCTCGGCCAGCTCGCCGCCGCCGGCCATCATCTCCGTGAGGCGCTCGAGCGTGATCTCATCCTTGGTGTAAGACCCGAACAGGCGCCCGCGGCGCAGCAGCACGAACCGATCGCCGACCGGGTAGGCGTGGTGCGGGTTGTGGGTGATGAAGATCACCCCGCGCCCGAGGCTGCGCGCATGCACGATGTAGCGCAGCACGATCCCCGACTGGCGCACCCCCAGCGCGGAGGTCGGCTCATCCAGGATCAGCACCCGCGCGCCGAAGTACACCGCCCGGGCGATCGCGACCGCCTGGCGCTCGCCACCCGACAGCGTACCGACCGTCTGGTTGGGGTCGCGGATCTCGATCCCCATCTTCGCGAGCTCCTCGCGCATGATCGCGCGGGCGCGCCGGGTGTCCAGGCGCCGCAGCGGCCCGATCCGCCGCACCGGCTCGTTGCCGAGGAAGAAGTTTCGCCAGATCGACATCAGCGGCACGGTTGCCAGGTCCTGGAAGACCGTGGCGATCCCGTGCCGACGAGCCTCGCGCGGGCTCACGAGCGCCACCGGACGGCCATCGATGAGCACGTCGCCCTGGTCGGGCTGATGCACGCCTGAGAGGATCTTGATCAGCGTCGACTTTCCGGCGCCGTTGTCGCCAAGCACGCATGTGACCTCGCCGGCGTTTACCTGCAGCGAGACCTTCTCGAGCGCGATCACGCTGCCGAAGTACTTGCTGACCTCTCGCGCTTCAAGCAGCGGGGCGGCCCCGCCGTCAGAGGTGGCGGGCGCCACCTGCGAGCCCACCGATCGATCCTTGGCAGCCGTGGCCTCGTCCATCATCCGCCTCCCTAGCGGCGCGCCCTCATCGCGCGCCTGTAGACAACCGTGTTGACCACCACCGCCAGCACCAGGATCCCGCCCAGGAACGCGAAGTCCCACGAGCTGTCCCAGCCGGCGTAGATCACGCCCTCGAACGCCATGCCGATCACGCAGGCGCCGATCGCGGCGCCGATCGCCGAGCCGTAGCCGCCGGTCAGCAGGCACCCCCCGACCACCGCGGCGATGATGTAGAAGAACTCGTAGCCCACGCCCTGCTCGCTCACCGCCGAGTAGGACTGGGCGAAGGAGATCACGCCCACCAAGGCCGCGGCCAGCGCGGTGACCAGGAACATGACGATCTTCGTGCGCTTGACCGGGACTCCCATGTTGCGGGCGGCTCCCGGGTCCCCGCCGACCGCGAAGATCCAGTTGCCGAACGCCGTGCGTCCAAGCACCCAGGTGCATATGGCGGTCACCACCGCAAACCAGATGATCGCGGTGGTGTAGCCGCTCTGCAGCGTCGCGCTGGCGGCAAAGCTCGAGCCGAAGATCGTGTGCAGGCTCGCGAGGCCGGCGCTGTGCGTGTTGGCGACGCTCACCTGCGTGGAGCTCTGGTTGAGCAGCAGCACGCCGCCGACGCTGGCTCCGCGCAGGATGAAGAAGCTCGCCAGCGTGATGATGAAGCTCGGCAGGCCCGTCACCGCGACCAGCACCCCGTTGAACAGGCCCACGAGCAGCGCGAAGACGACCGTGACGAGCAGCGCGAGCCACGCATCGAGATGCCACTTGCCGACCAGCAGCGCCATCAGGATCGCGGTCACGCCGGTCATCACCCCGGTCGACAGGTCGAACTCGCCGGCGATCATCAGAAGGCCCACGGGCACGGCGACGATGCCGAAGAACGAGGCCTGCGACAGCCAGGCAGACAGGCCGATCTGTCCCAGCCAGAGGTGGCCGGGCGTCGAGTCGGTGAGCGTGAACAGGACGAAGACGGCCACCGCGCCCAGGAAGGCCCCGAGCTCGGGACGCCGAAGCGTGCGCGTCAGCAGGCGCGCCTCGAGCATCCGCTGCTCGCCCTCCTGAGGCCTGGGGGTTGTCGGCGTTGGTGGGGCGGTGGCGCTCATCGACTGAACCTCTGGCGGTTGGAGAACATCAGACGAACCGTTGGCATGCAACGTGGTGGCAGGCGGGAACCGAGTTGGGGCGTGTCAGTGGACCGGCGCCATGGCTTGCCCGACGGCGGGTAAGGACCGCTCGCCAGCCCGGGCGCTCGGCGCACAGCGCCCGCGGCGGGGCCGGCGGCCGCCGACCGTCTTGGTCGGCGGCCGTCCGAGTGCGCGCCCAGGGGCTGGCCATGCCGTGCGCGCCGCACGCCATCCGGGTCCACAGCCTCCGGATTCCTAGTCCTCTCCGTTGGCGATCGCCTTCTGGAGGTTGGCGACGTTGCCCTTGTCGATCACGAAGGGACCCGTCGGCAGGATCTGCCCTCCGGCGACGCTCTGGTGGTGGGTCAGGTACAGGTACAGGATGACAACGGGCAGGTAGCCCTGCAGATAGGGCTGCTGATCGATGGCGAACGCGAGCGACCCGTTGGCGATGTCATCCGCCACCTCGGTGTTGACATCGAAGGTGGCCACGATCGCCTTTGGGTGCGTCCCCACCAGTGCGGTGCCGATCGCGTTGTTGAGCGCCATCACCGCGTTGATCTGCGGATGCGTCTGCAGGTAGGCGGTCACCTGGCCGATCGCCTGCTGGGGGTTGGACGCCGCATTGGGGGTGGACAAGGTGATCTCGGTGCACGCCGGACCGTGGGCCGGCGGGCTGCCCGTCTTGCACGTCTGGCCGACGCCGAGCGCCTGCGCGATGCCGTTGCAGCGGTCAAGCAGGTTCTGTCCCGACTGGTGGATCACGCACAGGACGTTGTTCTTGCCCAGATGGGCGAACTGCGCCCCGGCTGCCTGACCGGCGACGGTCTCCGGCTGCCCGACGCAGGTGATCGCGTGGCTGGCGGCGATATCGGCCGGGTCGCAGCCGGCGTTGAACGTCACCACCGGGATCCCGTCGGCGGTCGCCTTGGCCATCGTGGGGTTCATCAGCGTCGGGTCGTGGTCGGAGATGATCAGGCCGTCGACGTGCTGGTTGATCGCGTTCTGAATCTGGGCGTTCTCCGCGTTGTCGTCAGGCTCGGCCTGGCCCTGCTGCTGGGAGCCGTACACCTCCGTGAGCGTGCAGCCGTAGTCGGCCGCGGCCTGGCGCACACCCTTGTACACGATGCTCCAGAAGCTCCCGTTGTCGCCGTGGCTGATGAACGCGAACCGGTAGTGGCATGGCCTGCCCGCGGTGGCGGCGACCTGCTGGACCGTCGTGACCGACGAGCTGGAGCTGCTCGCTGACTTGCTTGAGCTGCTCGCCGAGCTGCTCGAGCCGCTTCCACAAGCGGCAAGCAGCCCAGCCGAGAGTGCGACGGCGATCAGCAGCGCTGCTAGACGGCGTGCTGAGCTCATGGCTTGACCTCCTCTTTGGTTGTCCGGCTCTCCCGGAGAAACTCGATGCTCTCCCGTATGTCGTCGACGATCCGGCCGTCGGCGTCCTGCACATCCGGCGCGCTGTCCTGCTCGATCACCAGCCAGCCGTCGTAGCCGGCCACGTCCAGAGCGTCCAGGACAGCTTCGATGTTCGCGTCGCCGCGGCCCAGCGGCCGAAACAGCCCGGCCCTGACGGCCGCCAGCAGCGACAGCTCCCCCTCGCGCAGCCGCAGGGCGACGCCCGCATCCACGTCCTTCAGGTGGACGTGGGCGATCCGTTCACCGCACCGCTCGGCGAACCCGGCCGGGTCCAGGCCGGCGATGAGCAGGTGACCGGTGTCCAGGCACCAGTCGACGTCCAGTCGCTCGAGCGCGAGCTCGATCTCCTCCGCGCGCTCGAGCACGCTCCCCCAGTGAGGGTGAACGGCAAACCTCAGGTTGCGCTCCTCGCAGGCGGCCGCGACCGCCTTCAGGCTCATGTCGAGCGTGCGCCACTGCGCTGCGCTGGGCCGCCGGGGGGGCGACCAGTCCATGTCCTGCACCAGCGCCCCGATCAGCACGTCGGCGCCCAGCGCGGCCAGCAGGCCGCAGGCCGGGGCCACGAGCGACCTCGCCCACTCAGGGGTGGCGTCGAGCAGCGGGAGCGCGACGAACGAACCCACAAGGCGCAGGCCGTGGAGGTCCAGCAGCGCTCTGAGGCGATCGGGCTCGTCCGGGAGGAACCCCGGAGCCCCGAGCTCCGTCCCCTGAAAGCCGAGGCTGCGCATGTCACGCAGCACCGACTCGACCGGCGGCATTGGGCCCCAGCCGGGCACCTCGCACACGCCCCAGCTGATCGGCGCTGTGCCCAGGCGCAGCCGACAGCGCCCGATATGTGACCGGCCTTGATGGTCAGGCAAAGCTCTCTTCTCCCTCGAAGGCGCCCTGCTCTTGTAGAGCGCTCCAAACGCGGCGGAGCATAGCGGCTGATTTGGAGCGCGTCAAGCCGCTGGCGCACTGGCATATCGCAGGCCGCATGAAGGCCCGACGGACTTGGCAGTCCCCCTGGCGCGCTCTAAGATTGCGCTGCCCATGCCGGAGAGGTCGCACGCAAGCACACCTCGGCGCCGGCGCACGCCCACGATGGAGGACGTCGCCAGGGCGGCGGGCGTCTCGCGGGCGCTGGTGTCGCTGGTGATGCGAGACCAGCCGCACGTCAGCCCGGAGCGCCGCCAGCGGGTGTGGGACGCCGCTACGCGGTTGGGCTACCGACCCAACGCGGTCGCGCGGAGCCTCGCCTCACGCAAGAGCCGTTCGATAGGCGTGATCCTGGACGACCTCAGCAACCTGTTCTTCGCCGAGACGGCCGCCGGCATCGAGGAGCTCGCCTGGGAGCTCGGCTACCCGGTGCTTCTGGGCACCGGCGGCCTGAACCCGCGGCGCGAGTCCTCCGTTCTGGCCGCCCTCTTGGAGCACCGCGTCGACGGCGTGATCCTCGTGGGCTCGCGCCTGCGAACTGCCGAGCTTGTTGCCGCGTCGCGTGAGACGGCGATCACCCTTGTGGGCCGCACCATCCGCGGTGGCGATGTCGACAGCGTGGTCGTCGATGAGACCAGGGGCACCGAGCTAGCGCTTGAGCACCTGACCGCACTGGGGCACCGCAGGATCGCCCATGTCGACGCCGGCCGCGCCCCGGGAGGCCCGCAGCGCCGCGCGGCCTACCTGCGCGGAATGCGCCGCCGGGGGCTGGGCGAGCTGGCGCGGGTGGTTCCTGGGGACTTCACCGAGGAGGCCGGCGCGCGGGCAGCCCGGACCCTGCTGGCAGAGGGGGAGCTGCCCACGGCGATCTTCGCGGCCAACGACATGGTGGCCGTCGGCCTGCTGGACGGGCTCGGGCGCGCGGGCGTTCGCGTCCCCGACGATGTCTCGCTGGTCGGCTTCGACAACACCGCGATCGCGCACCTTGCGCATGTGCCGCTCACAAGCGTCGATCAGCCCCGCGTCGAGATGGGGAGGTGGGCGCTGCAGCTGCTGGTGGAGCGAATCGAAGGCCGGCGCAACGCGGTGACGCGCTTCATCCCGCCAAGGCTCGTTGTCCGTGAGAGCACGGGCTCGGCGCCGGACGCCCTGCAGGTCCCACACGACGGCGCCCGGCGTCCGACGACGGCCCGGCCGGGGCACGGTATCGGCGCAAAGGGTGCGGCCAACGGGGAGAAGGTGGCCAGCTCCCGCGCCTACGAGGGCGCCGCCAGGGCGACCGGCGTCACGGGCACAACCAACACGCCCGGCGTGACGGGCACCACCAGTACGCCCGGCGTCACGGGCACCACCGGCGCGCCCGGCGTGACGGGCGCCGCCAGCGCGCCCGTCCCGGGCGCGCGGACCGCGGCGCCCGACCCCAACGCCCGCGCCACCGGTCCCGGGCGTCGCGGCGCCGAGCCGTTTTCGAAAAACATGCCCGCGGCCGCACGGTCGTGAGCCGTCAGGTCATCGCCAGGAGGTCCAGATGAAGCACAACCGTGCCGGGACGCTGCTGCCCGCCGACCAGCGCCCGCCAGGCTGGCGCTACCTCGGCTTCGAGCGCGTTGAGCTCGCCGCGGGCGAGAGCGTCAAGCGCCACAGCGGGGACACCGAGCTCGCTCTCTGTCCGCTTGAAGGAAGCGTCGCGGTCCAGGGCGGGGACTTCAGCTGGCCGCTGGAGCGCGAGTCGGCGTTGCGGGGACCGGCCGCGCTTGTCTACCTGCCGCCGCGGACCACCTTCCGGCTGAGCTCGTCCGGCGGCGGATCGGTTGCGATCGGCTCGGCCCCGGCGCACGGAGCCTTTCCATCTCGGCTGATAGAGCCAGCCGAGATGCGGGTCGAGATGCGGGGCGGCGCGGCCGCCCACCGCCAGGTGGTCCATGCCCTGGCGCCGCCGCTGCCGGCCGAGCGGCTGATCGTCTACGAGGTGTTCGTGCCCGCCGGCCACTGGTCAGGCTGGCCCCCGCACTGCCATGACGGTGAGCACGGCTCACCGTATCTGGAGGAAACCTATCTGTTTCACTTCGACCGGCCGGAGGGGTTCGGATTTCATCGCAACTGGCGCGGCCTGCTCCAGGACGGCCCGCCGACGAGCGAGGAGAGCTTCCGCGTCGGGCACGGTGACCTCGTCCTGGTGCCGGCGGGGTTTCACGTCTCCTGCGCAGCCCCGGCATTCAACATGTGGGTGCTGAACTTCCTCGCAGGCGAGCTGGAGGGAGATGAGCGGTCGCGCCCGCCCTACTTCGATCCCACCAGCACCTGGATCGAGTCGAGCTGGGAGCAGACGCCGGTGCGCCTGCCGGTGGGGGCCTGAGATGGGCCAAGCGACGCGGTTGAGCGTCACCGCCACCCAAAAGAGCGGTGCGGCTGTCCGAGCGAGCGCGGAGGCGGCGCCCACGGGCCATCGGCGCGAGCACACCGGCCAGATCGCCATCCTCGCGTTCGACCATCGCGGCTCCCTGTCGAGCCTCCTTGAGCCAGAGGTACTGGCGCGCACCGGGGGCGTCGATCAGGCGCTGCGCCAGGCCAAGGCGCTGATCATGGAGGCGGCGGTTGAGGCCGCGCCGAAGGTGGCCGAGGTCGCCCGGCCGGGCGTGCTCGTCGACGAGCTCCATGGGGGCGAGCTGATCGGCGCGGCGAAGCGGTCGGGCCTGCTGCTGGCGATGCCCGCCGAGCGCTCCGCATCGCCCGAGACGGAGCTTGAGCTCGAGTTCGGAACCGACTTCGGCGCCCACATCGAGCGCTGCGATCCCGACCTCGTCAAGGTGCTGGTGTTCTTCGACCCTGAGCGGCCCGCAGCGGTGACAGAGCGTGAGGTCCTCACCCTGCGAGCACTCTCGGACTGGCTTGTCTCAAGCGGCCGTGAGCTGCTCCTGGAGGTTCAGGTTCCGCCGTCGGAGCGACTGCTGGCACGCGTGGGTGGCAGCCGCGAGCGCTTCGAGTCCGAGCTGCGGTTCGAGGCCACGATGCAGGCCATTCGCACGTTCAGGGCCGCGGGGGTGTCGGTGGCCTGGTGGAAGCTTGAGGGGGTCGTCGACCGCGGACAGGCGCTTGCGCTTTCCGAGCTCGCCCGCTCAGGGAGCGACCCCGCCCACGGCTGTCTGCTGCTGGGGCGAAACGCGCCGGCCGAGCTGCTCAGGCGCTGGCTTGAGGTGGCCGCCGGCACGCCGGGATGGGACGGCTTTGCGATCGGGCGCTCGATCTGGCTCTCCCCAGTGCGCGATCAGCTGACCGGCGCATCGGACCGCCGCTCCGCGATCGCGGCGATCGGGTCAGAGTGGGTGCGCCTGGCGCGCACCTGGGCCGAGCTCAAGTCCGCCTGAGGCGCTCGCTCGCCAGGTCGCCTCGGCGCGCGTCTCGGCGGCGCGGCCGGCGCCGGGCCACCACCGCGCAGGCCGCGGTGCTTGAGCGGATCGGCCGACCCAGACGCCGGTGAAGCTCCCCCACGGCGCCGGCGAGCACGCGCCGGCGCGCCGGCGAGAGCAGCGCCCAAAACGACATCGTGGAAAGCAGAGCCGCAAGCTCCTCGCCGGTGTGCTCGAGCGACTCAGGCAGGGCAACCACCTGCGCGGGCCAAAACAGCTCCTGCGCCCAGCCGCGTGTCAGGTCACGGCCCGTCAGCCAGGACCATGCCTCAGACACGTTGGACCGGCGAGCCCGCACGCCGGCGAGCGTGCCGTCGAGGTCGCGGTACTCGGGCCAGTCGGACGCCACGCTCGGCACGACTCGTGCCATCACCGCCCGCAGCGCATCGTCGTCGGCGGCGCTGCGGGCGTCGCGCAGGCCCACGCGGGAGACGAGCACAAGCGCCCCGCCGTCGACCAGGACGTCCGCCGCCGTCCGCCAGCCCACATCCGGATCCACCCAGTGGATCGCTGAGGCCGCGAACACGGCAGCAAATTGCGCGCGCGGCAGCGTCACATCCTCAAGGCGCGCGTTGATGAACCGAACCTCGCCTCGCCCCGCCAGCCGGGAGCGGGCGCGCGCGAGCAGACGGTCTCCGGGCTCAAGCGCCGTCGCCTGGAGCCCGCGCCTGAGCAGGGACCGCGTGAGCTGGCCGGTGCCGCACCCGATCTCAAGCACGCTCACTCCCGGCGTCAGGCCAGCGAGCTCGCAAGCCTCATCGATGAGCGGCTCCGGATAGCCCGGGCGGTGACGATCGTAGGCGCCGGCGATCTCGTTGAACACCTCGCCGGGACTGGAGCCTGTCGCCGCTTCGCGTAGGCGGCGGTCCGCCGCGCCCGGTGCGGTGTGGACATCGCCCCGCAGCATCGCGGCAGCTTACATCGGCGCCCCGCCGCGGGCCGAGCTCTCCGGACAAGCGGCCCTCGACTAGAGGCCGAACGTGCAAAGGACCGGGCGCACGGCTGGTTTAGGGCGCTGCGCCGCCCGAGCGCCTGACCGCCTGCACAGCGCGGGCCGACCGCACAGGCCGAGCGCGCCGCCCCGGCCGCCGGCGCCGGCTGGGCGCCGGCGCCGGCGGCCGCTCAGCGCGTCTAGGAGGCCGCGGGAACGACCACGATCATCCGGAAGGTGGGCGCCGGCGCCGGGGTCAGCGCCATGCAGCGCCTGGCGACCATCTCAATCTTGCCGATCAGCTTCACCCGCTCACCGGCGGCGAACGTGGTGGTCCCGTGCTGGAAGCGAACCCGCAGGTGGGCGTCGGTGAACGTGTAGGTCACCGTCTTGCCGCGGTCGCCGAGGGCGTGGTGGTTGACGTTGCGCACGTCGACGACCAGCGTGCCCGACCAGGTCCCGTCGGGATTCTGCGCCAGCGTCGAGGCTGTCGTCGCGTCGATGGTTCCGGACTCGACATAGGCGACGTTGTGCGGCTCGCAGCGCCTTGACCTGGAGCTTCCGCGACCATGGTCGCCCGGGGTGCCTGACTGGCCCTGGCCGTTGTGGCGGCCGTGGTTGCCGCCCGGCCCCGGGTGCGCGGCCGCCGGGGCGGCGATCGCGAGCGCGCCGGCCAGGGCCACCACGGCGCTCGATCGTCTGCTCAGCCTCATCTGCTCAACCTCCTGTGGTCGGTGCCTGGGATCTTCGATCTCTGCCACTAGACGCACGTGGCGGGCAAAAGTCAGGGTCATCCTGCGCCGGCCATGGACGCGACCCTTACCCTTTCGGGCGCGGCGGCCAGCCACGCGACCCCAGATGGCGGCCGCCAGCCAGCGATTCGGCATGCCCGTGAAGATCAGACCTCGGTCCATGACCGCCGGCGGCCGTCGCGTGTGCGCGCGCGAGTGGACGCGGGGCCACGCGGGCGCGCGCAGGATGGCCCGTGGGCGCGCCCGGCTGGCCGCGGCCGCGCTGGCCAGCGCGCTTGTGGCCGCCGGCTGCGGGGCCACCGGGCCGGCAGCCGGGACGCCGGCCACGACGCGAGCCGCCACGGGAGCAGGCACGGCCGGCGCGACGCCGGCTGCTGCGAGCGCCTCCCAGACGTCCGCCTCGCAGACGGGCGCCTCCCGGAAAGGCGGCTCTCGTCGTCGCCGGCGGCCTCGCAGCCGCCCGCCCGGCACGCTTCCGCAGACCGGCCGGCTGCCCTCCGGGCACTCCGCGACGCTTGAGCGGGAGATGGAAGGCCTTTGGACGGCCGTCAGGACCGGCCGCCTGGCCCCCGGGCTCGCCGCCTTCTTTCCCGAGGCCGCCTACCTGCAGGTGAAGGCGATCGCCGATCCCGCCGCCGACTATCAGAGCCGGCTGATCGGCGACTACCGGCTCGACATCGCCGCCGCGCACGCGCTGCTCGGCACCTCGGCGGCGAGCGCGCGGCTGGTGGGGGTGCGCGTGCCGGAGCCATACGCGCACTGGGTCAGCCCGGGGGCCTGCTACAACCGCGTCGGCTACTGGGAGGTCCCCAACGCCCGGCTGCTGTATCGCGCCGGTGGGGTTCTGCGCTCGTTCGGGATCGCCTCGATGATCTCCTGGCGGGGCGTGTGGTACGTGGTGCACCTGGGCGCGGTGCTTCACCCGGCCGGCGTGGGCGTGGTCGACGATCCCAGCCTGGGGCCCGGAGCCTCGGCCCCCTCGCTGACCTGCTGAGCGCGGTCGCCGAGCTGCTGAGCGCGCTCGCACGATCCCGCACGCCGCGGCTGAGCGGGCGCCTCGGACCGGCGAGGCGGCCCGGGGGCGACGATTACCATCAGGCACGATGCGCAGGCTCGCGCTGCCAGGGATAGTCGCCGCAGCCGCTGTGGGCGTGCTTGCCCTGCTGGCGTTCGGGGTCTTCGGCCAGGGCGCCAGCTCCTCGATCGACGCGCAGGTGGCACGCGGGAGCTACCCGCCGGATCCGGATGCCCACCTGGCGCTGCCGGTGCTCGGCGGGCGCGGCACGCAGACGCTCGCCTCCTACCGTGGCAAGGTTGTGGTCGTCAACGTGTTCGCCTCCTGGTGTGCGCCCTGCCAGGCGGAGGCGCCGCTGCTGTCGGCCGAGCAGCGCGTGCTGGCAAAGCACGACGCGACGCTCGTAGGCGTCACCTATCTGGACAGTCCCATCTCCTCCGAGCAGTTCGTGCGCCAGTACCACGTCGACTATCCGGTGCTGCGCGACGTGACCGGCAGCTTCGCGCGCGGCCTGGGGATCGACGGCGTGCCTGAGACGTTCGTGATCAACCGACAGGGCCGAATCCAGGCGCTGCGCCGCTACCCAGTGACCGCCGCCTGGCTGAAGGCGACACTCACGCCGATCCTCGCGGAGGGCTCGTGAACGGCCCGGCGCCGGCGGAGGGGTCGTGAACGGCAGCCCCGCGGCGGCGGACGGTCTTGACGGGCTCCGCGCTCGCGCCGGGGTCGTGAGCGGCCCAGAGCCCCGGATGGCTCGCCGGCGGGGGCAAGGCGCCCCGCGCCCCCGGTGCGCGCTCGCGCTCCTTGCAGCCGCGGCCCTGCTGCTCGCAGCGGCGACCCAGCTGCTATCGGCCACGAGCGCCGCCGCCGCCGCCGGGCGGGCGCGCGCGTCGTTCTCCCAGATCGAGAGCGAGATGATGTGCGTGGTCTGCCACGAGCCGCTGGTGGAGGCCAACTCGCCCGAGGCGGTGGACGAACGAAACTACATCCGCACGCTGATCGCCCAGGGGGAGAGCAGCCGGCAGATAGAGCGCGCGATGGTCGCCGCCTACGGGCCCGCGGTGCTCGCCATGCCGCCCGCCAACGGCTTCAACCTGCTCGTCTACGTCGTGCCGCCGCTGGTCGTGGCCGCCGGTGCGGCGTTTCTGCTCGTGACGCTTCCGCGCTGGCGACGGCGCAGCCGGACCGCGGCCGCGCAGCCGATCGCGCCCGACGTGGCGCTTGACCCACAGGATGCACGACGGCTGGAGGAGGAGCTCGGCCGCATCGGCTAGCGCACCTGCGCACGCATCAGCGCGACGGCCGCGGCGCACGGATCACATCGAGTCCGGCGCGCGCACGCCCAGCAGCCCGAGCGCGATCGCGATCGTCAGGCCGGTCGCCTTCGAGAGCGCCAGCCGCAGCGACTCCACCTCCGCCGGCGCGACCCCGATCACGCGGCAGTCCCGGTAGAAGACCGTGAACTGCTGGGCCAGCGACAGCGCGTAGGCGGCGATCCGGTGCGGCGCGCGGCGCTCCGCCGCCTCGCAGACCTCGTCGGGGAAGGCGACGAGCTCCCTGATCAGCTCCCGCTCGGCGGACTGGAGCCCGCCGTCGCCCCAGTCGCAGGACGGATCCAGCGCCTGCGCCAGGCGCTGGTCTGCAACGCGGGCGAGCATCGAGGCGATCCGTGCGTGCGCGTACTGGACGTAGTAGACGGGGTTCTCGGGCGACTGGCGCCGAGCGAGCTCCAGGTCCAGGTCCATCGTGCGGTCGTGCGAGCGCTGCAGCATGAAGAAGCGCGTCACGTCCACACCGATCTCGTCCAGGAGCTCATCCAGCGTGACGAAGTCACCACGGCGCTTGGACATCGCGGCGCGCTGGGAGCCCTCCACCAGGTGCACGAACTGGATCAGCGGCATCTCGACGTCGTCGGGGTCGCCGCCGAGCGCGGCGCAGGCCGCCTTCATGCGCGCCACATAGCCGTGGTGGTCTGAGCCGACCGGCAACAGCTGCAGCTGCACCCCGCGCTCGAGCTTTTGGAGCATGTAGGCCAGATCGGCCGCGAAGTAGGTCACACGCCCGTCGGAGCGGCGCAGCACCCGGTCCTTGTCGTCGCCGAAGCTCGTCGTGCGCAGCCACAGCGCGCCCTCGGCCTCGTAGCTGTGACCGGCCGCCGCGACCGCGTCGAGCGCGCGCTGCACGTAGCTGGGCGACCCCTCGTGCAGCGTGCGCTCGCTGAAGTACCCGTCGTAGCGGACGCCGTAGCGCGCAAGCGTCGCCTTGATCTCGTCCAGCAGCAGCGCGACCGCGCGAGCGGCCACCTCGTCGGCGTCCAGCGAGGCCGCCCCCTCGATCCGCTCGGCCAGCTCGCGCACGTACTCCCCGTGGTAGCCGCCGTCGGGAACCTCCTCGCCGCGCGCGCGGGCGCGCACCGACTCCCCCAGCAGGCGGATCTGGCCGCCGGCGTCGTTGAAGTAGTACTCGCGCCAGACCGAGTGGCCGTGGTGGGCGAGGATCCGCGCAAGCGAGTCGCCGTAGGCCGCGTGGCGCCCGCTGGCCGCCACCAGAGGACCGGTTGGGTTGGCCGACACGAACTCCACCAGGACCCGCCGCGGCGCCCGCGCGCCGCCGGCGCCATGGCGCTCCCCTGCGGCCAGCACCCTGCGCAGCGCGCGCCGGTGCCAGCCGTCGGAGAGAAACAGGTTGATGAACCCGGGCCCGGCGACCTCCAGGCGCTCGAGGTCGTCGCCCATCAGCACCGACAGCTCCGCGGAGAGCCTCTCGGCAAGCTCGCGCGGGGGCCGGCGCGCGAGGGGAGCGAGCGCCATCGCCGCGTTGGTCGCGTAGTGACCCTGCCCGGCGCGCCTGGGGCGCTCGAGCAGAAGCGGCGGCGTCTGCGAGGGGTCGGCCAGTACGGCGGCGGCGGCGCGCGAGAGCAGCTCGCGCAGGTGCTCGAGCGGGTGGCCGGAGTCGGTGCGGGCGGCGGGCGCGGGCGTCGTGTGCATGGCGGTCTGCGGCGCCGCGGCGTGCGCACGCCGCGGCGGGTTCGTGCAGCCTAGCGGCGCTCCGCCGGTGGGCCGCTGGTCGGTGGCGGTGGCGGTGGCGCAGGCGCGCCCACCCCGCCGGCGGCCTCGCCTGCCAGGCGCCGCGCCGGTCAGTGGTGGTAGGGCTCGCCGGCGATGATCTTGTGCGCTCGAAACAGCTGCTCGAGCAGGACCACCCGCGCGAGCTGGTGGGGCAGCGTCAGCTCGCCGAGCGAGAGGCGATGGTCGGCGCGCTCCAGGCGCAGCCCGAACGGGCCGCCGACCACAAAGCACAGGTCACGGCCGCTGCGCCGGCGCTGCTCCACAAAGCGGGCGAAGCCCAGCGAGTCAAGCCGCTCGCCGCCGGCGTCAAGCAGCGACACGAACGCGCGTGGCGGCAGCCGCCGGTCCACGCCCTCGGCGTCACGGAGCTCCACCAGCTCAAGCCGGGCGCGTCCCTCAAGCAGCCTGCGATAGTGCTCCACGTCGTCGGCAAACGGCGGGCGCAGCCTGCCCACGGCGACGACGACTATCCGCACGATGAGATACTAAGCCGGTATGGACGATCCCAACGCGCCCGAGCGGCACATCAACATCCACTTCTCGCCCGAGCTGATGGCCGGCGCGTACTCCAACTTCGCCAACGTCAGCCACTCCGACTACGAGTTCTCGATCACCTTCGCGCGCGTCGACCACGAGGTCGAGGAGGGCGAGATCCCCGGCGTGGTCGTCTCCCGTGTGAACCTCTCGCCCAAGTTCATGCGCGAGCTGATCGACGCGATGCAGGACAACTACTCCAAGTGGCAGACCCGCGAGGGGATCAAGAACCTGCCCGAGTACGGCGGCGGCGCGTCCGGCGGCGGGACCCGCGGCTACGACCCCGAGGGCTAGCCGGACCTCGCGGCGGCACGGACAGGCTGGTTTCGCTTGCAGGCGGCCATCTCGGGCACCGAGCCCGGACATGCGACGGTCAGGGCGCCCGAGGCGCCCGCCGTGCCGCGCGTCGGCGTGCTCCTGCCGAGCTTCGACGCGCTGCGCCTCGGCGGGCCGCCGCAGGTGGTGCCGGCCGCGCGGCTGGCGGAGCGCCTGGGGTTCGACGCCGTCTGGGTGGGCGACCACCTCTCCTGCCCGGCGCCTGGCCTGGACGCGCCGTCCTGCCTGGCCGCCGCGGCGGCGGTCACCGAGCGGGTCGGGATCGGCTTCAGCGTGATGCTGCTGGGGCTGCGCCAGCCCGTGTGGGCCGCCAAGCAGCTGATCACGATTGACCTGCTGTCCGGAGGCCGGCTGCTGCTCGGAGTCGGGGTGGGCGGCGAGTTCCCGGAGGAGTTCGCCGCCGCGGGCGTGCCGGTGCGCCAGCGCGGCGCCCGCCTCGATGACACGCTCGCGGTGCTCGGTGACCTGCTGACCGGGATGCCGGTCGACCAGCGCGGCCGGGTGTTGCACGTCACATCGCCGGGCCTTGAGCCGTCGCTGGCGGCACGGCCGCCCATCTACGTCGGCGGTCGAGGCGAGGCCGCGCTGCGCCGGGCCGCGCGCCACGGAGACGTGTGGCTGCCGATGTGGCTCGCGCCCCATCGGATCGCGGAGCGCCGCGAGCGGCTTGCGGAGCTGGCCGCAGAACGGGGGCGCCCCACCCCGTCGACCGCGCTTTTGGTCGGCGTGCGGATCGACGACGACCGCAGCCGCGGCGCCGCGGAGGCCGAGGCGCACATCCGCGGCCAGTACCGGATGGGCCTTGAGGCGATCGCCCGCTGGACGCTGATCGACGATCCGGCCGGAGCGGCCGAGCAGCTGGCCGCGTTCGTCGACGTCGGCGTGGGAGAGTTCCTGCTGATGGCGCTGGGATCGGATCCGCTCAGACAGTACGAGCGCCTGGCCGAGGTGCGCGCGCGGCTGCTGGCCGCCGTGGCCGGATCACGGCCGGGAGGTGGCGCGTCTTGAGCGCCGGCGGGGGCCCCGGCGCGCCATACCGCTATGACCCGTCGGCGTTCCGGCGGGTGTTCGAGCGCCACTTCACCCATCTGGCGGGGGTGCACCGCAACAGCCACCGCTACGCGCGAAGGCCGGCGCTGCACGACCCGGCGACCGGCAGGCGCTGGACCTACGCCCAGCTTTGGGCCGACAGCGGCCGGCTCGCCGACGGGCTGGCGCAGGCGGGCGTCGGTCGCGGGGACGTGGTCGTGATCTCGCTGTACAACTGCCCGGAGTTCGTGCTCAGCTGGCTGGCCGCGCTGCGGCTCGGCGCGATCGCGGCGCCGATCAACTTCCGCCTGGCCGCGGGAGAGGTGGCGCACATCCTGGACGACAGCCGTCCGCGCGCGTTCATCCACGACGCCGGCCTGGCCGGGGTCGCGGCCGACGCGCTCTCCCGAGCCGAGCACGAGCCGGCGCTGGTGGCGACCGTCGGGGCCCACGGCGAGGGCGTCGCCCACGGCGCAGCCACCGCCCACGGCGCAGCCACCGCCCACGCCGCAGCCACCGCCCACGGCGCAGCCACCGCGCATCGCGGCGGCGTGGCGCTCGAGCAGCTGATCGACGCCGGCGACGCCGATGCGATCCCGCCGCTGCCCGACGGGGTCTCCTGCTACGACGAGACGACCCGGCTGTACACGTCGGGGACGACCGGGATGCCGAAGGGCGTCTCGCTCAGCGGCGTCGTGGACGCGCTGTCCGCCCACGACGTGATCATGCACTTCCCGCTGTCGCCGGAGGACCGCACGCTGAACATGACGCCCTGGTTTCACCGCGGGGGCCTTTACTCCGGCGGCCCCAACCCGGTGCTCTACTGCGGGGCGGAGGCGGTCGCGCTGCGGGCCTTCGACGCCGCGACCGTGCTGGACTGGGTGGCCGAGCACCGGCTCACGTTCCTGATCGGGGCGCCCACCAACCTGGCGCTGCTCGCCGCCGAGCAGAGCGCGCGGCCGCGGGACCTGAGCGCGCTGCGCGGGATCGTGACGATGGGCGCGCCGCTTGACCGCGAGGCCTGCCTGCGCTACCAGCGCACGCTCACGCCGCGGATCTTCAACGGCTACGGGACCACCGAGGCGTTCTGGAACACGTTTCTGCGCCCCGAGGACCTGCCCGAGCACGCCGGGTCCGCCGGGCGCGCCTGCACCGACGACGACGTCGCGGTGGTGCGCATCTACGAGGATCGCCCGGCGGAGCCCTCCGATCACGCCGCCAAGGACGGTGCGGAGGTCGGCGAGGTGATCGTGCGCTCGGTCAAGGCCGGCTACGCGTACGTCAACAACGACGTCGAGCAGGCCGCGCGCTTCCGCGACGGATGGCTGTACATCGGCGACCTGGCGACCTGGGACGAGGACGAGTACGTGACGATCGTCGGGCGCAGGGACGACATGATCATCTCCGGCGGGGAGAACATCCACCCGGTGCAGGTCGAGGCGGCGCTGGCCGAGCATCCGCAGGTCGCCGACGCGGCGGTCGTGGGGCTGCCGGACGAGCGCTGGGGCGAGCTGGTGGTCGCCTACGTGGTGGCCACAGACCCGGGGCTTGACGCGGCCGCCTGCGACGCCCACTGCCGCGCGCACCCGATGCTCTCCTCCTTCAAGCGCCCGCGCGCCTACCGCTTCGTGGACGAGCTGCCGCTCACGGCCACCGGCAAGAAGCTGCACTACCGGCTGCGCGAGCAGGTGGTGCGGGACGCGGCCGCGGGACTGCTCAGGCGGCCGTGAGCCGCCGCGAGGACCCGGTTGTCACAGGCATCGGCGCCGTGACGCCGCTGGGCCTGAGCGCGCCCGAGACCTGGGCCGGCCTGGTGGCCGGCAGGTCCGGGGTCGGGCCGGTGCAGAGCTTCGATGCCTCAGACCTGCCGGTGCGGATCGCGGCCGAGGTGCGCGGCTTTGACGGCGAGGCGGTCATGGGGGCAAAGCGCCACCGTCGCTCGGCGCGCTTCAGCCAGCTGGCGGTCGCCGCCGCGCGCGAGGCGGTCGCCGACGCGGCGCTCGAGCTGGAGCCGATCGCCCAGCGCACCGGGGTGGTGGTCAACGCCGCGGTAGCCGGCGAGCCCGAGACGGAGCGCAACGTTCGCGCGCTCATCGAGCAAGGCCCCAGGGAGGTCAGCCCGTACTTCGTCCCCTCGACGATCCTCAACATGGCCGCCTGCGAGGTGGCGATCGACCTCTCCGTCCACGGTCCGGTCAACGCCTCCGCGCTGGCGTGCGCGAGCGGCACGGCGGCGCTGCTCGAAGCGCGGCGGCTGATCCTCTGCGACGAGGCGGACGTGGTGATCGCCGGCGGCACCGACGCCGGCATCTCCCGTTCGATGT
>Ga0070737_10001559_pt1 | contig 32018 bp, 19 predicted proteins | sample Coa_R1_10_FD_66438 | JGI IMG/M metagenome (GOLD analysis project Ga0070737, IMG submission 66438) | Surface soil microbial communities from Centralia Pennsylvania, which are recovering from an underground coalmine fire - Coalmine... | ecosystem: Environmental > Terrestrial > Soil > Unclassified... | reverse complement strand
CGGTCCAACCGTGGAGTATGGATTCCAGATTCCAAAGGCTGCGGCGTTAGGGTCTTCGCTAAAATCGCCCTGCCGCATCAAAGGAGTAGGCACGGTGTAAACATTATTATTGAGATCGTGAAGAACGCTGGCATCCTCGGAAAAGAAGAAAAAGGTCTTGTCCCGGCCATTGTAAATATGGGGGATATAAACCGGCCCGCCAATCGTTCCTCCGAAGTCGTTATAACGGATTTGCGCTTGAGGGATGATCTGGCCTGTGGAGCTGATCGAGGTGAATGGATTGCGGGCATTAAAGTAACTGTTTTGCAGGAATTCATAAACGTCTCCGTGCACCTGGTTGGCGCCGGACTTGAGCACGACGTTGAAGATGGCCCCGCCCGTTCGTCCATACTGCGCCGCGAAGTTATTCGTCACCACCTGGAATTCGGAGACCGCGTCCGGTGAGGGGTTAACCGCCATGTTCTCGCCAATCCCGGACAAATCGAGATTGCCATCCAGATACCACGCGTTAGCGCCCGCCTGTCCTCCATTCACGGAAACATTGGAGCCCTGAACGTGTTCGGGGTCCGGGAACGAACCATAAGCGCTGTTGAATCCAAAAAGCGTGCCCGGCGGGCCTTCCACGTTGTTCACGCCCGGCAGTAGGTTGACAAGCTGCTGCAAGTCTCGCCCTGCCAGAGGGACGCTCTGCACGGTGGTCGAAGAAAGGGTGGTGGAAGCGTTCGAGGCGCCAGTCTGAATGAGCGGCGGCGCGGCTGTGATCTGCACCATCTGCCGCGATTCTCCCAGTTTCAACTGCGCGTCCTCCCGCAATACTTGAGCCGCAATGACCTGAACCTGATTCAGTTCCAGCGGCGAGAATCCCGTGACGACAAACTGGATTTTGTACCGTCCTGGCACGAGATTCTCGGCCCGATAATATCCCGCACTATTGGTCTTTAAAAATTGTGACACCCCGGTTTCGAGGTCCGTCACCGTGACGCGAACGCCCGGCACCACCGCCCCCTGCGGATCGGTCACCGTGCCCTCGATCACGCCGCGATTCAACTGCGCATCAAGAGGGCCGGCACAGAAAAGCGCTGCAATCAGAAGCCCTATGCCAAGCTCTTTGAATCTGAAGCTCATCGTTCCCTCCCTGTCCCTCCCGGAGAATGAAAACTCGGGCGCATCGCATGCGCCGGACGACTTGCGCTTCAAAGCGCGCCTTAGAAAAACCTGATTTAGTTTTCCAAGTATTGAAAGATATTTCCGCAAAAATTATAGCTCAGCGAAAAGAATTGTCAAGCGCAAACGGGATAGGTGTCACGGCAAGCTGTTTCAAAACTCTTCAGACAATCAACAGTTTGGTGAAAAGCCCGCCCAACTGTCATCCTGAGCGTCCACTTGTCATTTTGAGCGGAGCGCAAGCGAAGCGAAGAATCCCCGTATTTAGCGAATTTTACAAATACAGGGATGCTTCGCGGAGTTGACCCTGAATGTCCGCCAGCCGGTTGGCTGGTCCATAGTGCCCGAAACTTCCGCTTGCCGCTACACAGAATCAACAACTTACATGAAGTTTCTGGAGAGCGAAGCTGAAGGTCTCAGCATGACAGCCCTTGGGGGGGTTTTAAGTAGGCGAACAGATCTCAACAGATGGCAGGCGTCCCAGGGCGGGCGATTCAGGAAATCGGCGCGGCAGAGGCATCCCGCGCGCGCTTTCGTTCCTCATAGACGGTAATCAGCAGTGTGCTGGCCAGCACGAGAATGCCGCCCAGGATCATGAAAGTGGTCAGGCGTTCGTGCAGCACAAGAGCGGCAATAACCACACCGAAAAAGGGGATCAGGTAGTTGCAAAGGCCCGCTTGCGTTGCGTCCAGTCGCGTCAGCACGTTCAGGAAAATCACCATCGACAGGAGATACTGAAACACGGCAAGCGCCGCCAGACCGAGCCATACGACCGGCGTAAAGTGGGGCAAATTCAGGAAGCTTTGGGGTTCGCTGTAAAGGGTGATCGGCAGCATGAAGAGAAAGACGGCGTAATAGCTGTAAAGCAGAACCTGGAGAGGCGAAAACCGTCCCAGCATTTTCTTGCTGTAGGCGTTGTAGAAGGCGCTGCCATTGACGCTTAAAAAGATCATGATATTGCCAAAAAGAAACTTGCTGTTATGAAAATTAAGCTGGCTCCAGTCGATTCCTGAACACTCCAGGACGCCGGCGATCGCAAGGATGAAGCTGATCCAACGGACAGCCGTCATCCGTTCGCCCAGGAAGAAATAGGCCATGATCGCGGTCGAAACCGGCAGCACCAGCATCAGCAGCGCTGCGTTGGAAGCCAGCGACAGTCGCACGCCCCAGGTGATAAAAAGCTGAGCCACCACCTGCCCACAGACGCCCAAAAGAACAAACTCGCCAATCTCCTTGCGGCTGATTCCTGCTTCTTTTTTTGCAGCAGTTTGGCGTTTCTCCCATTGCACGATCGGGATCAGCAGGATGGCCGCGACCGTGATCGGGAAAAAGGTGGCAAATACGGGTCCCATTTGTTCCTGGACGATCTTCACCAGCACAAACTGGCTGGCCCAGATCAGATTGCAAACGAGCAGCAAGATCCAATCTCGAAGTCGAGAACCCGAGAGCACGGCAACCTCTGTCTCTAAAGCGGCGATTTTAGCCCAGTATCTGAAAAGCGCTTCAAATAGTAATATGGGCTGCTGAAAGAATCATGAAAGTGCCAGATCAAAGCGAAGATGTCAACAGTTTTCGATCACCCGGCGTTGTGCGCGACTGCGCGGAAAGGGCGGGGCCGTGGCTCTGGCAGGCTGCTAAAAACTCCTGGAGTCTGTCATTCCGAGGGGCCGAAGGCGACGAGGAATCTCATAAGTCTTCTATTTGCAAATCGAGGTCCCTCGCGGAGTTCACCCCGAGTCGAAATACAGGGATTCTTCGCTGCCGCTCAGAATGACAGGCAAAGGGCTTGGAATGACGGCGTCCGCAACCGTTTTTCACCTGCCTGGAGCTCAAAGCGGACCGTCGGCAGGCTTGCAAAATTCTGCGATTAGAAGTAAAGTCCGATTTCTATTTTCCACAAATCGAAAGGAGTTTCTGAATAATGTCTCTGGGCAAAACAATCAAATGGGCCATCGCTTTCATGATTTTCATCAGCCTGGGGAGCCTTTGCCTGCCACAACAGCCGAATCATTACGTTAATGCTCAGCTTCCCTGGCATCAGGCGGTGCTGGACTCGCAAGGCCGCCTCCTGGCGTGGTACGGGCCTGAGAAAAACCTGGGGTATGACCACGTCGTGAGGCTTGCATGGAACTTCATCGAGCATACGGCGCCGATCGATCCGAAAGTGGGGGTAAAAGTGTATTTGATTAACGCTGTTTTTGATCCTCATACGCTGCTCGGAATCAACTGGCAGCATGATCCGGCCATGCTGTATGCCACTTTTGTGGACTCTTTGGCAGGGTGGTACCCGTACTCTGGCGATGAGGATGCCGTCAAAACAGTGCAAGCCATGCTCGACTATCAATTTGCCCATGGGACAACGCCTTCCGATTGGGACTGGCCGAATGTGCCTTTTTCCACCTCCTGCAACAACAGCGCAAACTATGGGCGCTGTCTCCAGGATATGCCTCAGGAATTCTATGGAGGACTCGGAACGGACAAAGTGGGCGAACTGGGAACCGGATATGCGCTCTTTTATGAAATGACGGGTGAGAAGAAGTATCTCGAAGCAGCCTTGAACTGCGCGAACGCGCTTGCAAAGCACGTCCGTCCGGGCGATGCAACCCATACGCCCTGGCCCTTCCGGGTGGACGCGCGCACGGGAGCGGTGATTGACGGCGAAGAATATGGCGGCATGACCGTGGGGCCGGTCAGGTTGTTCGATGAGATGATTCGTCTGAAGGCAGGCGACACCGCAAGTTTTCAAAAGGCGCGCGACATGGCCTGGAGCTGGATTTTGAAGTACCCCGTGCACACCATGCATTGGAGCGGGTATTTTGAAGACGTTCCGAAGAATATGGATAACGTCAATCAGACTGTGCCGACCATGACGGCCTACTACATCCTCAAGCATCAAGATCCCGCCTCGGTAGATCCCCATTGGATGAGGGACGTGGGCCGCATCATCGACTGGACGCGCGAGCGCTTTGGGCGAGGGCCTTACTTTGGCGCGTGGGGCGTCGACGAGCAAGGGGAGCCCCCGGATTACTACGGATGCTGTTCGCGTGCTGGCCTTGGCAGCGACAGCTCGCGCTGGGGCGCGATCAATGCCATGTATTACGAAAAGACAGGAGACGCGCAATCGCGCGAGAACGCCTTCCGCTCGCTCAACTACGCCACCTATTTTGCCGCTTCCGACGGCAGGATTTCCTGCTGTGGCCAGGGATTTGGCGGGCAATACTGGTTCAGCGACGGATACGGTGATTACATCCGTCACTTCATGTGGGCCATGGCGGCTATTCCGGCGTTCGCCCCAAAGGGCCAAAACCACTTGTTGGGATCAAGCTCGGTGGTTCAGAAAGTCAGCTATGGCGACCAGAGCGTGGCCTACCGGACTTTTGACCGGGAGGCGAGAGAAGTGTTGCGACTTCACTTCAAACCCGTGCAGGTGACGGCGGGCGGAGTGGCCCTTCACGAACGACAGGACCTGAAAAGCGAAGGCTACACGATACAGCCTCTGGGCGGGGGCGATTATGCCGTGCGCGTGCATCACGTGAATTCGAATGAGGTCAGCATCAAAGGCTGAGCGAAAGACGGGGATTCTTCCGCCTCGCTTTACTCGGCGTCAGAATGACAAGCGAAGGACCCGGAATGACAGAATCCAGAATTGTTTTTCAGCAACCTGTTATAGGTTCCATCAGGCAAGGAGTCCAAACATGCTTAAAAGGCTGGTCGTAACCATATTCATGATCGCGGGCCTTGCTTTGACGCTGCCGATTTGGGCGCAAAGAGCGCCCGCTCAAGAGTACGTGAACGCGCAACTTCCCTGGGATACGCCCGTGGTTGACGGGCAAGGGAAGCTCCTGGCATGGTTCCACCCCAATGAAAACCTTGGCTATGACCATGTGCTGCGGCTCGCCTGGAACCTGCTCGAACATCTGCCCAACGATCGGCGCACCGGAATGCCAGCCTATCTGAATTATGCGGTCTTTAACGCGCAGACGCTTGAAGGTTCGCTCCACGGTTCGGCGCAGAACAATCCTGCGAGCATGTTCGGACAATTTGTGGATTCCGTGGTGGGCTGGTATCCCTACTCGGGGGATCAGACCGCTGTGGCTCTTGTCCGCCGCATGCTCGATTATCAGCTCGCCTACGGGACAACCCCGGCAGATTGGGAATGGGCGCAGGTTCCCTTTGCGGATGGCTGCAACGGCGCGAAGATTTATGGCGGGTGCATGACCGATATGCCACGGGATTATGTTGGCGGCATTGAGGTCGATAAAGTCGGTGAACTCGGCATCGGCTATGTGTTGTTTTATGAGATGATGGGAGACCGTAAGTATCTGGACGCGGGAATCCGTTGCGCAAACGCGCTGGCAAAGCACGTCCGGCCCGGAGATGCGAATCACACTCCCTGGCCTTTCCGGCTGGACGCTCGCACGGGCCAGGCAGCCGGCGGCAATATGTACGGCGGCACCGAACAATACGGCGGCATGATTGTGGCGCCCGTGCGTCTGTTCGCTGAACTGATCCGCATTCACGAAGGGGACGTAGCGGCCTATCAGAAAGCGTTGAGGCTGGCGTGGGACTGGATTCGGAATTATCCCATGAATACGCGCAGCCCGGACTATGGCAAGTGGTCGTGTTATTTCGAGGATGTGCCTTATGATCCAGAGGACGTGAACCAGGCGGCTCCGACCATGACAGCCTATTACATCCTGAGCCAGCCGGACCCCGGCTCGGTAGACCCTACGTGGAGAGAAGATGTCGGCCGCTTGATTGATTGGGTGCGACGCACGCTGGGCGTAGGACCTTTTCTGGGCGCGTGGGCGATCAACGAACAGGGGCATCGCGAAGGCGGCTGGGGTCCGGTGACCGAGCGCACCTGGTGCTGTTCACGAGCGGGGCTGGCCAGCGACACGTCGCGTTGGGCCGCCATCAATGCCATGTACTACGAGAAGACCGGAGATGTTCAGGCCCGCGAAGACGCTTTCCGCTCGCTCAATTACGCCACTTATTTTGCGGATTCACAGGGCCGGGTGGCTTGCTGCGGTGTAGACTACGGTTCATCGGGAACCTATGCGTACTGGTTCGATGACGGTTACGGTGATTACATCCGCAATTTTATGTGGGCGATGGGAGCCATTCCCGAATTTGCTCCGAAGGGGCAGAATCACCTGCTGCGTTCGTCTTCCGTTGTTCAAAATGTCCATTATGGCGCTCATGACATCACTTATCGGACCTTTGACCGGAAGGCTACGGAAGTGCTGCGCTTGCATTTCAAACCCACTCGCGTCACGGCAGGCGGGACGGCGCTCAACAAGCGCCAGGAGCTGTGGCAGCCAGGCTACACCGTTCATTCTCTCGGGGCTGGAGACTACGTGGTGCGTGTGCGGCACGTCAATTCCAATGAGGTATCGATTGCCGGCGAGTGATCTTGCCCCTTCCATGGAGTGCGTGCAATGACCAAACTCCGCAGCGCAAAATGGTTCGCCCCGGATAACGACATCGGCTTTCAGCATCGCGCAGCGATGCGCTCGGAAGGCTTTGCGCGAGCGGCGTTCGGCGGAAAGCCGGTGATTGGCATCTGCAATTCCTGGAGCGAACTGAACAACTGCAACGTGCACTTGCGCGCCGTGGCGGACGCCGTCAAGCGCGGCGTATGGTCTGCCGGCGGCTTTCCACTGGAATTCATGACCATTTCGCTGGGCGAAGAGCTGATGATGCCTACAGCCATGCTCTATCGCAATCTGATGGCGATGGACGTGGAGGAGATGATCCGGTCGAATCCTCTTGATGGCGTGGTGTTGCTTTGCGGTTGCGACAAGACAACACCTGCTCAGCTTATGGGCGCCGCAAGCATGGATGTTCCGGCCATCATGCTTTCCGGCGGCCCCATGCTGCGCGGAATGTGGCGCAACCACGCACTGGGTTCCGGAACGGACCTGTGGAAGTTCTGGGATGAGCGCCGGGCGGGAAGATTGAGCGAAAAAGATTGGCATGAACTCGAGGGATGCTACTCCCGGAGCGCCGGACACTGCAACACGATGGGTACGGCTTCCACCATGACGGCTCTGGCGGAAGCTCTGGGAATGATGTTGCCGGGCACAGCAAGCATTCCCGCCCCGGACTCGCGCCGCCTTGCGGCGGCTGAGGAGACAGGGCGGCGGATTGTGGAGATGGTCCGCGACGATCTCCGCCCGTCGAGAATTCTCACCCCGAATGCCTTCCACAATGCAATTCGGACCTTGCCGGCCCTGGGCGGATCGACCAACGCTGTCATCCATCTGATTGCCATTGCCGGCCGCCTGGGAATCTCGCTTCCGCTCGGCGAGTTTGACAAGTTATCCCGCATGACACCGGTCATCGTTAACCTCCAGCCCTCGGGCAAATACTTAATGGAGGATTTCTATTACGCTGGCGGCGTGCCGGCGGTCCTCAAAGAGATTCTCCCTCTTCTTCACGGCGACACGATTACCGTGACCGGGAAAACGCTCGCAGAGAATGTGCGCCAGGCGGAATGTTACAACTCTGACGTGATTCATCCCCTCGATAAGCCGATTCACCAGGAGGGCGCATTGGCCGTGCTCTATGGAAATCTTGCCCCCAATGGCGCGCTGATCAAAACGTCTGCCGCGTCGCCTGAACTGATGCAGCACACGGGCCCTGCCGTGGTTTTCGACCACTACGAAGAAATGCTCGAAAAAGTTGAAGATCCTGATCTGACAGTTACGCCTTCCAGCGTGCTGGTGCTGAAAAATGCCGGGCCGGTTGGCGCTCCAGGGATGCCTGAATGGGGAATGATACCCATTCCCACCAAGCTTCTAAAACAGAGCGTCAAGGACATGGTGCGCATCAGCGACTCTCGAATGAGCGGTACAAGCTTCGGGACAGTGGTCTTGCACATCTCGCCCGAATCAGCGGTTGGGGGGCCGCTGGCCGCTGTGAAAACCGGGGATTTGATCCGGCTTGACGTTCCCGCGCGGCAGATCGAATTACTGGTTTCGAACGAAGAGATCAAACGAAGGTTAGCGAGTTGGCAACCATCACCGCCCCGTTTCCGCCGCGGATACTACACCATGTTTTTAGACCACGTGCTGCAGGCCCACGAAGGCTGCGACTTCGACTTTCTTCGCGGCCATCCGGGCGAAAGGCCGTATGAGCCGATTATCGGAAGGTCCTGATCGAGCGCAGTTATTCCCTGGTGCAAACCCCATAACCTTTTTGCAGTCATGGAAGATCGCGGTTCTCCTTTATTGCTCGCCTCCGGCCAGGGCGCGCATAAAAGCCGAGCGCAACATATCGCTTTCTTTCTGGGACTTTGCGGCTTTAAGCGCTGTGAAGTGAGCTCGCACTTGCACAGCCTTCTCATGTTGTTGGGTTTGATCGTAGAGGGCCGCTAATCGGTACCAGGCGTCAGAAAACGCCGGGTCGAGCCGGACAGCCACCTCCAGGTCCTCAATAGCGCGTTCCGTGGCTCCTCGCGCCTCATCAATTTTGCTTTGGGCCAGATAACAAAGGCTGCAGGCCGGAATTTGCCGCTCGGCCGTATCGATTTCAGCCAGCATGCGCTTGTAGTCTTGTGACTGCAACTTCAGCAAAGTCGCCACATCGATGTAGTTGAGATAGGGATGCGGTCCGGAATAAGTCAGGCCCTCCTTTGCCACTGCTTCAGCCTCTCGGAAGCTTCCTTGCATATATAAGGCAAAGGCCAGCAGAGTGCGCGCCGGAGCAAAGGCGGGATGTTCCGATAGAAGCCTGCGGCAGGTTAGAATGCAGCCCGGAATGCGCCCTGAAAGATACTGCGCCAACGCCAGCCCCAATCCTGCAAAGACAGAACGCGGATGAAACGTCTGGGCTTGGGCAAAAACCTTCACCGCCTCGGGGTAGGCATTGTGCTGAAGATCGTAAAGTCCCAGATCGAGAGCGTAATTTTCATTCGACGGGTCAGAAGAGAAGGCGATGGCAAGGTCTCTGCTTGCTTCGCGTGACTGACCCAGGGTGTTTTCGATTTTGCCTCGCAGGTATAACAGCCTAAGCTGCTCCTCGCGGCTTCGGGCGTGGGCTGACTCCAGGGCGCTAAGCGCCTGCGCATGATGCCGCAAGCCGAACTCTGCAAGGGCAAGATCGTAGTGAGCTTCAAATATTTCAGGATGCTCCTGTGCGCACCGTCTGAAGGCGAGGGCAGCGCCATCGTATAGACCCTTTTGGGCAAAAGCAACCCCGGCTTTCAAGAGGATATCGGGATTGATTTGGCTTTGTTTCAGCAGCGAGCGGAGTAGAGCCTGCGCTTTGGAATTCCTACCCTCCGCCAGAGCGGTTTCAAGCGAGTTTTCCAGAGAGATTGCGCTGCCCGCGTCGTCTTGCTCAAACGGAAAAGGCGCAGTTATCAAGTAAAAGGGAGCAGCGAATACGAAACCTTCCGCACTTGCGGGCAGGGAAGAATGGAAGCAGTAAATGAGGGCAGCTAAAGAGAGCCACCACACAGCCAGTCCAACCTTCTCAGATGGGCTGCACACCCAACGCCTTCCTTCGACCGCCGTCCCGGCCGGACCTTACACCCAGGCGGTAGGCAAGCATAACCTCTTTCAACCTTTCTTGAGGGCAGGGCAAGAGCGGCAGACGAACTTCATCGGACCGAAATACGCCAATTTCCTTGAACAGCGCCTTTGTATTGGAGATTTCGTCTCCAAGGCCAAAGAGGTGAATGAAGGGAAGAATCCTGTCTGAAAAGACCTCAAGCGCTTCCTCGGGCTTCCCTGCGCGAACAAGCCGAACCGTTTCCTGATAGTCCGCCGGAAACACCGAAGGGGCGATAATCATACTGCCGTCAACTCCGAGCAGCAAGCTCCGGAAAGCCACAACATCATCTCCTGAAAAAACCGCGACATTACGGCTTCGTTTCAAAGCGGTGATTTTGTCCAGGTCGTGATCGGTCATTTTCACTGCCGTGATGTGCGGGCAAGCATCGAGAATGGCGAAAAGGTCTTCCGCGCGAAGAAAGGTCTTGGTGTAAACGGGATTATCGTAAATCACCAATTCCAAATCGGAAGCCCGGTCCAGAGCCTTGAAGAACTCCAGCACCATGGGAAGGGAGTTTGGGAAATAGTAGGGACAGGGAACCAGCCCTGCGCGCACGCCGATCTTCACGGCGCGCCTTGCGAGCGCAATCATCTCCTCGAGATTGGTATGGGTAAGACCCATCACCACCATCTTATTTGCCGGCGTGTGGCGCACGGCAAACTCCATCAACTCAATCCGTTCCTCAAAGGAGAGAGAAACCGATTCACCCGTGCTGCCGCAAAGCGTGAAGCCTTCAAGCTCCGGAAACAAGTGGTCGATGAGCCGCAGCAGGCTGTCATAGTCAATCCTGCCCCCGTAAAAGGGGGTTGGGATGACCGGCAATGAACCACTGAGTTTCATGGGGCCGCCTTTCACCGCTGCGCGTGAGAATCTCTCGGACTCGTCAAGCATCGAGTCAACTGTGGAATTGAAAGCGATTTCCATTCAATGGTAGAGGGAGGCTTGCCGTGTGTCAAGAAAGTTTCGTCTTGTCTTCACAATTCTATCGCAAACCCTTAGTAAAACGTCTCACTTGGATTAAACGAAGAATTGACACTCAAGGATTGGGCGGATATTCTTTCTATCAATTGGAAAGGATGAATTCGAACTGATGGCCCAGCGTTATTTGGTTCCCGCGGTCAAGCGAGCATTTGAAATCATCGAGTTTCTTGCCAAACAGGATTCGCGGATGGGCATTTCGGACATCCGCAGCACTCTGGGTCTGCCACTGAGTTCGACGGCCAACATTGTATACACCCTCACTGATCTTGGCTATCTCGAGCGCGATGAGTCAGATTCTTCCTACCGGCTGAGCGTTAAACTTCTGGGCATTGCGCGCCAGGCGCAGGACAAGCTGGATCTTGTGGTCCAATGTCACGGCTTGTTGGAGGACGCAGTTCGCGAGTCGAAGCTGACGGGGCACATCGCTGTGCTGCGGGACAGCGAGTCCATGTATATTGACCGCGTTCCAAGCAACAGCCTGGTGCAAGTCAACACCTATGTGGGACAGAGATGGCCTGCGCACACTTCGGCGGTCGGCAAAGCTATCCTGGCGTTCCTTCCCGAAACAAGGCTTGAGCGGCTTCTGAAGCAAATGCCGCTTACCAAGCGGACGCCCTACACCATCACATCCCGTTCCGCCCTGGTCAAACAATTACGCACCTTCCGGCGTCTTGGATACTCCTGGGAAACCAATGAAGGCGAAGTCGGTCTCGGCTGCGTTGCGGCTCCCATTTTCGGAGCCGGTCAAGAAGTTCTCGCAGCGATGAGTCTGACTGGAACCACCCACCAGATATCGTCTGCCAAGCTCCCCTCCCTGGGCAATCTCGTGCGAAAATATACGCAGCAAATGTCCCGACGGCTCGGAACCGAGAGCTAATGCGCATGATTCGCTGGTCTCGCATGGAAACCGCATCCAATAGGACCGTGGCCCCCCAAGCTTGCCGCACAGTTCATTGACGCATTTTTTCCACGTGTGATAAAGTTTATTGCTTCAAAATATAGAAACATTATATTAAGAATTGAAAAAAGGTTTCAGCCTGACAAAAACATCACACGCCTTTGTAATTACCTGCGGTTTTTGTCAGTGAACAACCGCTTGAGTAGGTGATTGATATGAGCGCACAAATCGATCCGCACGAGCAGATTCTGGGCCTTCGCGCGTTGCGGCTGGAAAACGATTGGTTGCAGGTAACGGTGCTGCCTGAAGTAGGAGCAAAGATTTATGACCTTATCTGGAAGCCCAGTCAGCGCAATTTCCTTTGGCATAACCCGCGCATTAGTCCACAGCCATATGCCATCGAGGCGAATTTTGATAATTATTGGTGCGGCGGCTGGGATGATGGTTTCCCTACCTGCGATGAGTGCGACCACGCCGGCGAACACTATCCCAATCTGGGCGAACTGCGCTCCCTGCGCTGGAATGTGGAACGCGCAGAAGAGACTCGCAATGGGGCGACAGTGCAGCTTATTGCTTTCGGGCCTATCAGCCCCGTTAAGGTCACAAAAACCGTGACGATTTATAACGAAAAGCCCATCGTGAGCGTCCACTGGGAGATCACCAACGTGGGCTTTCTTCCCATAGACTTCATCTGGGGCACTCATCCGGCGATCGACCCCGGCCAGAGCGCGTTGCTGCGCGTTCCGGCACGAACTGGAATCGTGGGTCTTTCTTCACATCCTTTGCTCGGGGCTCCCGGCCAGCAGTATTCGTGGCCCATTCTTGAGACCGAAGCGGGGCAAACGGATATGAGCCTCACCCAACCTCAAGAGGCCGGCATTTTCTGCGGCCACACCGCGACTGATCTCGAAGCGGGCTGGTATGCGGTTGAGGATCGGGATACTGGCGAAGGGTTTCTGCTGCAATTTCCGCATAACATTTGCCCTTATCTCTGGATGTGGCTTGTCTATGGCGGATGGCGCGGATATCGGCACGTCATCCTTGAGCCGTGGACGAGTCATCCGGTCAACCTGGCCCAGGCTGTGCGCCAGCAGACGCACCGCATGCTTCAAGCCGGAGAAACGTTTGAAGTTCAAGTGTGCGCCACAATTTATTCCAAATCCCTCACATGGAAGGGCGCCCTGCAGCAGATCCCTTCTTTGCCGGCGAAAGTGGCGTTATAAAAAACACGACAGACCCGATGTACCGTTCATTTCTCAGGGAGAGTCAACCATGAGGCTGAAGCATCACATTGCCGTCATCACAGGCGCAGGGTCCGGGATCGGCCGCGCGTCAGCCCGGGAGTTTGCAAAGGAGGGAGCCAAAGTCGTCGTAGCCGACATCAACCTTCAGAGCGCCCGGGAGACGGTGAAGCAAATCGAAGCGCTTGGCGGTACAGCGCGGGCGGTGGAAGCGGATGTGGCTGATCCACAATCGGTCGAGCGATTGGTTGATCAGACGCTTGAAGCCTTTTCTGAGGTTCACACCCTCTTTAACAATGCCGCCATTCAGGTAAACAAGACGGTGGAAAACACCACGGTGGAGGAATGGAATCGTGAGATCAGCGTCAATCTTGGCGGGGTCTTTCTGTGCTCGAAATTCTTCATGCCCCACTTGCGGAAGACGCGAGGATGCATCATTAACATGTCCTCTGTGAATGGATTTTTCGTTGAGCCCATGTGCGCCGGGTACTGCGCCACCAAGGCAGCCATCATCGGCCTGACCAAAGCCATGGCTATCGACCACGGCAAAGAGGGAATTCGAATCAATTGCATCTGCCCAGGTTATATCGATGCCGGCCTTGCGGAGGGCTATTTCCAGGCCCAGCCAGACCCCGCAGCAGCGCGCGCCGCTGCGGGGAAACTTCATGCTTTATGGAGAATCGGCAAGCCAGAAGAAGTGGCCCGGCTGGCCATTTTCCTGGCAAGTGCAGACGCTTCGTTTATCACCGGCGCCGCGCTTACGGTGGATGGCGGATTCAGCTCCGGGCTCCCGCCGGCAAGCTAATGCTGATTTGAGAATCATCCCTTGACGATGGTCAACCGACAATCCGCGTGACAGTTTCTACTTGTCTCTTATCTTGTCGCGGACTAAGGCGTAGCTCCTGAATTCCCGTGAAACTCCAATACCGTCGCAGAGTGTGCCGGGAAACGATATTCAAACGTTGCGCGCGGAATTTCGATTGACCGCTGACGGATGTTCACATTTGCTGAGCTGCCGTAAGAATTAAACGCATCCCAACTTTTGCCATTCAATTCATAAACCTGCGCTTCTCCACTTCCAGGAACCCAGTTTGAAAGATACACCTGGGCGGAGACCGCCTTGTTCTGCGAACGATTGACGACGGCAAGATAAAGAGCGCGCCGATCAGCGCTCAGTGTGGCGGCGGCATCCAGGGCGGCAAGCCGCGAATTGAAAACCACAGGGGGAGAGGTTGCCAGAGTCTTCACCACTTCGCTTCCGATGTGGTTCGCATATAACACATATGCAAAATAAGGCGGCGTCAACTTAATAGCGGCGGGGTTTACTTCAATCATTCCTTGCACGTTGATGAGAGAGCAGGCTTCGGCAAGAAAGATGTGTTGGGACTCGCGAAGAAGCGTGTTAAAAATACTCGCAAAATAGAGACCGTTGGCGAGACGGTAATCCGGGTCTTGAGTCTCGGGCAGCCACCAGGAGTTGAATTCGGTTATGGCAAAGAATGGACGACCGGGCAGCAAGCTGCCTGCGGCATTAATGTTGGCTTCCAGCTTGCGTCCGAATTCCAGCGGCTCGGCAACCACCTTCTGATAAAAATCATTAGGGTCGCAGATTTGTTTGACCCTGCCGTAAGGGCCGGTATAGATCGACGTGGCCAGGAGATCCACAGGCATGGTCTGAAGCATTTGCCGCACCCACTGCGGCCTTCCCACCGAGGAAGCCATGACCCGGATCGAAGGATCCACTTTTTTCATGGCAGCTTCATAGTTGCGGAAGCGACGCGCATAGTCACTGAGCTTTGTGCCGCCTGTGTATTCCTCACTGCACAGGGTTGGCGCTTCGTTGCCTACTGCCCAGAACTTGATGCCGTAAGGTTCCGCGTGACCATTCCGGGCGCGTAATCGGCCCATTGGCGTATTGACCGGCCCCTTCGTGTATTCGACCCATTGTGCCGCTTCCTGCGCGGTTCCGGAAATATAGTTGGCGGTGATATGTCCGCTGAATCCCAGTAGCCGGGCAAGCTCCGCATATTCATCGGTTCCGAAATCGTTTGAATTCCACTCGCGCCACACGGTAGACCATCTCTCAGGCCGCTTGTCGCGCGGGCCGATGCCATCCTGCCAGTGGTAATAATCCGCATAGCAGCCGCCCGGGTAACGCAAAACGGAAATCCGCATGGGCCGCAAAACCTCAATCACATCGCGCCGCATGCCGTCGATGTTATCCGCCGGCATGAGCGATGCAGAGTCCATCCAGAATGTCCCCATACCCTGAAAGCCAATCCTGAGCCTGCCTTCCGTGGTATCTTCAGGAGCCGTGAACTCGGCTGTGTACTTCTCCCAGTGAGGGCTGAGAGGGGCAAAATCTTTGTGGAAGTAAACGGGGCCTCCGAGCTTGTCAACATCCACAAAGGCCTTGCCGGTTCCCTGCTTGCGAAGGTAGACGTAGAAACTGTATCGACGTCCTCTGGCGAATTGCAACCCGATCTGGTAAACACTGGCATGACTCAATCCTGAGCCATAAAGCCGGATGGCCTGCGAGGCGCCTCCGCCGTAGTAAATCTTGTGGTCAATATAATATTGGTCGTTCAGGCCACGACCATCCTTCAATTGCCAGTAACGGTCCTCGATGCGCTCCTCCGGCGCCCAATCATAAGCGACGCCGTTGCCGTCCAGGCCTCCTTCGTCAAATTTGCGGTCTTGGAGCAACTCCGCCAGCAAGCCGTTATCGATCGTGTTGTGCTCGTGTTCCATGAATTGCCCGAATAAATAGCGCGGCACTTTGCCGGTTATCTGGCCAGCGTGCACTTCAATAGTTCCTTTGAGATAATGATCGGACGCCGTCCCCTTCTGAAATCCGGACCCCATCAGGACTATCAATAGGAGGAGGACCCCTATCAAAATGAGAAGAGAGAACCGGCTGCGTATCTGCATTTCAATACCTCGACATCATTTCTCTCAAGGGCGGTATGAGGCGAACCTGATCTTTTATCATTAAATGAAAGCATATTCAATTATTTGATAGACAAAATCTTCGGCTCATATTACTCTTGCCATCGCGTTGGCTCTGGCAGTCTCTGTAACCCTGAAGATCTCATCCATTGGCCGATTGCCGATTTAACAGGATGTCGAAAAAATCTTCCCCTCTCCCAGCAAGGAAGAGGGGGAACCCCGACAGGTCGGGGTGGGTGAGGGCATCTTCAACGCAATTCAGACCGCAAGTTGGCGAGCTTGAAGAAACTTCATCCAGTAACGTTACGATCCGTTGGGATTTGCCGCACTGAAGCATGCCGATTCTTACTGTGTTGGATACGAGTAAAAACAAAAGGAGGAAGAAGTCGTGAAGTGGTGGGCATTCGTGTTTGGATTGATTCTTTTGCCTGGATCAGCCTATCTGGCGCAAGAATCCTTTAAGGCGGTTTCAACGCTCAATGCGCCCACGATTCAGGGTCGCCCCGTGCAGCTTGACGAACACGGAGGTTTGCTTCCCTGGCCTATGCCTCATGATGTCGGGTATTCCTACCAGGCCTATTTCATGTCGCGCTGGAAATATCTCTGGGAGCAGCGCCAACACGAGCGGTATTACGATTTTTATTGCTGCGTCAACTATGACCGCGAAACCTTCCGGACCTATCCTGATCGGCGCTGGGCTAACTCAACCGGATACCTCAGGGCGATGGAGGAAGGTTTCATCGAGCATCTCTATCCCTACACAGGCGACCCCAGAACGCTTGAATTCCTGGAAAACTTTGTGGACTACGAACTGGATAACGGAACCACTCCATTGAACTACGCATGGGGCGGAGTGCCTTACGCCTCAGCAGACCCGGGAGCGCTTCGTTACACCGGTTGGAGCCGTCACGGCGTCGATTACCTCGAACCGCCCGTAGTTGGGGAAGACGGCTATGGCTATCTGCGGCTGTATGAGATGACAGGAATCACGCGATATTTACAAGCGGCCATCCGGTGCGCCGACGCGCTGGTGAAGAACTACAAGAACGGCGATGCGCAGCATTCACCCTGGCCTTATCGTTGTTACGCGCGCGACGGCAAAGTGGAGGGAAAAGAACTAGGCCCTTACTCGGCGGATGTCATCGAACCGATCGAGTTGTTTGACGAACTCATTCGATTGAAGTTCGGAAACATCGCAGCCTACCAGCGTGTGAGGCAAGGAGCCTGGAAATGGCTCATGGAGTATCCCATGAAGGACAACGTCTGGGTGGGATATTTTGAAGACGTGACGCCCAGCATGGCCAACATGAACAACGTCATACCGCTCGAAACCGCGCGCTACCTGATCCTGCACCCTGAAACTGACCCCAACTGGCGGAGTGATGCGGCGCGGCTGATTGAGTGGGTCAAGACAACTCCCAAATGGCCCAAATTTATTGTTCACGGCGCGTTGATTACCACTGAACAGGGAAATGGCTTGACCTATTGTTGCCAGCCGCCAGGCTGGTGCTGCGACAGCCACACAGCGCGTCTGGCCGGGGTCGAGGCTTTGTATTACGCGAAAACCGGCGATGCTGCCTATCAAGAACAGGCTTTCCGCTCGTTGAACTGGGTTACTTATTTTCAGGGTTTTCCTCCCAAGGGACACACTCCGTGGGGCCAGGGCCAGTGGTGGTTCACGGATGAATTTGCAGATGGTCCTCGCCGCCTGATGGATGGATTGTGGGCCATGCCCGCGTGGGCTCCGTCAGATGAGTCTCACTTCCTGGGCACTACGTCGGTCGTAACGCAGATCTCTTATGGGAAGGGACGGGTAACGTATTCAACCTTCGACCCACACGCCATCGACGTGTTGCGGTTGGATTTTACGCCGGCTTCCGTCTCAACCGAAGGACGTCCTCTTGAGCGGAGGAGCGACCTCCATCAGGTGGGCTACGTGTTTGATCCCTCCACGCGCGTCCTTCGGATTCGACACGACGACTCTCCCCAGGTGGACGTGGAAGGAGAAGGTGGATCGATTCCGCCGGATATCATTGACTTCGACAACCCTTCGCTTCCCGCCAATACCGTCCTTGTGGGGCAGTATCCCACCGGCGTCATCAATTGGGGCAAGGAGAAACAATGGAAGATTGGCGTCCCCGAGGGGCGGCTCGCGACCTTCAATCTGACGATTGCAAACCCGAGCCTGCCCAAGGCAGGGTTCTCTTTTTCTTATCCAAGGGTCTTCGTCGGAATGGTGGTTTACAACCGAAGCGCCCAGGATGTGATTTTGAAAATCCACTCTCCGGATACGATTGACGTTACGTTCACCATTCCTGCCGGGCAGTTGCAACAAGTGAGGACCGGCTGGCAAACCCGGAGCCCAAGCGTCAGCTTCGAGGTCATGGGTAAAACAACCTTAGGCAGCTTGTGTTTCGACGACCTGGCTTACACCGAATCCTCCCCATTTCCGCCAGGGGCGGAGGAATCCGCGCTGCCGTCGACGCCATAAGCGGCATTTTCTCTAACGCGGCCTCGTGGCCGCCGTTAAAAGAACTGTCATCCTGGGGCGAGCGCAGCGAGCGAAGAATCCCTGCATTTGTAAGGTATAGAAAGAAGGAATCCGGGTTTATTGTGAGGACTGTGCGGCGAGTTGAGTATAGACCTTACGAGCGTGATTGTAGGCTTGCTGCGCAGCGGCCAGTTCATCTTTCGAGATCAGAGGAGCCTTCTGAATCCAGCACTGGTTAACTCCCGCCAGACACCATTCCACACTTCGGCGCGAAGCCCGAATGGGCTTTCCCGCCACCTTGATGAAGATCGGATTCGTGTGCGATGAAGGAAGAATCCGCACCGCAACCCAACTGCTTTGCCGAATGGGTACATCAAAGCGCAGAGTGCGCACAGTGCCATCCGCCACAATTTCCTGCCGCGCGACGGATTCACCATTAGCCACCACTTCCACCGGAACCTTCCTCGTCTCGCCAATGCGGGCCCGCTCCAGGCTCCAATAAGGCTTTTCATAGTAAGGAAGCTGACGAATGCGCTCGTCCGGCGCAGGATCCAGATAGGCCGCCGCAGCGACTTCCAGGCGGACGGTCTCGGAAGCCGGCAGGTCGACTTCACTTTCATGAGTCCCAGCCTCCACGCCATTGACCTTGAAATCCATGAGGTCGCTTCGGCCATCTGAAACATAGTCCGCGCCAGCGCGAACCGCCGCCAGCCAGTTCTCATAGGTCAAAGGCCCGCGAACCTGGGCGTAGGTCCTGGCCATGCCCACGCGGCTGTCATAAATGCAGGGGAAATCCGTTTCTCCCGCGATTCGCGTGCGGAAGCCGGCGTTGAGCGTCTGATACCAGATGTTGAGTTCCCACACGTAGGGAGTGTCGCCGACGGAAAGGAAATCCACCATGTGGGGATACGTCACATCCACAATATATTCGTTGGCCCCGATCCCGTCGAAACCTGGAATCTGGTAATTGGGCAAGTCGGTTCCGGCAACCTTCAATCCCCATCCGGAGTGCGCAAATCCCACCGTGGCGCCCTGCGACTTTGCCCAGCGCAGAATGGGCAAATCCCAGGTGGGCCAGTCCTCAATGCGCTTCGCGCCCGGATAGTCCTGATCCTTCAGCCCAAGAAGCACCAAATGACCGCAATGGCTGGAGGGGAAACCCGAAACCTCCACGTCATAGTGCAACAAACAACCTGGCCGGGAGACCGAACTATCTTTTCCCGAAAAGAATCGCTTCTGATAGTAGTAACAAGGCCCCCAGATGAGCGTGCAACCCACATTCAGGTGCTCACCGCGCACCTGGCGATCCATATCCTGGGGTCCCACGCCTTCCGCCGGGTTTTCATAATGCGAGCAACCGGCGGGGTGAATGTGAACGTCGCCCGAATACCACCCATACTGGCTCGGGTCAATCCAACGCTTCAGCCGGAAGGACAATTCCTTGGGACCTTCGGTGTTCACCGTGAAATGCTTCGTTTCAGTGAGATATTCCGGGCCTCCCGTGTAGGTCACCGTATAGGAGCCGGTTGGAAGCGAAATCCGCTCTCCGTTGGCCCGGTAGATTTGCGGCTGGAAGTAGAAGTCGGGCGCAAGCCTCTTGGCGGGATTGGGATAGATGCGTCCATACGCGTCGCGGAAGATGAAAGAAGCCATCGCCGGCTGCCCTTTTTCGTCATGGACTTGCAGGGTGATGGGCCTTGAGGGAGCGATCTTAAAAAGAATGGTCGTTTCATTCAGGAATCCTACGTCTTGCGTCCCCTGCCCCACGCTGAATCCCAGCGTGGCTGAGCGCTCGCCAGCGTCTCGGCTGTAAATCATGAGGATGCGATATTCCAGCCCGAACCCGGACAGACGCTGTACCGGAGGCGAGTTGGGATAGCCCGGCGGCTCGAGAGTCCTCGAAAGAAGAGAAATTTCCGCCCAGCGCTCCCGAACATCTGCGGGCGTGAGTCGCTCGGAAGGCGAGGGATTCCCGGTGGAGGGAATATAGACCGGGCCGCTATTGGGGCTGCTGACTTCCAGAGGCGCAGTGACTCCGGCTTGATTGATGACCTTGACGAGGAACAGCCGCGCGCCGTCCTGTATCAAATCCAGCGCCGCTGGGCCGCGCTGGACGCCGACACGCTCTTCAGCATTAATCGTCACCGTGACCAGAGTATATTTGTCCAGAATCGCCGCGGCTTTGGAAACCGCGGCTTGAGGATCGGGATCGGCGAAGGCTTGGTCAATGCCTTGCTGATCTTTTGAAGTGAGAGGCTGTCCGTAAAAAGCGAGGTCTCGTTCAATCTCGCGGACTCCGTCAGAAAAAGGCTGCAAAGGAACCGGCGGTTTTGAAGCCGCCCGGAGAAGAGCAGGTTTGAGGCCAGTTCCCAGGCAAAAGAACAGGATCAAGCTCGCTGCGCGAACCCCTACAATTTTTCGCAATTCCATCGCGTTGAACCTCACCGAAAACCGAGTGCGTCGTTAGCTGCCAACGCCGGATGGTCAAAGATTCGCTACGGTTGTTGTGATAGAGATAGTACATTTCCTGATTAACGTTGTCTACCCGGAGAGCTACGTTGCCTTTCCTCACTTTTGGCAGATTTCTGCAAAATGCTTGCAATCGGTCATTTCGAGCCCTTCCCCGGTCATTCTGAATTCTCCCTCTTGTCATTCTGAGTGAAGCGAAGAATGACAAGCTTTCAGGATTTCTCAGCAAACTGCTTATGAATTTCACTTTGCGCCTTGGCGCCTTTGCGAGAGGCTTTTTTCTCCGGCGCATCCGTCAATCCATTGCGGTCGAGCTTGACGTTCGTTCCTCGCAATCAACAGAAAAGAATGGGCTTAACTGAAAAATCAGAAAATTGTTCGTCATTCGGTGACACGGAATTGGCATGTGGGGCGCATGGCATGCGCCTGGGGCGAACGCCGTCTGCACTCACGTTCGCGCGCTATCATTCTGGGGAGCCGCAAGCGGTTCCTTCGCTTCACTCAGGACAGGCTCTGAGTGAAACGAAGGAAGAATCCCTGCAGGGGTCTGATTCTCCAAATACCGAGATTCTTCACTCGCTCAGACAGCCCGCAGGTTTGCCAGAGCTGAAACGGATGAGGCAAGAGAGCACCACACAGTGGCCAGCGGTCTTATTGAAGATATGTTAGGATGAACTTTTCAAGAAAGACTTCGCCTCCTTATCAACCACCTTTTCAGGAGACTTCGTTATTCCTTCGATTACCGGCAAGCTGAGAGCAATTCCGCTCGGAGGGCTGGGCGAATTCGGCATGAACGCCATGGCCTTCGAGTACGGCGACGAGCTCATTGTGGTGGACTGCGGCGTGATCTTTCCGGACGCCGAATTGCCCGGCGTGGACGTCGTCATTCCCGACATTACCTACCTCCGCGAAAACCAGAGCCGGCTGCGGGCCATCGTCCTCACGCACGGCCACGAGGATCATATTGGCGCCTTGCCTTACGTGCTGGATGAAGTGGATGCGCCGGTCTATGGGACGCCGTTCACCCTGGCCTTAGTCCGCGCCCGGTTGGAAGAGCATGGCATGGCTGAGGATGTGGAATTGCGAGAGATGTCGCCGAACACCCCGTTTGAAGTGGGGCCGTTTCAGATTGAGTTCATCCACTTAACCCACAGCATTATTGATGCGGGAGCGCTCGCTATCACCACGCCGCTCGGGACGATTATTCATACGGGAGACTTCAAATTCGATCCTACCCCTACGGATCAGCGGGTGAGCGATCTGCACACACTGGCGGATTACGGACGCAAAGGCGTGCTGGCCCTGTTTTCGGATTCGACCAACGTGGAAAGGCCCGGCATGACGCCTTCCGAGCGGGCTGTGCGCGAGCGATTTTCGGAAGTGCTGGCGGAGGCGAAGGGAAGAGTGCTGATCTCGTGTTTTGCCACTTCTCTCCACCGCATGCAGATTGTGGCCGACCTGGCCAGGGAACATCACCGCCGGCTCTGCTTTATTGGCCGCAGCATGTTCAAGAATTCGGAAATCGCGATGGCGATGGGGCGGCTTCAGATTGAGCCGGGGCTGCTGGTGCAGCCGCAGGATGTTCGCAAGCTGCCGCCGCATCAGGTGGCGCTGGTCGTCTCGGGGAGCCAGGGTGAGCCCATGTCGGCGATGGCCCGGATCGCCGTTGATCGTCACCGCTGGATCAGCGTGGAGCCGAAAGATGAAGTGGTCATCTCAGCGCGCATCATCCCGGGCAACGAGAAATCCATCTTTCGGATGATGGATCATCTCTACCGCCGCGGCGCGCACGTCCATTATGACAACAGCAGCCACCCGCCCGTCCATGTGTCGGGGCACGGCAGCATGGAAGAACTGCGGCTGATGCTGAATCTGGTGCGGCCCCAATACTTTATCCCGATTCATGGCGAATATCGGCAACTCTGCCGGCATGCTGAATTGGCCAGGGAGCTTGCGGCAGTTTCGAAAGAGGTTTTCCTGCTGGAAAGCGGAGACGTGCTGGAGTTCGATGAAGATGGCGCGCGGCGCAACGGCCGCGTTCCCGTGGGCCGCATTTGTATCGACGTGGGTACGCTTGATGAAGTGGGAGATGTGATTCTCAATGAACGCCGTAGAATCTCCGCCGAAGGCATTGTCATTCCCATTCTCACCATCAATAAATACACGGGCGAGATGGTGAACCTGCCAGAGATTGTTTCGCGCGGGTTTGTCCCGCTGGAAGAAGCCGAGGATCTGGTTGAGAATCTGCGGCAGATGATCCGCGAGACCCTTGAAAAATCGAACCTCGAAGAGATGAGCGACTGGGGTGTGGTGAAAGATAAAATCCGCTCCACTCTTCGCCGCTTTTTCGACCATGAATTGGGCAAGCGCCCCATGGTTCTGCCGGTCATTCTGGAAGTGTAGAAATTTTGAGGTGACAATTACTTCCGATTAGGGATATTCCATGCCCTTATATCAAGCCATTGTTCTTGCAATTGTTCAGGGGCTGACGGAGTTTCTGCCTGTTTCCAGCACCGCCCATCTGGTGCTTTTCCCGTGGTTTGCGGGCTGGAAGGACCCGGGACTGACGTTTGACGTTGCTCTCCACGCCGGCACGCTGGTGGCGGTGGTGATTTTCTTCTGGCGGATGTGGGTCGATATGCTGAAGGCGGCAGCAGGGCTGGGAGATTCTCAAAATCCTGAAGTCCGGCAGAATCGGCGACTTTTCTGGCTGCTGGTGATTGGCACCATCCCCGCCGGGATTGCCGGCCTGGCTTTTGAAAAACAGGCTGAGTCCGCGTTTCGCACGCCGCTGGTGATTGGACTGGCGCTGATCGTTGTCGGCCTCATCATGTGGTGGGGAGAGGCGGTAAGCCGTGATAGTGAATCCTTAAAAGAAGTCAGCCTCTGGGATTCCATTGTGGTGGGCATTGCGCAGGCGTTCGCCGTGATTCCCGGAGTTTCCCGCTCAGGAAGCACAATGACCGCCGGACTCTTTCGCAGCATGAAGCGTGAAACCGCCGCGCGGTTTTCCTTCCTGCTCTCAACGCCCATCATCGCCGGAGCTGCGCTCAAAAAAGGGCTTGAAGTCCGGCACGAGGGCTTGCCGCCGGATATGAGAATGCCCTTTTTGGTAGGAATCGTCGTCTCCGCTATCGTAGGCTATATCGTCATTGGCTGGCTTATTCGCTACCTGGAGCGCCGGACGTTTAAGGTTTTCGTGATTTACCGCATTGCTCTGGGTGTGGTAGTATTGGCGCTAGGATTGGGATTGCATCGGTAAAGCCGGATTTCAGGCGTTGAGCGCCAAGCGCTATGAGTCGCTGATTGCGCCTGGAAGCAGAATTCTGAGACCAGGTTAACGCCCCCTGGTGATGCCTTACTTTTGAAAGCGGATACCCGCGTTTACAACCATGCAATCTGTCTCTTCTGCTCAAGCCAGCCGGTCACGAGAATCACGCTCCAAACCAGCCCTCCTTGACGGGCGGCGGCGTGCCGAGCTTTTAGGCTTTCTTTTTGGGGTTCTGGGCTTAATGATCATTCTCAGCCTGGCATCCTACCACCACCTGGACCCCTCGTTCGATACCGCAGCAGCTTCTACAGCTCGAGTACACAATTGGGTAGGGCTGGCAGGTTCCTACACAGCCGATCTGCTCTTCCAGATATTCGGCTGGACGGCGTTTCTGATTCCCCTCATGCTCTTCATTGTGGGCGGGCGGCTGTTGCTCGCGCGCCCTGTGCAATCGCCGGGCGCCAAGGCCATTGGAGCCGTGCTGCTCGTGGCGTCGCTTGCCTCTCTCCTCGAGCTTTTTCCCTCCACTCCGCGCGTGTTTGGATTCGTTCGCGGCAGCGGGCTGCTGGGTTACATTCTGGCAGCGGGATTAGTGCGCGCGTTAAACCCAGTGGGGGCTGTTATTGTAGCAGCCGCAGTCTTCTTCGCTTCTTTGTTCATGGTGACGACGTTTTCTTTCACTGCCGCGGGACGATTTCTGAAAAGCGCCTTCATCACCCTCGGCGGTCCTTTTCGTAATCGCTGGGCTGCCTGGCGCGAGGATCGCGAGCGCGTCCGTCTGCTGCGTCGCATGACGCGAGAGCGCGTCCTGGGGAAGGAGCCGGTGGTGACGCGGCGTTCTTCAGAGACCCGGGCAACGGAAAAACCGCAGGTCAAAGCCCCAACACTTTCTCCAACGAGTGTAGCGACTGTGGAGGACGAGGAAGAATCAGCGGAAGCTGACCTGCCTCCGGCAGGGGGACCTGCCCTGATTATCCGACGGCAAGAGCCGCCAAGCCAGGAACGCCAGGCCGGCCCCAGGATTGCCGAGAAGAAGGGAGTGAAATACAAGCTGCCCAGCACCGCGTTGCTGCGTCCGCCGGAAGATCAGCAGAGGGTGGATGAGAAAGAACTGAAGGAACGCGCGCAGCAGCTTACCAGCAAGTTTGCCGAGTTCGGGGTGACGGGCGCCGTGACGCAGATTCATCCCGGCCCAGTGGTGACAACCTTTGAGTTCAAGCCCGAGGCTGGCATCAAATACAGCCGCATCACGGGCCTGGTGGACGACCTTTGTCTTGCGATGCGCGCTGAATCGATCCTGATCGAGCGCATTCCGGGCAAGTCCACGGTCGGCATTGAGGTTCCGAACCTGCACCGCGAGATCATTTACTTGCGGGAGAATCTCGAATCCAGCGAGTTCACGACGGCCCCCTCGCGCCTGACGCTCTGTCTGGGCAAAGACATCACCGGCAAGGTCAAGGTGGGCGATCTGACTCAGATGCCGCATTTACTGATTGCCGGTTCTACAGGTTCCGGCAAGAGTGTGGCGATCAACTCCCTGATTCTCTCCATCCTTTTTAAATGTACCCCAGAGGAAGTGCGCCTGATCCTGATCGATCCGAAACGGCTGGAATTGAATCTTTACGATAGCATTCCTCATTTGTTCACCCCTATTGTGACCGAGCCCAAGGTGGCGGCTAATGTTTTGCGCCGCGCGACACTCGAAATGGAAGAGCGATTGAAGAAACTGGCAAGACATGGTGTGCGCAACATTGAACAGTACAACAAGATCTTCGAGCCCGACTCCAATCTGAGCCTCTTTGAAAGCGAAGAGGGCCAGCCAGAAGGCCCTCTGCCTTATCTGGTGATTGTGATCGACGAATTGGCAGATCTGATGATGGTGGAACCTCAGGATGTAGAGGAATCCATCACCCGGCTGGCGCAAATGGCGCGCGCCGTCGGCATTCACCTGATCCTGGCGACGCAGCGTCCTTCGGTGGATGTCATCACCGGATTGATCAAAGCAAACCTTCCCTCGCGCATTTCCTTCCGCGTGGCTTCTAAAGTGGACTCGCGCACCATTCTTGATTCAAACGGCGCGGAGGCCCTGTTGGGCCGCGGTGATATGCTCTTCATGCCGCCTGCAAGCTCGCGCCTGATTCGTCTGCATGGGCCGTTTGTGACCGAGAAGGAAATCAATAAGGTGGTGGATTGGTGGAAGTCGCAATCGATTCCACAGTATAACGACGAATTTCTGAAGCCCTTCCGCGAGCGCGGCGAAGAGCTGGAAGATGATGACGAAGAGATTCCTCAGGAACTCGATGAAATCTATGAAGACGCAGTGCGGATCGTGGTGGAATCCGGCAAGGCATCGACATCGCTGCTTCAGCGCCGCCTGCGCCTGGGTTATGGCCGGGCGGCGCGGCTGCTCGACTTGATGGAAAAAGACGGCATCATCAGCGCTCCGGATGGTTCCAAGCCCCGTGAAGTCCTTAAGCGCCCCGATTGGCTCGAAGAAGTGGAAGAGCCGCTGCGGTGAAGCGGCGAGTTGCCAACCGCTTACTGAGGTTTACCCATTATCGTGACATCGTTCTCTGTAGCGCCGGTGTCCTCACCGGCGTTTTTCCGCGTTGGGGACAGCGCGTCGACAGTCTGTGTTGTCACGATAATTTGTAATTCTCAATAGCCCTTCCTGGATGTCCGCGGATGCCAGCCAATGATTGTCATTGACAATAGAACAGGCCCCCGGGTTTGATCTCGCGGGCTTTCTTGACATCATCCCCTGCCAAAGCCAAAATGATAGTTCATGCCGCGGTAGCTCAGGTGGTAGAGCGCAGCCCTGAAAAGGCTGGCGTCGGCGGTTCAACTCCGTCCCGCGGCACCATCCTCTCAATAATTTACCAAGCTTACCCACTGAGACCGCAGGAACAATAGCTCATTCTTCGTCGGGAGTTGAATTCAGTGAGGCTGGCATATTGCAGCGTTTTCAGAATAATCGTGCCGATGACTTTCTGTTGTCCAGCAAGTTTGTTGGAGATATTGCTTGCGTATAAAAATTCAGAGTGATCTTACTCGTCGAATAACGAAGCCGTTCTTGGACACTTTTGATGCCCATGCCGTCGGCTATGAATAGAGAAGTCAAGACCCTGAGGAAAATGTGTCGACCCAATTTAGCCCGACACACCAGCAGCGTGCAAAGATAGGACGAGTGAAGAGTCAGTCCGGCTCAGGCAGACTGATCGTAGCGATGATGCAGTCCTCCACGTCGCTCCGAGAGTGAATGCGACCAGAACTATCCCTCGGTTCCCACTGTTTGTTATCCCCTCCCCGAATCCGAGATGCGTCTTGTCCTCATCGTAATAGCGAACATAATTTGAGAGTGGCGCTTGAGATGCCGATCATCTATCGGCATAACAGAGTCCGGCGGTTCCAGGGGCGCGCAAGACTCAAAATCTTCTTGACAAAGAGTACTCTATCTTATAGAGTATGAATTAGAGCTTGACCTGCGATCATCGCGAAGATTCTCAGGCTTGGCCGGTTCGAGAAAGGTCTTTCATGAAAATCACATTCCTCAGCTTTCGCCCTTTACGGTCTATCGCTTGTGGGGGTCTTGCAGGAGCGTTCATTGTTTCGCTGAGCCTTGCAACTGCCACGCAGCAGCCGACCTCAACCAGCGTGGAGACACAGCGCGAAGCCATGCATAAGCTCGCGTTTCTTGTCGGTCGCTGGTCAGGCCCTGTCACGATCATGCGAGGCCCTGGCGAACCGCTGCATCTCACGCAGTTCGAAGATGTCGAGTACAAGCTCGGGGGGCTGCTCCTGCTTGTCGAGGGCAAGAGCGCGAGCGCAGACGGCAAAACGCAGTTCAGCGCCCTGGCTACCATCTCGTTCGACGACGCCACTCGGACCTATCGTATTCGCGCTTACAATAACGGCCACTACGTCGACACGGAGTTTTTGGCGCTGCCTCACGGTTTCTCGTGGAGTTTTCCAGCCGGACCGGCGCGCATCGTGAATACCATGCACTTGACCAATAAAGGCGAATGGCAGGAAGCCACTGAAGTCGCGGTGGACAACGCCCCTTCGCGGCGTAGTGTCGAAATGCTGCTTCAGCATCTGCCTTGAGGCAGAGTCTGTTTGACCGCGCCCAATGAAAATCAGCGGAATGAGCACACAGCGCGGCGGAGCCGTAATCCAGGCCAGATTTCAAATTCCAGATTTCAGAAAGCGGTCCTCACGAAAACAAGAGACAGCTCCCATGACAAAAATCTTTGCGGAACAAGAGGAATTTCACGGTTAGCAGTATAGGGTATTCATCGCCTTCCAAGGAGAATTGCTTATGCAGAATGAGACAACAACCCGAGATCTGAAGGACCGGCTGGCCTTGATTGAAGCCATGATCGCCGAAGGGCGGCGGACTACCGAAAGTTGGGGCTGGGCGTTCGTCCTGTGGGGAGCGGCCTTTTATATCGCAATCGCCTGGGCGACCTGGGGTCACACCGCGCGGGCGTGGCCCGTCACTATGGCCGCAGCCGTGGTGGTTACCGTGGTCCTGGCTTCCATCAAGACGCGCCACGAGGCGGAGACGACGCTGGGCCGGGCCGTGGGCTCGGTCTGGCTTGCGCTGGGAATCTCGATCTTCCTGCTTTTTATTTCTCTCGGCGTCGCCGGCAAATTAACTGACCCGCATCTGTTCATTGCGGTAACTTCGGGCATGCTGGGCATGGCCAATGCGGCCTCGGCTTTGATCCTGCGCTGGAAAGTTCAGTTTGGCTGCGCGATCATCTGGTGGGCGGCAGCGGTCGCTGGATGCTTTGGCACGGAAAGCCAGTCCACGATCGTGTTCCTTACGGCGATCTTCATCTGCCAGATTGTCTTTGGGGTCTATGGCATGGTTTGCGAGCACCGCGCAAAGTCGCACCGAGGCACAGCGCATGCCTGATCTACCGGAGTTGAATCCCATCATTCATGGGAAGCTGCGCCTGGCGTTGCTTTCGCTGCTCGCGGGCGTGGAAGAGGCCGACTTCGTCTGGCTGCGCGGCAAAACCGGCTCAACGGACGGCAACCTGGGCGCGCAACTCGCCAGGCTCGAAGAAGCCGGGTATGTGCGGGTGCAAAAGAAGTTCGTGAAGCGGAAGCCAAAGACTCTCTACCGCATGACCGACGCTGGACGTCAGGCCTTGGCAGAGTACATTCAGGCATTAAAGCAACTTCTCGGCGCGGCCATCGGGAATTAAAACTTCTATATCCGGCTTTCATGAATATATTCCTCTGTCGCTAGGTCTATAGACTTTTGTACTGCCAATTGCCAAATCAAGTACGCTGAACATCTCATTCCATCCGGTGATACGGCGTACTCCTGCTTAATGACTCTGATCCGCCGGAAGCTCAAAGTCTTGATCAGTGCCTGTACAATTTCTTGGTGCGACACTGGTCGGTGGTGGGTTGCGATTGGGGCAGACGCCAGACTGCGTTAATGCTCTATTTCCTTGTACCGAAGAAGCAAGCTACCGGGGGCGGAGCTAATATGCACGCGCAAACCGGCAAGGTCAGCGCCGGTCATGATTTGCTTCCGGCTGATGCGGTAAGATTCAGCGAAGCTTACTTGATATCTGGCCTGGGGATCGAGGCCGCGAAGCCCGGCGGAGAAGGTGGATTCGGCACTCTTGGGGCGGCGAAAGAACAACGCGAAACCTGCATTCAGGTCCGGGCGGTTGAATTGCCAGCCGCACCAATGAGCCGGGTCGATATCGACACTCGACAGCGGGAAATAGTCTCCCAACCAGAAAGGACGCAGAGACTTTATCTCTTCAATTGCAGCCCTTAGCTCGGCAAGCGGGATATATCTTGATTGGAGATCCAAGCTGATCGAAGCGCCTGTGGTTGCGGCGCTGCGAAATGTGTAGGGGTCCAACCCGTGGACTATGGTGGAATCAAGAGGCGCCCAGAGATTAAGCTCGGCGGTTTCGGCTTGATCCAACACTGGATAGGGAAGCCCAGAGTCATCCACCTCACTCCGCGTCAGCGACCCGATGCTTCGTTTCATCACTTCGATATCGGGGCCAGTAATTCGCCAGTTGGCATTGTCGATCAACAACCCCGGATGACTGTTCAAAAGCCCGTCCCATAATTTATAGAGACCCTGCACATCACGGATTTCCGTGACGCCTTGGCGATCCGGCTTATCTGCTGCTCTCCAAAACGGCAGTGGACAGATGTTCGAATCATTGCGGTAAATATCAACTCCCCACTCCTGGATTCGTTGGGAAAGGAGTTGGGTCATCCACTGACGAGCGGCGGGAATTCCAAGGTTGAAGATGCCGCCCCATTTCCCTTCGCCAGGAATGTGCAGCACCCACTCCGGATGTTGTTTCGCAATAAGCGTTCCAAGCGCCACTCGCTTTGGCTCAAACCATAAAATGAACTTCATTCCCCTTGCATGCGCTGCGTCAGCTAGGGGCTTAAGTCCTTGTGGGAATTTCTCCCGGTCAGGCGTCCAATTACCTACGCCGAAAGGCCATCCACCCTTGAACCAGCCGGCATCCAGCCAGTAGGCCTCGATTCCCACTTGAGGCATCCCGCGAATTAAGGCAAGCTGATTTTCCTCGTTTACATAGTTAAGCGCGTCGTCAGGGGTGGGAAGGCCGTGCGCATGGTTGAGATCGGAAGGTTGCAGTCGGGGCAGTACATCCAACGGATTTTTCCCAGTTTTTCTCGCAATTCCATCGAAGAGGAGTACATAGGCGCCGGTGTGTGAAACGGGGTCCATCGCAACTTTGCCATTCACCTTTGGCACGTAATATGAAATCAACAAACGCCTGAATTGATTGTGCCCCTCCCAGTGGTCCCTCCCTTCCCATTGCAACAATAATATTCGTGGAGTGCGGATAATCTCTCCCGGATGGAGCTTGAAGTGGGTGGTCTCTTGTCCGGCTCGCAAGGTAATGTCGCTACCGGAGTCCCGGTGTATCTGGAGCGCCCATTGGCCGTTCCATCCGATGGCTCCGATGATCCCGCCATTTTGCCAATGCACATCGAAATAGGGGAACCCGGTCGCTACCTGCCTCCCGCCTTGCATGAAGTAATGCTCGGAGCTATAACCTTCCCCGGCAGTTAAAACCTTTCTGATGGGCAAGAAGTCTTCATGTATTGCCGAACTGCCGTGCGCCGAATGAAAGACCGGGTTGCCATTCCCGGGCACTGCGAAGCGGAGATCCAATGGAAGAAGATTTTCAACAACAGGTGTATCAGCATGTCCAGTGTTGCGGAGCCTTAGAACCCAGTCGACGGCCGAAAAGCCTTTGTAGATCGTCATCTCATCGATGATTTCGAGGCCGGTTTGTGGATCACGATAAGTCATTAGCCGCCGCTCGTTTCCATCGGGCAGTTTCTGCCTGACCTGATTTTTAATCCATCGGGTTAGAAGTTGCTGTGAAGGTTTGCCGCCATACACGAAGGAGAATGGCGTTTCTGTGAGTAATTTCGAGACCAAACCAGGTGAGGAGACATGGGTTAATCTACTGTGTCTCGCCTGTGCTGCGGCAGCTTGCGAAGCCAACTCCGCAAAACCCAATAACAGGAACGGAAATAGTACCTTCAGGGTTTTCTGAAGCATCATGCCATCTCTCATCAGCAGAGATCAGGAGTTTCTTTTGATGATTACTGTCGGATTCCATATCACCGGGTCAGGCGAATGATGACCGGTATGCTTAAGGACAAAACGCACCTTATCGCCGGCTGCAACACGGATGCTTGCAAGTTTGTAAGAGGTCTTCTCTGAAAAGTCAGGAGAAATTTCAGCCCAACCGCTTTCAGGCCATATCTGACGTTGATTATGAAGAATCCGGGCTCGAACCTCGCGTCCATTCTGCGCGCTGGGATCTTTGCAGAGGCTGCCGGAAATCGAAATCGAGCCATCGGCAGGCGTCACAAAAGTCCGCGAGACATCGGATTCGGCTCCGGGCTGCCCCCAGATTCGCCCGATGACGGCGGGTTCAGAACCCATCCATCTTC
>Ga0070737_10001558_pt1 | contig 32058 bp, 30 predicted proteins | sample Coa_R1_10_FD_66438 | JGI IMG/M metagenome (GOLD analysis project Ga0070737, IMG submission 66438) | Surface soil microbial communities from Centralia Pennsylvania, which are recovering from an underground coalmine fire - Coalmine... | ecosystem: Environmental > Terrestrial > Soil > Unclassified... | reverse complement strand
TCCTTTTACTCCATATATACATTGAGAGTGGGCAAAGGAAAACTTGCGCACCTCTCTAGATGCTCCTCCGCATCCTTTTTTAGAAGACACGTTGCGAATCCTCTCTCATACCTCCATGAGAAAAGTGGAAGAAGCAGCAGCCGCGAGATCGCCGAAGGTCAGGGGCGCCTTCGTTCAGACGCGACCCGTCTTTGGCGAAAACGAAAACAACTGCGAAGAGGCCGTCAGGGTCGCATCCAGAGTAAAATCTGACATCTACGTATTCCCCGAGCTTTGCAACACCGGTTATGCGTTCAGGTCAAAGGAGGAATGCCTTTCCCTTTCCGAGCCCGTCAGCGGTAGGTCGGTCGAGATATTTCGAGCGTTCTCCGAGAGATCCAAGTCGACAGTGGTGGCAGGGTTCGCTGAGCGCGAGGGCGACGGTGCTTTCAACTCCTCTGTGATAATCGAGAAGGGGAACGTTTTGGGAACTTATCGGAAGATGCACCTCTTCTATAGGGAGAAACTTTGGTTCTCGCCTTCCAATAGCGGGTTCAAAGTGTTTGAAATAAAATCAACAGGATGCAAGGTTGGCGTACTGATATGCTTTGACTGGATCTTTCCCGAGGCCTGGAGGGAGCTCGCCCTCCGAGGCGCAGACATCGTCTGCCACCCTTCAAATCTCGTGATTCCGGGGAAGGCTCAGCTCGGCACGCGGATACGCGCGTTCGAGAACAGGATCTTCGTCATCACGGCGAATCGAATCGGGCGAGAGAAAAGCGGAGTCAAGGACAATTTCAAGTTCACCGGCCGCAGTCAAATAATCTCGCCGACGATGGAAAAACTCGCTTCCGCAAGGGCAAATGAAGTCGTCGCGACGGCAGCAAACCTCGACCTCTCCAAGTCAAGAAACAAGAACGTTACCTCGCTCAACAATTTGTTCGAAGATAGAAGGCTGGAATTCTACCTTGAAAACTTCAAGGAGCAGCAAGGGAGGATGGAGCAAGATGCGGCCACGCCCGTCATGGAACCGAATGACTAGTTTTGTTTTGAAAGTGCAAGATGGGGGAAAAAGAGAGGTCCCGCGGGTCGGATTTTCAAACGCTCTCAAGGCATGTGAGGGCGGATATTGAACCGACGACACTCCGGTTACTGTGAGCCTGATAAGGCTGGGTGGGATCAGCGCCGCGAATTTCTTATTTGCGGAGCCAGAGATCTCTACAGCATCTCCCTTCGACTCTGCTACCTTTTTCGCAATCTCGGCGAGAGAAAGCTACAACTTCGCGAGTTCGAAGACGGAAGCTCTACCAGGCTGAGCTACCGCGGGTATTTCCACAATCTTCCGATTCTCGCATAAATAACTATCGCGATTTTGTGTCCATGTTCCAATCCAAAACACCGTAACGTTCACCTTCATTCATGCATTCATTCATTCTTTCTTGATGAAAGCATTTGGACTACACGTAATCGTCATTCCCTTTTTTTGTGTGAGCCAAAAAGGAACGAGAAAAGAAAAGTCAAAAGCAGGCAATGGAGCGTGACAAAAGAGTTCTCCAATTACCTAAACTGCATCACAACGTTTATAGTATAAAAATTAACGAGAATCTACGAATCACTGCCATGGCGCTCTTCCCCGCTGACTTCGGGATGAATACCACCTACATGGCGGTAATCCTCCTGATATCCACTCTAATCACTATAGTGGCGGGTGTCGCACTGTTTTGGTCCACGAAACATCCCGACGAAGTGGACAAGCATTCTCTCGCAAAATATGAAAAATACTGGGTCGTGCTGATCCTGATTGTGTTCCTCAGCTTCTTGTTTTCCACGACGGGGATGCTCCCTTATCCCTACGCGCATTCGAACATTAAGCCAAATATGACCGTTGATGTTCAGGCTTCACAGTTCGCGTGGTGCATAAGCTCTCCACCGAGCTTTGGGCAGAACTGCCAGACCGCATACCCGATCCCCGTCGGGAGCACCGTCCTCTTTCAAGTGAGGTCGATCGACGTGACTCATGGATTCGGCGTCTACGACCCTCAGGGGGCTATCGTTTTTCAAGTTCAGGTGATGCCCAATTACAACAACAGCATTCTTTACCAATTCAACACTCCGGGGATTTACTACGTGAGGTGCCTCGAGTTCTGTGGGTTCGGGCATTACGGCATGATCAGCGAGCTGAACATAACCTCCTAGGATCTAGCAAAGAAAGCGAGGGGGAGAATTCCATTTGAGCGATACGCAGTCAAACATCATTCCGCACGAGCCCGTGACTCCGATCACTGCGGAAGATCCGCTTACCCCGTACACGAGAAAATGGGTCAGAAGACTGCTGTACATGTCCTTCCTCAATTTCATAATTGCTGGTACAATCGCTTTGTTCATGCGAACCGACCAGGGAGGCGGCGCGGCGAACATCGGACCGGTGGGGACAGCACAGGTGTTCGGGCAACTGCTCACCGCGCACGGGCTTGGGATGTTCGTCGGCTGGCAATTCCCCTTTGCATACGGTCTGTGCATGTACGTCTTTCCAAAGTACATGAAAAGGAAGATCTACAACGAGCGATTGCTGCCCGTCATCTTTTATTTGTTCGCGATTGGGTTTTACATCGTGTGGCTCTCAACGCTAGACGGATTTGGGGCCGGCTGGTACTTCCTGTGGCCGTTGCCGTTTCACGGCGGACCTCCAGGACAAGCGCCTTGGGGAATGCTCCAGGCGGGGCTGTTCTTTCTCGGGATGATAATCACCAACATCTCACTATTCGTTTTTGCTTACAACGTCTTTGGTACCGCATTTTCGAACAGGTACAGAGACGAATACAATGACAAGCCTGGAATGAATCACTCAATGTCCGCCAAGTTTGCGGCCTCGATCGGGTTTGACGCCTACATGCCCGCAGTCGTCAGAGCCCGAACGATCGCGTACCCGGCCGCGGCCATCGCTGCGATGGTGACGACGCTGGACATGGTCGTATCAGCCCCTCCGTTCTTCACCCTGCTATTGGACGGCGCCTGGACCACCATGAATCAGCCAGGTTTCCTCAACAACCTGATCGCGAAGAACTTTCTCTGGATAAACTACCACCCGATAGTTTACTTTGCTTTCTTTCCGCTGATCGGGATGTATTACACTCTTGTTCCCATCTTTGCTCACAGGGATTTCTCCAGCTCCAGATGGGTTAGGGCGCCTTGGCCGATACTATTGATCACGGGTGTCGGAGTGTACAGCCACCACCTCTTCATGGATACGTCCCAGCCCTACCTCTTGCAGTTCGTGTCGCAGAACATGTCGATGGCGATAGGTTTCGCATCCGGAATCTCGGTATTCACCTTGTTTGCTCTCATCTGGAGATCAAAGTATGATTGGACACTCACCGCAAAGTTCCTGATCGCTAGCATCTTCGGTTGGATAATTGGTGGAGTCATGGGTGTGGAAAACGGCAACACGGCGCTTGACCTCTACGAGCACAACACGTACATCGTGATATCTCACTTTCACTTCAACGCGCTCGACGGAATCGTTCTTGCTGCGTTTGGTGTCTTTTACTGGATCCTACCTGAAATCTCGGGCAAGCAGTGGTACAGCAAAACCCTGGGAGACATTCATTTCTGGGGCACGTGCATCGGCGGCTTTGGACTGGGATTCGTATTCGCGGCGATGGGATATCTCGGCGTGCCGAGGAGGCTATTTTCACCTGTGATCTCCAGCCTTCCATTTACCATATCTCTGGACTATCAGTTCTGGCTGGAGCTCGCTTTCTTCTTCGCGTTCATTGCGGCGGCGGCTCAGATTCCATTCATATGGAATCTGATCAAGACGCTCGGTGGCCCCACCATCACAAAGGAAATAGTTACACCTGCTGCACCGACTATACCGAGTGCGGCTCCCAAACCCACACCCATCACAAGAGTCTCAGAAGAAGTGAACGGTTCAAAGTCGCCACAGCAACAGCAGCAACAACAGGATGGGAAAATCATTGGGGACCTCTTGGGTTCCGGCCCCCAAAGCGTAGGGCGAGGTAGCTCAGAAAATCAGAAATGAGTTGATTATCAAAAGTTGGACAAGGATCTATACTACATCAGTCTCTTCCTGATATTCATCGGAGCGGCGGGGCAGCTTACATACTACTTTTTCGCGCTGCACGGTGGAACCGGCGGCGGGCCCACGCAAGCGTCATTCCAGGAAATTGAAAACATAACTGGGTATGCATTGATACTCGGGCTCATCATTCTTCCAGCGGGTCTGTTCAAGGACGGTCTCCCCGCACCGGGTCATACTGCCAAGGTCGTCATAGGCGTGTTGCTGGTAGTCTGTGTCGGAATAGGATTCACTACAATTCTGGTGGCGCCCAGCGCGCAATCGTCCGGCCCAACGCCCACCGCTTTCCTCACAATTCTTCCGGGTTCAGCCAACCCCGGAACCTTGATCACCTTTTCTCCGCAGAACGTAACTGTGATTCTTAATCACAACAGCACGGTACAGTGGGTGAATAACGACAACGCTGTTCACACCGTGACGTTCGTTAGTGCCCCCTCTGGCGTCCCGCTCTTCAATTCAGGCACCATACTCCCCGGGGGCAAGACGGTGTACGCATTCACGGTTCCGGGGACATACAAGTACATCTGTACACTTCACCCCGGCTGGATGCACGGAACCATTGTTGTGAAAAGCAGCTAACGCGCTAAACTAAATTTTCGCTACAGCTTTCTCATTGTCATCACAAAGTTGTCCCCGAGATCTCGGATCAAGGGGAGCTTTCCGATCGCGGCGTCTCCCCGCTTGAACTTTAGGGACCAAGAAAATCTCGCCGCGTATTCTGATGGCGGGATGAATGCGGGAAGAGCAAAGTGTGACAAGACTTCAAACTCATTCTTGAAGTACGAAGAAAACTCCCTTGGCGTATAAGTTGCCGTATCGAGCGAATATCTTGATTCCTCACCTGTCCTGACCAAGCCTGACGTGCGGGCCCTTAGACGGCCTAGTTTCCCGCGAAGTGAATCCGCCAGAAGCTCGATTAGGCAAATGCGATTCCAGACAGCAAAGGACACGAGGGCCCCCTGCCTCAAAAGGCAGGACAGATCCCTTGAGAATCTTCCAAGGTCATTCTCAAGGTTGACCGCGCCAAAGTGCGAAAACGCGCCGTCGAAACCTGATGGCGGGACGATAGCATCCTTCAGAAGGTCAATCAGGTTAGAACTAGAATTCCTTCTCGACTTGATCTGGCTTTCCACGCCGGCCAGTCGAGCTTTCCTATCCAGCACCTGCAACATCCTTTCTGAAATATCAAGCGCGATGACCTTGACGCCGTTCTTGGCTAGAGGGATCGTTTCGATACCTGTTCCACAACCGATCTCCAACACGGTGCTTCCGGGTTTGAACAATGAAAACAGATGTCTGACGGTTACTTGTCTTTGCCACCTTGAAATGGGGTTGCCCAAGATCAGCAAATCATAGTTTTTCGCCTGAATATCAAACTCCAGCTCCGCGACGAGACTCTCGAGTCGCAAGTCATCTCGCAGAGGCTCAAATTCAAGCACCACCGGGCGAGCATTCTTGTAATACCTCGAGGCGTGTCTGCGTGCAAAGTCAGCACCATACTTTTCAAAGAATCTGTCCGTGACCGCCTTGGCTTCTCCTTCGTCAAGAATTATCGAGGCTCTCGTGATTCGACCATAAAGACCGAAAGGAGGAGGAGGGGTAGAAGAAGATGAAGATGAAGATGTTGATGCTGATGCAAGAAAGGATGAATCGCCACCCACATTTGCAAACAGATTTTCGATCCAATCCGGCGACATTTTCCCCTCCGGGGCCACCAAGACGCAAACCGAATTTTCGTTCCACCTCACAAACCTGGTCTTCACGACGTGCCTCCTTCGCGAAACCCTCCCCTGTGTCACAATATACAGGAGACCGGTCCCGGCGTCCCGATTTGCCAAGCTCGCTGAAGTGGATTGGATTCTATTCAACTTCAAAGAGAGCCTACCGAATCTCTTTCCATTGCTTCGATAGCTCCAGACCCTCATACTTCTTCCTCAATTCGAGATAATTGACGGACTCGTAGATGCAATGATCCGAACCCATGCGAAGTTTGAAGAGCCTGTCCGTCTTCCCCTCCCGAGCAAACCTCCTGTTCAGGAGGTGGGACTTTACCCGGATATAGTTTCCAGCCAGCAGATACAATCCATAATTTACGATCCTCGTCACTAGAGAAGGTTTCCGGGATCTGGGTAGCACCTCTTCCGTAGCGTGCTTGGTTCTCGACGCATACATCGAGCGAAAGTATCTCTCCATCCAAGCGCTTTCCTTGAGGAGTGCATTGTAGTAACTCTCGCCGTGAATAACCATCGTCGATAGTGCATCCCTCGCAAAGAGCCCATCCTGCGGGCGGGTAAACTCGCCCCGCGCGTAATCTTCGTCCATCACGTAGCTCAAGCAGATCGAGGGCGATTTCTTATCGAGGGAGCGAAAGAGCCTCGCAAGCAGCAGCGCCCTGCAAAGAAAGATCCACACCCTGTCCTTCTTCAGGATGCAGAAAAAGTCAAGGTCATCGTGGCGGGAGACGGATTGGTATGATGTCGATCCGCTTATCGAAAGGACGAGCGTATTGTTATTTGCTAGATATCTGCCGAATCGGTTTGCGAAATCAACGTTGGAACTGGCACGTCTTGCGCGCTCGCCGAACTCCAACTTTGAACTGGGATCGTCGGCGGCGCCTTTCTTGTACACCACGCCGGATTCGATCTCAAATTCAGCGTTGAGCTTTTCATGATTTGACCACGCTCGACTAAGTTGAGCCTCATCAACGCCCAAGGAGGTCAACTGTATTATCTGGCTGAGCGTGAGGTTCGCGCCCTTCGATTCAGCGATGTCGCAGAAAAGAGCGATATCTGAGGCGGCCTTGTCATTGAGCTCTATGATCTCCGCGGAGGATTGTCTAGTTTCCATATCTTCGCCAAACTCCATGTTTCCGTCGGGAAGTGAGGGTGTCCCAAATTGCAAGAATGGCAGATAGCGCCTCCGTGAGGAGGGCGATAGGTAGGACAAGCGCATCTCGCGGGTTCCTTGAGAGCAACCCACCGAGAATCTTGAAGCTCAGCGCTGGCGAGGATAAAAGCAGGGACTCCACCGTCTTCGGCGAGCGGCCGGTCAATCGCCAGATTTGAATGTGGCCGTAGAGAATCCTCCTGCGCTGTCCCACGAGCCCGGCAAGCGTTGCGGGTACGTCGATCTTCACCGTCGCACCGTCGCAGAATTTGACAAGATATCCCCTAGACTTTGCGCTGCCGCCGATGTATGCGCCATCGTTTACAAGACCGAGGGGGAGCGAATGTAAGAGCTCCGACTTTACCACCATCATTTCGTCACTGCTGTGGTTGCTCAGATGGAGGTGATTCAGGATCAAAGAACTTTCATTGTGAACCGCCCACATCAGCTTCTCGACCCTTGCGGTCAGGCCCCTCCGACTGGATTCCAGCACTGGCTTTGCTGAAACCACGCCGGTGTCCGGATCGCTCAAGATTGCGTCCATCAGCTTTGAAACGGAAGAGGTTTCGGGGAGCGCATCCGAGTTCACGAATAGGATGTATTGTCCCTCGTGCAGGCTGATTATTTTGTTAATTGCGTCAGCCTTCCCCTTGCGAGCGCTTTCTTCAACGATAGAGATTCGATGATCAATTGCGGCGACCGATCTTACGTGGGAGAGCGTCTGCTCGGAACACCCACTTGCCACGATTATTATCTTCGAGATGCTGAGGCTGCTCTTGAGTGGTTCGCTCCTGATAACGTCAAGTAGATGAGGAAGGTTCTCTGCCTCATCACAAGCGCAAATCCCCACCGAGAAAGAGACCCGATTCTCGGGGCGTTGAAGAGAGGTCAAACGGAGAGCCAAAAAAGAACCTCCGCCTCTTTTCGCATCCCGCCGTTCAACCATTCAAGAAGGGAGATTATCTTCTCCAGACGTTTCATCGACTCTAGAAGATGGCCGAGAAGATAAGACATTTTCGAAATCTTGACTCGTCTAGCTAAATCATTTGAGTAGATCTTTTCTCTTACAGTCTTGAAATGTCGTATATTTGGGATAACAGATCCTTCTTTGAGTGTACCGCTGCTGGTTGCGCTTTGGGGCGACATACTGGATCGAGAACGAATTGTTACTACAGGTGTCGTAGTAATAAAGATTCTCAACGCTGTTTTGAATTTCAAATGAGGAGCCGACCATGGAGCTCGTATTGTCTTTTTTTCGCGTAACTAATCCAAGGCATCTGCAAGCCGAAGCAGCCTGTTGATCCTCTGTTTGATTGGAGGCTGACGGCACAATAGCCCGGAATTGTGTCGATGCCCGCCAGAAGCGATAAGGGAAACCGTCGCCGAATTTACGAGCTCTTTCCTCGCTGGGCTCGCGTGGTACATCTTGATGAGCGCCGAAGCAAGAGAAGCTGGATTCCCGGTCAATCTGGCTGAGAACTCGTCCGCTTGGAACTCTCTTTCCCTGTAGAAGGCGGCTTCCGCGAGGCGGGTCACCGGATCAAAACAAAAAGCAAATCTCACCGATGTCACGAAAGACTTCAAAGCGGAATCATGATTGACTATGTGGCCCACCTCGTGCGCGAGAACCGATTCGAGTTCTTCGTCGTCAAGCATCTCCGCAGCCTCAAGCGTGATTGCGACCACCTTCCTGCCCTCAAAATCGAAGGTCAGCGAGTGGGGAACCGCTGAAGAGGAAGAACCCAACGCTGACAGTTCGATCCCCTTAGTGTCATGGATACGCATCTTCTTTATTGAATTGAATATCCTGTTGACGCGAGCTGTCAGTCGTTCTTCCGATTCCATCCCATCGATCTTCTTCAGGGAAACCTTCGAAATCGCTTGGAAGAGATCCCGCCTTGCTCGATTGCGCAGGAACGCGATCGAGAGAGGACTTGCGAGGAACGAGAAGCCAAGAGCGAGCTCCGATACAAGAGAAATGGCACCGGAGCCCGACCTCAGGTACAGGTTTACGAGCATCGCGCAAAACGCAAGGCTCGCGAGTACAAAAGTCCAAACGGAGACTGAGAGCACAATCACCGAAAGCAACAGAAAAGATCTCGTCCTAGAATCATTGCTGAATCTGTAGATCGAGAATGCGGCAGCGACGAACGAAACGGAAAGTAAAAGACCGGACAGTATATTGAGAGACGTAAAGTAATCCTGAAAGAAATCAAGAATAACCGGGAGGATCTGGAGCAACGAATCTTTCTATTCGCTCCTTTTCCTCCTTGCTTTGTCAATCTGCTTTCTCAATTTATCAAGTTCTCCATCCGGCAGAGACTCGAGTTTTTTGTAAATCGCAGAGTATGCGGTCTCGCCGAACGCGCTGGTCAACCTGTCGAGCGTGGCCTCAGCTATCCTCATCTTTCTTTTTTCATCTCTCCCGAGTGAAAAGAGATACTTTGTCCCCCCGGGTCCAACTAGAGCTTTCCTCTCCACGAGTTTCTTCTTGTAGAGTCGATCCAAAGTCGTGCTCACTGTAGTGTATGCAATATCCCGCTGCGATTGCAGATCCGATAATATTTCGCTCGCCGTGGCCTGGCCTCTCGATTTGAGGTTCTCAAGGACGGCCGATTCAAGATCACCGATTGATTCTATTTTTCTAGCACACCAACCATTTTGTTTGTGGATTGAATGAGAATGAGCTCCCCGTTACCTGATTGAGGGCTTCTTCCACACCCTTCCCTTTTTTTTTGAGCCCATTTTGTTTCTACAAAGGTAGTAGAAAAACATTGTTAATAATCAACTTAGAGCCGGGAGAAAATTTACGGAAATCCAGAGCGCGTCCAAAGAAATCTCCTTTTATGCCGAGTCCCGGGTATCTTCAGCACCAACAGGGATCAGGCTCCGCACGAATTGGGGATGGGACTCGGCAGCAAAATAATTGCTGCGGTTGCAATAGGCATAGCCATCAGAGAATTCTTCGCGCCGTTCACGGGTCACCCGTTCGATTTTGAGCTTTGGCTCCGACTGGGCTACTACGTTTACCACGGGAATGATCCGTACACTTACACCTACCCGATTCCGGACATCAGCATGCCCGGCTCCGGAGTGATGACTTGGCTCGGCTACCCGCCGATCTGGGCGTTCTTCCAAGCTGGACTTTACTCGCTGTACGTACACTCCGGCGTGAACGACCGTTTCTTCTATTACTTTATCGTGAAGCAGCCTATGATAATAGCCGACGTTCTATGCGGCTTTGTTCTTTACAAGGTCGTACCCATCCTTTCCGGGATACCAAAGTCCGGGAGCCAGTCCCTCATCTTCTGGATGCTGTGCCCCTTCATCATACTCATCTCCGCCGTCTGGGGAATGTTTGACCAAATCATCCTTCTGATCGTTTTGCTTTCAGCGCTCCTCGTGACAAAGACGATCAAGAGCGCGGCTTTGGTTGCATTGGGATTCCTTCTGAAAGTTCTGCCGTTGATCTACGTCCCGCTTCTAGCTTTTCTGCAAGAGACCAAGAAAAGGAAAGTAGCATACCTCGTTGTTGCCGGCGGGGCATCTTTCTTCTTCACTCTGGTTCCGTATCTTTTCTTTCCAAAGTGGCACCTAGAGTCGTTGATCGGAGTCGGAGTAGACGTTTCAAACAAGATAAGCAACAGCATGAACTACTGGAGCATCGTCTACGTCTACCAACAAAAATACTCACTCTCCCAGCCGGAGATCGAGGTACTCAAAATTCTCGCATACGCGTGGGTGCCGGCAATCCTTCTAGCCACGTACTTTTGCATAAATTATGTAAAAAGTGTAAGAGCGCAGGCTGACGAAATCAAGTTTAGACATGTCTTGATCTCCATGCTCTTCATCACTCTCGTGTTCATGCTCACCAAGTCCGCGGTGAATGAGCAGTATACAATCTACTTTCTCGGATTCGGGTTGGTTGACTATTTCGCGCTCGGGTCGAGAACTCGTCGCAAAATCTTCCACGGAATCTGGATAACGGCGCTCGGGTTTGCCATAGCCAACAACGTTTTCCTCGTGAGGTTCCTCGAGCCGCTGTCAACGCTCTACGTCTATGAGGAGTACGTGATGACGCAGGGACTGATCGGGAATGTCCGGTTCGGGCTGCTCGCGACGTTTGGGATTTGCTTTTCCATCCTTTCCTTCCTGTACCTTCGTTCGCTCTACCACGACATGAGAAGTGCTATATTGAAAGAAAGAGGAGAAGTGAAAGGAAAACTAGTCGGTGCAAACGTAGGCTGACGATCCCTTCTTCTTCTTCCCTCTTGGAGATGTCGCGCTAGAATGTTCAAGTTCATCGAGAGAAGCGAGATCCTTCTGCTCGTCGTCACCGTCATTTTTCAACTGGTCTCGATGGTGACACTGCTCAGGGTCGCGACGGGGGACGCGACCAGTACCCCGAGTACTGGTCCCAGCACCCCTGTCATAGTCGTCCCAAAATCGCTCAACCAGAGCGTGTCGGTTCCGACCTCCACTCCGCAATTTCAAAACCCCGTGGGGAGCGGCCTTGATCCCGCGCTTCTATTGGTGATTGTTTTCGTGGGTGCAAACATCGCCGTGATCTCGTTTCTCGCCTTCCTGTATCGGAAGAAGAAGATGAAATTATTCTCCATCATCATCTCGGTGTTCCTGATCTTCAACGTCACGGAGCTTTACTTTTCGTTCCTGTTAGGGCTGTACTCGTTTGTACCCCTCGTGTCAGCATTTCTTGCGTCCGCGATCACCATAATCGCCGCGGCGCTTCGGAGTGCGAGGCTCATAAACGCGCTCGCTCTCCTGCTGGCCCTGGAGCTCGGGAGCTCGTTTCCGGTCCTGCTCCAGGCTCCCCTTAACTGGATCGTCCCGGTCGTCTATGCCGTCTTTGACATTTACGCGATCTACTTCGGAAGGCTCGGGAAGCTCGTGAAGCAGGTCGGCGACGCATCCGATCAAGCTTCGAAGAGCTCCGGTCAATCCGACGCTCCAAGCGGAGCGAAGGAAAGGGGGAGAAGAGGTTGGCCAGACTTTGGACTCCTTACAGTAAACATTGACAAGATCGAAATCGGTATGGCAGACATTGCGTTCTACTCCATGGTTCCGGCGGTGGCTCTCATACTGAAGAGCCTCTTTGCGTTCTTCGTGGTGATGATAGCGGTCGACATCGGGCTAGTGATTTCATTCTACGCGTTCAGGAACAAGGAGGTAGCCCCAGGTCTTCCAATCCCGATACTGTCCGGGCTAGCCGCCCTGCTCGTCGTGTCCTTGGTCTGACGACAACTACCACTCGAATTCAAGGATACCTGCGAATCGCAGAGAGTCTAGCAAACCCTCGGCGTACCCCATGCTCAAGACGGCGAGCTCATCCCTCCCCTCATTCAAGAATTTGATCGCGTCTTGGGTGTAGCACTCAACGTTCTCGAATACCTCCGCAAATTTTGGGTAACCATCACCATCACTCTCATCATCATCAGCGCCCTCCTTCATCTTCCTTTGCATCGATTCCTCCGCAGCTCTCCTTGCTCGTTGAAGCGCGGAAAGCGTTTTCCTCGAGTATTTTTCGAGCATCCTGCTTGAGATCTTCTTGACGTTCCTCGAATTATCCACAAAGATACCCCGATCCAAGCCGGTGACAGCGGACAGCGCATCCACCTCCGTAAAGTGGAGCCTTCCGGGGATGACGAGAGTGTGCGGGGGTGCCCCCATTTCCCCAAGTTGATCCAATTTTCCGATTTCAGAGGCTTTCACGGATGACGCTTCGGTGCCGATTCTAGAAGCGATGAGGACTAAAGTACTCGGCTCGAGCATGCCGTAGGCCACGTCCTTCTCTGCGTCCAAGAGCCTCGAGATCGCGTCCAATGGCGAGAGGAAAAAATTCCTGGATTCATCCCACTGCAGGAGTATCGTGGTGTGCAGTCCGCGGAGAAGGTTTTGGTAGATCGTGTTGTACGCGGTGTACTGCATTGGCTCCTCCGTCATCGTCACCGTTCTGCCAAAGTTGTACGAGTGCAGGCCGAGCTCACCCGCTATGGCTGAGAGGATTGAGGAGCCGTGAATCACCCTTGTCTTCGCGCCCGCCCTGATCGCCCTCTCCCTCAGCTCTTGGTGCGTCGTTGCGACGAGCGAATCGCCGGAGGAGAGCAACGCGGCGTTACCTGACTTGGAAAGTTCGATTATCTGCCTCCCGTCTTCCACAAACTCTCTTTTGACCGGGCGAAATTTCCCCCTGAGTTCCGGCGATGATCTCTCGAGCTCGCTCACAAGACCCGCATTCGTGAGCGGAGAGGTATATTGCTCAATGAATATTGCGTCGCAGGTCCTCATGACCTCGAGCGCTTTCAGCGTGGGGGACTGCTCTAGGCCGAGTCCGATGAAGTTCAGCATGGTTCCTGTTCCCCTACCTACCTATCTGCTTTACCCAATTTGGATCCCCCTCCTTTTTTTGCTAAATATGTTTGTGCGCCATCGCGATACATCCAGAGGAAAGTCTCAAATTGACATTAGATCTGCCTCATTGTGCAAAGAGGCCGGTTAAGGGTGGAACCGAATTTAGATTCTTCTTCATCATCTTCAGCTTCTGACTCCAAGGGGGATTCAATCAAGAAGGTGGGAGTGATTGGCGCGGGTGCAATGGGCCACGGAATCGCGCAGTCCTTCGCTCAGGCCGGTTTTAACGTCAAACTCAATGACGTCAACCTGGACCTTATCAACAAGGGCATCAAACGCATCGAGGGTAGTCTAGATCTCTTTGTTTCAAAGGGGAAACTCACGCAATCGCAAAGGAATGAATCACTTTCAAGGATAGAGCCCTCGCAGGATCTCTCCGGTTTTTCAGACCGCGAGCTCGTGGTCGAAGCGGCGCTTGAGAAGGTCGATGTGAAAAGCGAGCTCTTCAAGAGGTTGGATGGGATCTGCTCGAGTGATGCCATACTTACGTCCAACACGTCCTCGATCCCCATCACTCAGCTCGCAGCTCTTGTCTCAAACCCGGAGCGCGTCGCCGGTATGCACTTCTTCAACCCCGTGCAGGTAATGAAACTCATCGAAATAGTCAGGGCTTTCCAGACCTCCGATGCCACCGTGAGAGCAATCCAGACAGTGAGCGCTCGCCTCGGCAAGACACCCGTCCTTGTCAGCGATTCTCCGGGCTTTATTTCAAACAGGATATTGTGCCCGATGATCAACGAGGCCATATTTGCCCTCGAGGAGGGGATAGCGTCGAAGGAGGACATCGACACGGTGATGAAACTCGGGATGAACCACCCGATGGGTCCGCTCGAACTGGCTGATTTCGTGGGATTGGACGTGCTCCTCGATGTGCTCGAAGTGCTGTACAGGGAGTATCAGGACCCAAAGTACAGGGCGAGCCCTCTGCTTAGGAAGATGGTTCGTGCGGGTTTCCTCGGAAGGAAGACGAAGAAGGGGTTCTACGAGTATCACTGAGGAGACTCGAGCAGCAAACGCTCGAGTATCCCGTCGATGTCCTGGCTGATCACAGCAACGTCTGCGACCTGCGAAATTGGAGATTTTCGATCAGAATTGATCGAAATAACAGTACCTTGAAGCTCAGGAAGGTCTCTCACCGGGCTGCTTACCTCAATCGCAAGGCACGCCCCGTACACCACCCTCCCGCTCATCTCTTCCTCCTTCACTACGATCGCCTCGTACCTCGACGCGATCTTCTTCAGGTTCTCATCCCTCTTCGGCGAGGAGCGGCAGTTGCGTCCAACGATCAACGTTAACCTAGTGGAAGAGTCCAAGTATGGAGATCCAAAATCACTGATTGGAATGGATCGCGCGTGGCGAGCCTCCTTCAACGATGACGAAAAGGTTCCAATCTTGCCGTATCTTGCAGAGTCCTCGAATGGCTCCGGCACCGGCGCCAAGCTGACCGAATAAATTGAAACCTTGTCCTCTCTGGCGCGAACGGACAGGACCGCTGGAACGCTCTTCAGACTCTTGCTCGCCCCGAACTCACTCACCGACTCCGCGCAATCAAGCACCTGACCAACCCGGGGTGCAGCTGCGATGCACAAACCACCGAGTATAAAGTTGGCAAGAATGTTCGAGGGGAGCAACAGAATCCTCAATTCGGCGCTTCTCGCCTTGATCAGGTCGGACAAAACCCCGATCCAGTCCGCGGTATCACTTGCCTGACAGATTTGTACCTCATCTGCACCTAGGCCGATCAATCGGTTCGCATCAGACTTCTTGTTCTCGGGGCAGATTGCGAGCACGCCATACCCTTGAGAATCCGCGATCTCTCTTGCTTTTCCCAAGAGTCTTTCGCCCCCAAGGTCAGCAAGCACTCCGATTATCATTACTTTCTACCCCCGGTTTATTGGCTCGTGCTTTCCTTCATGAATAGGCGGGTGCGACGAGCCGCCTGAGCCGTTTGGCTATGGAGGCTGATAATTCTCTTGCGTCGCCTTTCAGCTCCTCGTGTTTTTTCTCGTCGGCTTTGAATGTGACCTCCGCCCGCCCAATGACGGGTAGGGGTTCGATGTGTACGTCCAAGGCAGGGTTTATCCTTCTGATATCTATGGAATCGCTCCTCACAAGATCTTTGACCAAGAGGATGCTATCCTTCGGAAGAGTCCTCGAAACACTATCGGGTATGTCGATCAACACAAGGGGGAGATTATGGAGCATAGCGACGGCTCCGGCTAGAGCCGCACCGCTGAACGGTCCGTCACAATTCTCCGGGATGACGAGTGTGGAAAATCCATCCCTCGGGATCGACCTTGCCTGTTCCGATGGGTTGTAGTGCAAAGGAAGCGAGACTATGCTCGTTGCCCCTCGCGCGAGTGCTTCAAAAAGCACGGAATGATGGCCGAACGCGCACACATCGTGCACTCCGAGCTTCCTTGCCACATCAAGCGCGACCTTGCTCGAATGCGATAATTCAAAGTTGGCGTCTTGGAACTGCTCTGCGAAATTTCTTTCCTTTGACGCCGGATCGGAAAGCGAGACCGGTAGCGCCTGCACGTACACTCCAACCCGCCTTGCATCCATGCTCATCTGCGTATGACCCGGCCCAGATTGGTTCCGCATTAATACTTCTTCTTCTAAAACAAGGTTCTAGCCGTCGCGCGAGTTTCGGTCAAGGCCGAGGAGATCTCTTGCGATGACGAGCCTCTGTATGTCGTTCGTCCCCTCGTAGATCTCCGCGATGAACGAATCCCTGTACCCCCTTTCAAGCCCGAGCCCCTCCGAGTAACCATCTGGACCCAACACCTGAATTGCCCTCTCGAGGGAACGGCTAGCCACCTCCGAACAATGTGCTTTTGCAATTGCGGTGTGCCTCGAGATCGTTTCTCTCTCGCCGCGCGGGATCCTCTCTCCGCGAGCTAGCCTTCTGAAATAGTAATCGACCTCCTCGAGCGCCTCGTATGATACGAGCCTCGCGGTGTGCGCTTCAATTGCGGTATCCGCGACCATCGATTGGATCGCCTGATCCCCTTCGAGTTCTCTGTGCGTTGCGACCCAATCGATCATCATCTCGAGAGCCATCTCCGCTCCCCCGACCGCCCCAGCGGAGAGCGAAGCACGGCCGCCATCGAGGGCGGTGAGGGCAACGATAAAACCGGCGCCGAACCTCCCGAGAATATTCTCCTTCGGAACACTGCAATCCTCAAAAACAACCTGGGCTGTGCTCGAGGCTCGGATTCCCATCTTCTTTTCAACCTTTGATGTCTTTATTCCGCCGAAGGATCGCTCAACGATGAATGCGGTGATGCCTCCGTAGGGACCGAGGGTCGTATCGTTTGCGGCGAAGACGACCATCGTGCCTGCGCGATCGCCGTTGGTGATGAACTGCTTTGTTCCGTTTATCACAAAATTGTCCCCGCTCTTTCTTGCGGTAGTCTTGATGTTCGCGGCATCACTCCCCGCTCCAGGCTCGGTGAGACAGAACGCGCCGAGCTTCCTTCCCGAGGCGAGGTCAGGCAGATACCTTCTCCTTTGCTCCTCGCTTCCGAATATCCAGATCGGGGCGGCGCATAGACCGGTGTGCGCCCCGATGATCGTCCCGTGAGCCGAGCAGACCTTGCCTATTTCTTGGATCGCTAGTCCGTATCCGAACTCGCCGAGCTCGGCGCCCTCATACTTTTGAGGAATCGGGATCCCGAGGTACCCGTGAGATGCAAACTTGCCAATGTTTTCCTCCGGGAATTTTTCGGTCTTGTCATAGTATTCCACCGTGGAAGCGATCTCTGTTTGGAGGAACTCTCGAAGAGCGCTCCTAAACAGTTCATACTTTTTCGGCAGTTTGTAATCATAAACAGCGCTGGCGGAGCGCTTTCGGTAGAGGGATTGGGTCAAGCTTGGAGGAGGTCACTTGCCCGTGAACTTGGGTGGTCTCTTTTCTAGAAAGGCGAGTATACCCTCCCTCAGGTCTTCGCTCGCAGCCAGAACCTTGACGGCGTCGAGCTCAAACTGGAGAGCCTCCTGCATTGAGGCCTTCTGCAACCCCTTGTTTATCGCCGACTTTGCAAGCGAGACCGCCAGGGGTGAGGACTTTGCCGAAAGCATCCTGATGTAATCTGTAGCCGCCCTAACCTCCTCGCCGTCGGGGACGATCTTGTTTACTAGCCCCAGCCTCAGCGCCTCCTGCGCGCTGATGATTTGTCCCGAGAAGATGAGCTCTTTTGCCTTTGCTCTTCCTATCAATCTGCTCATCCTCTGGGTTCCGCCCCAGGCGGGGATCAATCCGAGGTTCACTTCGGGCTGACCAAAGCGCGCTCTGTCCGAAGCAAATCTGATGTCGCAGGACATGGCAAGTTCGTTCCCACCTCCGAGCGCGAGTCCGTTGATTGCGGCGATGACTGGCTTTGGAGATTCTTCGACCGCGGAGTAGACTCTTTGGCCAGCGGAGACAAAGCCCAGCGCATCCCCGGGCTCCAAGTTTTGCATCGCTTTCAGGTCGGCGCCCGCGCAGAATGCGTTATTCCCCGAGCCGGTTATCACTAGGCCATAAACTTGGCCGTCATCGTTTCCCTGCTTGATCGCTGCCTCCAACTCCTCGAGCATCTTCGGACTCATAGCGTTGACTGGAGGATTGTCAAGCGTGATTAGGAGGTGGTTTTCTTCCTTCTTTGTCTTCACAAACTCTCCGCACAATGGAAAACTGACACGCCCGTTAGTTTTGCTTCCTCTTACTTCACCTCCTACGATTTTAAGAGTTATTACCGTCGGGGGAGAAAGAAGCGTGTCGATCCCCGGCACGCAGAGAGTGATGAGCCTCCGGGGTCAGGAGTCTGAAGGTTTCAAGAATTAAAAGGCGAAGAAGAAGTTGCTTCCGCCACTCTGTAGGCCGTGACCGATTCCGCGCCGTTCTCGCCCAGGTACTTCTCAGCATCGAGAGCGGCCTGGCAGCCAGACCCGGCAGCGGTCACCGCCTGTCTGTACCTATAATCCTGAACATCGCCCGCCGCGAACACGCCTTCTATGCTCGTCCTGGTATAGTCGTGCACCTGGATGTATCCCCTCTCATCCATCTCGATCTGCCCCTTGAAAAGAGAGGTTGAGGGCTCGTGCCCTATTGCAACGAACAAGCCATCAGCTTTCAGCGAGTCGATCTTGCCGCTCACTACGTTCTCAAGGACGAGACCCTCGATGTGATCCTTTCCGAGCACTTCCTTGACCACGGAGTTCCAGATGAAAGAGATCTTCGGGTTTGATGTTGCCTTTTCCTGCATGATCTTTGAGGCTCTGAGCGTGTCCCTGCGATGAACGACGGTGACGTGGCTTGCAAACTTGGTTAGGAACGTTGCCTCCTCCATCGCGGTATCGCCTCCTCCGACCACGAAGACATCTTTGTTCTTGAAGAAGAAAGCATCGCAGGTCGCGCAGGCGGAAACCCCCCTTCCCCTCAGCGCGAGTTCAGATTCTAGACCGATCCACTTCGCCGAAGCTCCGGTCGCGATGATCACAGCGTCCGCGGTGTAGTTCTCATCAGGTGTGGACACTTTGAATGGCCTCCCGCCTTTGAAATCCACGGAAGTGACATCCACGTCAACGACCTCCGCTCCAAACCTCTCGGCCTGCTTTCGAAACTTTTCCATCAACTCAGGCCCCTGTATCCCCTCGGGGAAACCCGGATAGTTCTCCACGTCGGATGTAATCATGAGCTGCCCACCGGATTGGACTCCCGCCAGGACGAGCGGCTTCAAGTCCGCCCGAGCTGCATAAACCGCCGCGGTGTATCCCGCCGGCCCAGAGCCTATTATGATCAAGCGCTTGTGCACCAAATTTACGTGACCCCATCCCTTTTCCAGGCTAGTCTTGCGACTGCAAAACTTTTCCGTTGTTGTTCCTCTTCTTCATTCCTTGCCTGGGGGAATATATTGGATCGGGGAGCTCCGACCAATATAAGATTCACTCATGAAGAGTAGTTGTAGAACCCCTTTCCCGTCTTTCTACCCAGCCTACCGGAGTAAAACATCTTCTTTATGATCTGCGTGGGCCTCGGCGAAAGGAAGCTACCCTCCATCGCCTTGATCGACTCTTCCACGTGATACAACACATCTATACCGATAAGGTCTGAGAGTTCAAACGGTCCCATGGGCATGCCCGCGCCAGCCTTCATCGCCTGGTCTATGTCCCTGAGCGAGGCAACGCCCTCCTCGTACAGCGCGAACGCTTCGTTCAGCATCGCCCCGAGTATTCTATTGACGAGAAAGCCTGGCACCTCCTTCACACGCACCGGAAGCATTGGATACCTGTGGTTTCGTAGCGAAGACACATAGTCAACGATGTCCGAGACGGTCTCCTCACTCGTTTCCAGTCCCGGAATCACCTCGACCAGCGGGAGCGTCACCGGGGGGTTGAAGAAGTGGGTTCCGATCACTTTGTCCCGACGCTTCGTCGCCGAAGCAATTTCGGTTATCGATAGCGTGGAGGTGTTCGAAGCAAGTATAGCGTTCCTCGGGACTATCGAGTCGAGTTCGCTGAACAGTTTTTTCTTCTCTCCGATCTGCTCGACTATGGCTTCAATCACGATGTCCACCTGTCCGAACGGCTCGAAGTCTTCTGACGGATGAATCTTTGCGAGTATCTCGGCCGCGCGCTTTTCATCGTAGGTTGGTTTCAGCTTTGCCCTAATGATGTTTTTCTGCTCCTCACTCAAATCCACGCCGTCCTGATCCTTGATCCTCGTGATCTCCTTGTCCGCCTTCGATTTGTGAAATGTCACGAGCTCATCAAGATCCTTCTTCACGCGAGCCATCCCGCGATCTAGGAACTCCTTTGATACGTCCTTGAGGAAAACGTCGTACCCGTTCAGCGCCATGATCTCCGCGATCTGAGCACCCATAGCCCCGGAGCCGACCACACCCACCTTTCTCACAAATATCACCTGTGCGTCACATCTCGCTCCTATGGAGGAAATTGGTTTAGACCTTTTCGAAAACTATCCCCGGAAGGTATGATTTCTTGAATCGAACCCGTTGACCGACCGGCAAATCCGATGATTTTTGAATGAATGGGATCCAACCCGTGACCCTCGCACCGTCGTCAAGCTCGACGACCGCCCACGCGTAGGGGACCTCGTTCATGAACTGCTCCGGCGCGACGAACTGGATGGTGTACGTGAGCACTCTTCCCTCGCTTGCGAACTCTGAGACCGAGAGGTCAGGAGAGTGGCAGACTGGGCAGAAATCTATAATGTCGATCTGCTTGTGCCCGCATTTGGAGCAGCGATATCCTTCAATCTTGCCTTCGTGGATGCCTTCCTGAAACGCCTTGATCGTGAGCTTTTTTTGATCTTCTTCTTTTACTTTCTTTTCTTCTCCTTCCTCTTCCTGCTCGGTCATCCTTTTGGGTCAAACTCGTTCGAAGATGTGGACGGCGCAGCTTCCGCCGGTCGCACCGACGTTGTGGGTCAATGCAACCCTGGCGTCTCTGACCTGCCTTCCTCCTGCCTTGCCGCGGAGCTGCTCAAAGACCTCAACCACCTGACCGACGCCGGTCGCACCCACGGGATGACCCTTCGCCTTGAGTCCCCCGGAGGGGTTGATGGGTATCTCTCCCTTTAGTTTCGTGGCACCCTGAGCGCTCATCTTCGCGGCCTCGCCACGCTTGAAGAATCCCAGGTCCTCCTCGGCTACAAGTTCTGCTATCGTAAAGCAATCGTGAACCTCAGCGAAGTCGATGTCCCTCGGACCAAGATTTGATTGCGCGAAAGCTTCTCTCCCGGCGAGCACCGCGGCCCTGAGGCTCGTCATGTCAGGCCTCTGATGGAGCGCCCCGGTCCCCCCAGCTCTGCCTGACGCCCTGATCCTTACTTGCTCGGAGATCGACCCGAGTTTCCTCCGAAGAAAGTCCTCGCTCACGAGTATGGCGGCGGCCGCCCCGTCGGAGAAGGGACAGGCATCGAACAACTTTAGAGGACTTGCGACAACCGGGGAACGCATCACGTCCTCCACCGTGATCCTCTTCTTCAGGTGAGCATTCGGGTTTTCAAGAGCGTTCTCATGGTTCTTCACGGCAACCGCGGCGAGCTCCTCCTCGGTCGTGCCGTATTTTGTCATGTGCGCCCTAGCCAGAGCCCCGTAAAGCCCAGGAAATGATGCGCCGCAGGCCCCCTCGAAGATGTAATCAGACCCAAATGAAAAGTAGGTCGTGGCTGTTATCGTGTCAAGTTGGCTCACCTTTTCTACGCCGACCACGAGCATGCAATCGTACACTCCCGCTCCGATGTTTATCCAGGCCTCCCTTATCGCAGAAGCCCCGCTCGAGCACGCGGATTCGATCGTGGAGGCAGGCGCGTCGGGAACCCCAAGCCCGGACATTACTATCGGTCCTAGGTGTCCCTGCTTTTCTGAAAGAGAGAACGCGTTTGCAACAAAGCCGGCCTGGATCTCGTCGGGGCCGATTCCCGCTTCAATGATGGCTTTCTTGGAAGCTTCGAGGGCCAGTTCTCTCGCGGACAGAGGGGACTTGCCGTACTTGGTCATGTCGGCGCTGAGAACGTATACGCTCCTCATAGCTGACGGTATTGTCAGTTTGCTATCCTAATAAGAATTGGCTGAAGTGAAAACGGTTCCTCTTATTTCAAAGCTATGAGTTCGGGATTCTTCAACGTTAAATAACTGTCGCGCTCTCCCACTTGGGCGAGCAAAGGACAAAAGAAGAATCTATACACGCACACTAAGAGTGAGAGAGCTGTTCCGAGCGATTTGCAGAATTTGACGGTGCCTCCCAGGCCATGGCTGAGGTTTTACCCGAAGGGGATCCCCGCGAGCATCGACTATCCCGAAAAGCCGGTACAATCCTTCGTTTCGGAGAGCGCCCGAAGGAACCCAAACGCGACCGCCCTTAACTTTCAGGGCAAGAGGATCACCTACAGAGAGTTGGATGATCTCTCCAACAGGTTTGCCAACGGCCTTATTTCTCTTGGAATGTCAAAGGGTTCGCGCGTCGCAATCATCCTGCCCAACTCGCCCCAGTTTGTGATAGCATATTATGGCACCCTCAAGGCCGGCGCCACCGTCGTAACATGCAATCCCCTGTACAGGGAAAGGGAACTCGAGTTCCAGCTGAGCGACTCCGGTTGTGAAGCGGTAGTCCTCCTGAACAACGTGATCCCTCCCAACGGAGACTTTTACTCCGCGTTTGAAAAATGCAGACCGCGACTTACAAAACTCAAACATGTTTTCGTTACCTCGATCACGGATTACCTTCCGCCGATCAAGAGGCTGCTCGCGGGCCCGGTCAGGAAGATCAAGACGAAAAGAAAGAAGGACACGATCAACCTTACCTCGTTTCTATCAAAACAATCTCCTTCTCTTTCTTCCGAACTGGAGAAGGAGCTCGGAATCAACCCGAGGGAGGACCTGGCTGCGCTCCAATACACCGGGGGGACGACGGGCACTTCGAAGGGAGCCATGCTCACCCATTACAATCTGGTTTCAAATGCGATAGTCTCGTCGGTGTGGAGTCAGCTCGGCACGGGAGCGGAAAGAGTCCTCGCGGTGATCCCGTTTTTCCACATATATGGGATGACAAACGCTCTAAATTCCCCGATCTACGCCGGCCAAGAGATCTTCCTGCTCCCCACTTTCAACGTAAAGGAGGTTCTCGAAACGCTCGACGGTGAGAGGATATCGCTCTTTCCCGGCGTCTCCACGATGTACGTGGCGCTGCTGAATTACCCCGAACTCTCAAAGTACTCGATTCGCTCGGTGAAGCGCTGCCTGTCGGGGGCAGCACCGCTCCCGTTCGAGGTGCAGAGGAAATTCAACGCCACGACCGGGGGCAACCTGGTCGAAGGGTATGGTCTCACGGAGGCCAGCCCCGTGACGCATTGCAATCCATTCGGTGACGACGTCATAGTAAAGTCCGGTTCGATCGGGATACCGGTTCCAGATACGGACGCAAAGATTGTGGACCTCGAAAGCGGAACGAAGGATCTCGCCGCGGGCGAGGTCGGTGAACTGGCGGTGAAGGGCCCCCAGGTGATGAAGGGCTACTGGAACAAGCCGGATGAGACAAGGCTCGTGCTTAGGGAGGGCGGCTGGCTCTTAACTGGCGACATTGCAAAGATGGATGACGACGGGTACTTTTACATCGTTGATCGAAAGAAGGACATGATCGACGCTTCAGGATTCAAGGTGTGGCCGCGGGAGGTCGAGGAGGTGCTCTACTCTCATCCCGAAATCAAGGAGGCGGCCGTGGTCGGAGTCAAGGATCCGTACCGGGGCGAGACGGTGAAAGCCTACATCGTCCTGAAGGACAAAGAGAGGAACCCGGGACCAGATGCGATCCGCTCGTACTGCAGGGAAAGGATGGTTCCGTACAAAGTACCCAGAGTCATAGAGTTCAGGGACGAACTCCCAAAGAGCCTCATCGGGAAGGTGCTGAGGAGAAAACTGCGGGAAGAACAGCAGCCCGCGTCTGGCTCCTCAGCCTGAGTAGCCAAGCACCGAGGAGGCAACGCACTCCTTCAAAGCTTCATTCGTTTCGTGATAGATCTGGGTGAACCTGGCGTCCCTCAGGTAGCGCTCGACGGGGTAATCGCGGATGAAGCCGTACCCCCCGTGGATCCTTATTGCGTGGCGGGAAGCAGATACCGCACAGTTTGAGGAGGAGATCTTTGCAATAGCACAATCCCTCGAGCAACTTTCCGAAGCATCCATCTGGCTCGCGGCCAAGTACGTGATGGCTCTCGAGGTTTCGAGCGCCGTCGCGTCCATCGCGATAAAGTCCTGCACAGCGTAGAATCGACCAATCTTAGTGTTGAACTGAGATCTCTCGTTTGCGTACTTCACCTCGGCGTCGAGGGCGGCCTGGGAGAGACCAAGCGCCTGGGAGGCGGTTGCAAGCCTCGCCCTGTCGGTCAGTTTACCGCTTACCTCCAGCGAAGTCGAAACGTCAAACAGGAGCGAACTAATCGGGAGCTGGAGCTCCTCAAACGAAACGCTCGCCGCGCCCGACGCCCTCATTCCTAACATCCTCTTTGGTTCACCAACCCTGAGTCCTCCCTTCATTGCGTCATCCTTTGCGAAAGCGATTTGCGCGCGACCGCTCTGCTTCTTCGGTGAACTTGATTCAAGTACCGCATCCACTAGGAATACTCCCGCGCGATCCGCCCCCAGGACGTATTCAGCCTCGCCATCCAATCTGAGTACTGACCCCTCGATCTTGCATGAGACGGATGATCTCTGCGCGGGCACGTACGCGCCCAAAGTTCCTGAAGCGAGTTTGGGCAGTATCGCGCCAGTTAGCGTAGCGTTTGCAGACATTCTGAGCGCTTCGCACACAACGCAATTGTGAATGGAGAGTAAAGCACCCAGCGACCCGCTCGCCCTTGATACCTCCTCAGCCACAATGACGGCGCTGAGGAAATCAGCCCCGACCCCGCCCTGCTCGCCCGGGACGCTCACTCCGAACAGACCGAGCGAAGGAAGTTTCGAAATCAGTGAATCTGGGATCTTTGCATCCCAATCGATCGATGAAGCGAGAGGCACTATCTCGGTCTTTGCAAAATCACGTACCGTATCACGGAGGATTTCCTGCTCTTGGGTGATCCTGTACAAGAGTTGACGCCAGCGGGGGGAAGGAGGCTCCTACCCTGACTTTAAACTCTTGGCTTGCAAAGCATCTCAGACTTCGAGTATCATCGAGACCGCTTCGCCGCCCCCGAGGCAGAGCGTGACGAGCCCCCTGTGTAGGCCACGCTTTCTCAATGAGTAGATGGTCGTCGCAACCAATCTCGCGCCTGATGCTCCGATCGGGTGTCCGAGCGCGACGGCACCCCCGTTCACGTTGAATTTAGAGTCCGGAACATCGAGCTCCTGCTGGACCACGATGCTCGCGGAGGAATAAGCCTCGTTGTGTTCGACCAGGTCCATGTCCTTGATCGATAGCCCCGCTTTCTTCAACACCGCCCTGCACGCCGGAATCGGGGCCTCCATCACGAGTTCCGGTTTCACTCCAGCCTGACCGTAAGCGACTATGCGCGCGAGAATCTCCAGCTTCCTCGATTTTGCTTTTGCTTCCGAGGTCACGACGACCGCCGCCGCTCCGTCGCTGAGCTGGGAGGAGTTCCCAGCGGTCAGGACTCCGTTCGGCTTGAACACCGGCTTGAGGGCACGGAGCGCCGCAAGCGTCGTGTCGGTTCTTACACACTCGTCAAGCTCGAACATCCCAAGCAGTCCCGAAGGGAGTTTCACTTCGACCGGGAAAATCTCGTCCTTGAACGCCCCGGACCTGATCGCCTCCGTTGCTTTCCTGTATGACTCCAGGGCGAACCTGTCGGCGTCCTCCCGCGTGACGCCGTGCCTCTCAGCCACAATCTCTCCGGTGATCCCCATGTGAAAGTCGTTGTATACGTCCCACAGCCCATCGAGCAGCATGGAGTCGTAGACCTTCGAGTCACCGAACTTTAGTCCCCATCGCAGGTTCTTCTGGATGTAGGGGGCGTTGCTCATGCTCTCCATCCCTCCGGCGACGATGCAGTCCGCGTCGCCGGCCTTGATCGCCTGAGCAGCAAACATGATTGACTTGAGCCCGGATCCGCACACCTTGTTCTCGGTGGTCGCGCCGACCTCCGGGGGGAGACCCGAAAAGATCGCCGCTTGCCTCGCCGGGTTTTGGCCGAGGCCGGCTGAGATAACGTTGCCCATCAGCACCTCGTGAATGTCCGTGTCCTTGATACCCGGCGCTCGATCAAGCGCAGCCCTGATCGCGAGCGACCCCAGTTTCGTGGCCGAGTAAGACGCTAGCGTCTTGCCAAACTTTCCGATCGGGGTGCGAGCAGCGGCGACAATCACGGGGGAATTCTCGGGGGATGAAGATGATTCGCTCAAAAGGAATTGCTGTCACCACACACTCGCGCTTGAATCAGCAGGACGAGGAAGAAGAAGGAACTCAAAGAAAGCGCGCGCAACCCGCCGCGGAGTACTCCACAACGTATCTTGAGAGCTCGGCTCGCATAATTAAGTCTAGCTAGGGAGGAGAACGCAGTTTTTCGAAGTGAGAAATGTCGGAGAGATCTCCCTTCCTCAAATCTTTTGGCTTGAACACGGGGTTGAGCTTCATCCCTATCCTCGGAGTTTCCCTTGAGGCAAGTTTGAGCCTTCCGAGGATCCCGCCCTCGAACCCGTCGAACTTTACTAGGGCAACCGTAGTGGATCCTGCATCTCCGCTGTCCTTCAGCTCCGTGAAGGAGTAAAGATACGCGGAGCCCTCGGGGACATCCCTCCAGTCGTCGATCTGGACAAAGCAATCCTTGCAGTAGATCTTCGGAGGGATGTACGTCTTTCCGCACCGCTTGCAAACGCTCCCCTGGATCTTCCCCTGCTTTAACAGTTGAAGGAATCTATCGCCAGCCACGCCGGCCGTGTACCTCCAGCGGAGCGGGATGTGATCGCTCCACCTTCGCATCTCCTCGTTGTTCGGGATCCGTTCCATCTTTTTTCTTCTCTTCCCCCACTGCATCCTAAATCGGCTTGAAGTACTTGATATCGAGTATCGAACCGGTGCGCTCCGGCTCTGGCTTCCACACCGCCTGAATCTTCATCCCAACTGAAACGTCGGACTCGACCTCGCCCAGGAGGTGAAGGAAACCCATGAGGGGGCTCGCCCCGTCGATGTTTATGACCGCCACGTAGAGCGGAGAGGAGAGACGGGAGGCATCGGCTCCCACGTGAGCGATGGAGTACGTGTTTATCTTCCCGGTGTCCTTCACGTAGACCCATTCGTCCGTGTCCCGGAAGCAATCTTCGCAGAACATCCTGGGTGGGACCATGATTCTTCCGCAGTTGTTGCACTTTCTCGCGATTATCCTGCCCTTCTTGAGCTCGTTGAGAAAGCGGCTCACGGCAGCCCCCGAGGCCCAGGAGTACTTCAGCTCCGCCGCGAACTCCTTCATGATTACCTCGCCCGACTCGATGGCCGAGGAACTTATCTCCCGTCCGGGAAAGTGAGAAACTCTGTCGCTCATGTGCTGTGCTGTGTTTACCTCCTGTTCAGAATGAAGACGGAACTGTACTGCATCAGATCCCCCCAGGCCTGAGCGAGTCCGGTGTGAACCTCCTTCTTCACCTGCCTCTTTCCCGCCTGATTCGTCAGTTGGAAGTACAATTCGCAGACCTTCATCATTCCGGCGGCCGCAATCGGGTTCCCCACGCCCAGGAGTCCACCTGAAGGATTTATTGGGAGCTCACCGTTTCGCTGGGTCACACCCGCCGTCGTAAGTTTAGGCGCTTCCCCCTTTTTCGCAAGCTGCAACCCCTCCATGTGATGAAGCTCCTTGTAATCGAAGGGATCGTAGACCTCGGCAAAATCTATCTGTTTCCTCGGATTCGTGATCCCCGCCATCTTGTATGCCATCTTCCCCGCGTTTTCAAGATACTGCGGGTAGTACAGATCCCGATCAGTCCAGTAAGTGCTGTCGATGTTCCATCCGCATCCCGCCACCCTGACGGGCTCCCTAGTCACCTTCCTTGCAAACTCTTCAGAGCAGAGGACTACGGCTGCCGCGCCGTCGCTCGGAGGGCTGACGTCGAGCCTCTTCACGGGCCACACCATCGGCTCTGATTTCATCACGTCCTCGACCGTGATTCTCGCGGGGAGCTGCGCGCACGGGTGATCCATCGCGTTCGCCTTGTTCTTCACCGCGACCTGAGCGATCTCCTCCTCCGTGATCTTGTGCGCCGCCATGTATCTCCTCATTTCGAGAGCGAAGATCCACAGGAGTGTCACGCCGAGCGGGCGCTCAATCGTGTGATCAAATATGCTCCAGAACGCGTACTGCGGGTGCGGTTGGATCGGGGACATTTTCTCCTCCGCCACCGCAAGGCACACATCGCTCAATCCCGACGCTACGTGCCACCAAGCGGACACCGGGGTGTACACCCCAGTTGCGCCGCCGACGAAGACCCTCGAGTACTGCCTCTTGTAGCCGCCAGCCCCGTCAAGGAGATACTCACCCTTCATGTGCACTCCGTCGAAGGCATCCGGCGCGCTCCCCATGACCACAGAGTCAACGTCCTTCCTCTCGATCCCCGCGGAGTCGAGAGCCATCCTCACCGCTTCGAAGGAGAGCTCCTTTCCTGTCTCGAGCATCCTCCTTCGAAACAGCGTGAGTCCCGCGCCGATGACGCACACCTTTCTTTTTGCTAATGCCAAACTCTCTTTTGTGTCACCTCGAAAGGACAGCCGTCACGCCCGATTGAGTGGGAACTCCGCGCCAGGATTGGACGACGCAGCTCCTGGGGTTGCTGAGCTGCACGGGGCCAGCTTCTCCCCTCAGCTGCAGTACGGACTCGTACGCTCTAACCAATCCAGTGGCTTCCACAAAGTATCCCATCCCCAGAGATCCACCGGAGGGGTTGATGGGGAAAGCACCGTCCGCGTTCGCCTTGCCCGAGGCCACGAACTTGCCCGCCCTGCCGCCCCTCGTTAGGGCAAGGGCCTCGATGTGCTGGAGCTCCTTGTATGCGAACGTATCATCAATCTCGGCGAAATCAAGCTGCCTGAGCGGTTTTGAGACCCTCGCCATGGAGTACGCTTTCCTCGCTGTATCTTCAGCGTAGGCGGCCCGTCCGAAATCCATCTCCTCGACGTTCGGGGTGTCGGATGTCCAAGAAATGCCCGAGAGCCAGACGGGCCTTTCTGCTAGCCTCGCGGCCCTCCTCGCCGAGGCAAGAACCAAAACGACGGAGCCGTCGCAAGGATCGCTCATCTCGAGTTTCCTCAGGGGGGAGGCCACGATCTCGCTCTCCATCACCTCTTTGGGCGTGACCTTGGCTCCGTACGAGGCGCGAGGATTCCTGAGAGCGTTCGTCCTGTTCTTCGCGGCGACCGCGGCGACCTCCTCCTCGCTGTTCCCCGACTCGTTGAGGTATCTTCGCATCTCAAGTCCAGCAAAGTAATCCGGGCTAACCCCGTCCAGCCTCGAATAGTTGGGATCAAAACCGAGCTCCTCGACGAGTTTCTTTGTAATCAGGTCTGATAGTTTGCTGTGGGACTCCACGACCACAATGTCCGATACGCCCGCTAGTATGTGCATGTACGCGTGTGCGAGGCCGAGCAGGCCATCGCCCGTCACTGTGAAAAGCGGGCGGAGTTTTGCGCCAATCTGATCCGGGGCGTACTCATCCGATATGCTGTTCCCGTCCCAAAAGTCTTCGGCGCAGCAAATGAACGAACCCACGTCGCTCCGAGCGTCAACGTCCGCGTCAGCATACGCGCGTTTTGCCGCCTCGTACGTCAACTCTTTGAATGAATACCCGGATGTGTTCGGATCAAATCTAGAGGCTCCGATCCCCACGATCGCGACTTGCTTATCCTTCTTGGCGGAGGGCACGACTTCGATCCAACGACCTTCTTGTTTCTGAGTTGAATAATGCGAACGACAGCTAAAGGGAGCGGGCGACTAATTTCTTCACTTTGGCGTTCACGATTTAAGAGTTGTCGTTTATTCGTCGGGTGGCCAGCGAAGTTAATTTCGTGATCATTTTTCTCATTTTGTCGTGCAGGAGGAGAGAAGAGGATGGGTAATGATGATGATCAATTTGTAGGAAACAATTTCAAGGACTAGCCTTTAGGTTTAGCACCAACCTGACTAGATTCAATTTGCCATTCTACTCAAGGAGTCAAGCCAACGTGATCTCGATGTTGTATCCTGATCATTCAGAGGAGTACAACGCCATCCTCGAATCCTTCGGAGACTTTGTCGAAAAGGAGGTGCTCCCCTCCGCAAGAAGGATAGACAGGGAAGCAACCTTTCCCGCGGAAAGCATGTCGAAGATCTTCAAGCAGGGGTTCACGAACATCCCATACCCCGAGGACCTGGGCGGTCTCGGGCTCCCCTACCCCATCTACATCGCATGCATGGAACTCGTTGCGAAGGCGTGCGCGAGCACCGCAATTTCGCTTGCGATCCACGGCACCGTGTGCGATGGAATCTATCAATTCGGGAACGCATCCCAACACGTAGATTACTTGAAACCCCTGATCCTCGGGGAGAAACTCGCCGCTTTTGCCCTCACGGAGTCAGAAGCCGGGTCCGATGCAAAATCGATGACCACTCGCGCCGAACTGAACGGAGACGAGTGGACGATAAACGGGAGCAAGATGTTCATCACAAATTCGGGGAAGGCCGACTACTACTTTCTTTTCGCCAGGACGAAGAAAGGGTATGCGTCGATAATAGTACCCAAAGATTCACATGGATTCTCACACGGAGTGAACATACCCAAGCTCGGTCTCAAAGGCTCGAGCCTCATGGCTCTGAACTTTGACAACGTGAAAGTTCCGCGCGACAACCTGGTCGGCGCGGACGGTGAGGGATTCGAGTACGCAAAGAAGATGCTCTTCGGGGGGAGGATCACAGTTGCGGCGATCAGCGTCGGGATAGCGCAGATGGCTCTTGAAAAATCGATCAAGTACGCGACCGAGAGGAGTGCATTTGGAAAGAAGATCTCCGATTTTGAGATCACGAGAGGAAAGATCGCGGAGATGCAAACTGAGGTAGACGCCGCGAGGCTGTTGACCTATCACGCCGCGCATCTAAAGGGAAGGAGGAAAAAGGAACGCGGCGAAGAGGAGGAGAAGGAGTTCTTCAAAGCCGCGTGCGAGGCAAAACTTTACGCGACAGAGATGGCACTCAGGGTGTGCAACGAAGCAATCCAGATACACGGCGGCTTTGGCTACACGGACGAGGCGGACGTTCACAGGCACTGGAGGGATGCAAAACTCATGACGATAGGTGAGGGAACCTCTGAGATAATGAAGGTGATAATCTCCGGTCTGGTCCTCGAGAGCTAGGCAAAATTCTTTCCTTCCATCGAGATCCTGACCGCCGAACTCGGCGTTTCTTTTTTATAGCGTATCGAGCGAGCAAGGGTCTTAACATGACGAGGATAAAGCTGCTCGCTATTGCAATGTTTGTCTTCTCAATAGCTCTCGGCGCAGCCTTTGGACTCGTCATCCCAAACGACCAGCCTCCGAATCAGATCTACAGTTTCGCTTCCGAGGCCGTCCACACGAGCTCGGCGGTCGAGTGCAACCCCCTACCGAAAAACTACAGCAATTGGCTCGAGATAAGCGTGATCGGCAACAGGACGGGGATGAATTTCCAGTCCGTGACCGTCTACAGCGCCGGGTACAACATCAGGATAGATCTGCCTTTGAACAGGACGTCCTTCGCTATGTACAAGGTTACGAACTCTACTTTCGAGACGATCTTTGTGGGCCTCCCCGATTACTTCAACCCTGGTGACGTCGTTCAACTCAGCATCACCTACTTTATCAGCGGCTATGCCCCCCAATCCTACATCCTGCGCGAGTCGCCGCTACTCAACGGGCAGATCAACTGCTGAATCCATTCCCAGATCGTGTTGCTGGTTCTGGTACGTTCATATAATGAGTTTATTAAGTAAAATCCCCAGTAGCTTTCACACAGGCGCTCTTTTCTCATTGGTTCTTCAACTACGTTGAAGTGGCACAAATTCTTGTAGCTTCCATCAATGCGAAGTTACAGGATTTGTATGATTCAGATTTTGTCTTCCTTTATATAGAAAAATTTCCACCTCGCGCACGCAGGCGCATTTTCCAACGGATGTTCAACTACGTTGAGGTGTGACAATTCCTGTAGCTTCCTC
>Ga0070737_10001556_pt1 | contig 32082 bp, 34 predicted proteins | sample Coa_R1_10_FD_66438 | JGI IMG/M metagenome (GOLD analysis project Ga0070737, IMG submission 66438) | Surface soil microbial communities from Centralia Pennsylvania, which are recovering from an underground coalmine fire - Coalmine... | ecosystem: Environmental > Terrestrial > Soil > Unclassified... | reverse complement strand
ACCAGAGGGACCCAGAGCGGCGTGATGTAGCCGCCGCCGAGCGGGATGGAGGGCAGCCCGATGACGGCATCGTCGCTCACCACGGTGATGTCGCAGAACACGCACATCTGGGTGGCGCCGGCCAGGCAGTAACCGTGCACGCAGGCCAGGATCGGCTTTGGGTGATCCCAGATCCGCATGAAGCGGGAGAGATGGGCGGCGTGAGCCACGTAGTCGTCGACGATGTCGTGACCCTCGGCCACCGCCGACTCGTCCCGCTCGATGTCATAGCCGGAGGAGAAGGCGCGGCCCGCGCCACGGATCGCGATCACCCTCGTCTCCTCGTCAGCGGCCAGGACGTCGAGCGCGTCGCTGAACTCCTCCAGGAGCGTGGCGTTCATTGCGTTGAGCCGCTCCGGCCGGTTGAGCGTCAGCCACGTCAGCGACTGGTCCCGCTCGAGGAGGATCGTGGTGTAGGTGGGAAGGGATCGCTCGGTCATCGCGCTCCTCGTTGGAATTCCTGGCCGGCCTCATGGCGACGATCTCCAAGACGGCGGCGGCCGGCTCGGTCACCATGGCTCATCCCATAATATAGTAGTATGGTAAGCGTGGTTGGGCGGTGAGTTCGGCCGCCATGCCAGACCTCGGGTCGCTGCTCCGGCCACGATCGGTGGCGGTGATCGGGGCGAGCGAGGACATCCGGACGTACGCCGGGGCACCGATCCACAACCTCCTCGGCCACGGCTTCGACGGGGCCGTCTACGCGGTCAACCCGAACCGCGACCGGGTGCAGGGCCTCCCGTGCTACCGCTCGGTGCTCGACATCCCTGGCGAGGTGGAGACGGCGGTCGTCGTCGTCCCGAGCCCGGCCGTCCTCACCGTCCTCCGCGAGTGCGTGGCGAAGGGCGTGCGGTCGGCGACGGTGGTCAGCTCCGGCTTCGGCGAGGCGGCGGCGGGCGAGGAGGGCCAGCGGCGAGCGGCCGAGCTCCAGGCGTTGATCGACGAGACCGGGATTCGGATCCTGGGGCCCAACAGCGTCGGCCTGGTCAACCTCCTCGACGGCTACGTGCCCCGGGCCGCTCACAACCAGATGGACCCGGATCGGGTGCGGCCGGGAGGCGTGGCCCTGGTGACGCAGAGCGGCGCTTGCGGCAACATCGTCTACAACCGAGCCCAGGCCCATGGGGTTGGCGTCGGCGTCTCCGTGGCGACCGGCGACCAGATCGACGTCGACGTCTGGCAGCTCTGCCAGTTCCTCCTCCAGGACCCGCGGATCACCATCCTGATGACCATCGTCGAGACCTTGGGTGACGTGCGCCGGTTCGAGCAGCTCGCGCTCCAGGCGGCCCTGGCCTCAAAGCTGCTGCTCGTGCTGAAGCTGGGACGATCGGAGGCCGGGCGTCGGGCGGTCATGACGCATTCCGGCTCCCTGGCCGGGGACGCGGCCGTCCAGGCCGCCGCCATGCGCCAACTGGGCGTGGTCGAGGTCGACAATCTCGACGACCTCTGGCAGCTGGCCGGGCTGGTGGAGCGGTGGGGGCCTCCGCCCGCCCGCCCCGGCCGCCTCGGGGTGGTCGCCTTCTCGGGAGGGGAGGGAGCGCTGATCGCCGACCATTGCGCCCGACTCGGCCTCGAGCTCCCTCCGACCTCGCCAACCTTCGCCGAGTTCGTCAAGGCGCACTTCGCCTACGCGATGGCCTCCAACCCGCTCGATCCCTCAGGTGAGATCGTCGGCCATCCGGAGAAGGTGAGGCTGGTGCTGCGCGCGTTCATGGAGCAGAACAGCTTCTCCGAGGTCCTCATCGCCTCGCCCGTGCTGCGGGCCGAGCAGACCGAGCGCCAGCTCGGCGAGGTGGGAGCCATCCTGGACCCACCCCGGCCCCACGTCTGCTTCTCTTACTGGCCGGCGGGTGACCTGACCCGTGAGCAGGAACGGATCCTCTCCGCCACCGGTCAGCCGGTCTTCGCCGGCTCCATGGCCGCCCTCCGCGCCATCAGCCGCTATCGCGAGGCGGGCCAGCGGCGACGCCGGGTCACGATCCGGCCCGAGGCGCCCCCGACCGAGGGAGGGCTCGGGGTGGGGGCCCGCTACTTCGAGGTCCGGGCTGCGCTGGAGTCGGTGGGGATCCCGTTCGCCCCGGCGGCGCTCGTGAGCGACGGCGAGGAGGCGGAGCGGGCCGCCCTCGCCGTGGGCCTCCCGGTGGTGCTCAAGGCCAACGTGCCCAGCTCCGTTCACAAGCTCGCCAACGGCCTGGTCGCCCTCGACGTGCGCAGCCCTCACGACGCCCGCCAGAGCTTCGCGAGGCTGGCCGCGGCCGGCGCCGCCTTCGGGGCCGAGGGCGTCGTGGTGGAGGCGCTCGGCGCCGGCCAGGTCGAGGTCCTGATCGGCGCCCACCGCGATCCCGACTTCGGGGCCATCCTGCTCTTCGGCGTCGGGGGGATCATGGTCGAGCACCTCGACGACGTGGCGCTGGCCGTCGCCCGTTACCTCGACCCGGAGGGGGCGGCGGCCCTGCCTCGCTCGACCCGGGTGGGCCAATTCTTGTCGAGACGATCCCCGGCCGCGCTCAAGCGCCTGGAGGAGGTGCTGCTGGCGGTGGCCGAGTGGTTTGCCGCCAACCCCCAGCTCGGTGCGCTGGACCTCAACCCGCTCCGGGTCGAGCTCTCGAGCGGCCAGGTGACCTGCGTCGATGCCCGCATCGGCTGATCCCCCCGGGCCCACTGGAGACGAGACGCCAAGGAGGTGGAGGGCCAGGTGAGATACGACTACGTGGTGATCGGGGCCGGCTCGGCGGGGGCGATCCTCGCGGCCCGCCTGACCGAGGACGAGGCGGCGACCGTGCTCCTGGTGGAGGCAGGGCCGGATTACCCGGACCTCTCCAGCTTGCCCGACGAGCTCAAGTACGGGTTCGCGACCGCCGCCTACACCGCCACCCATGGCCACCTCTGGGGGTATCAGGCCAGCGCGACCTCGCAGCAGGGGCCGACCCCGCTGCCGAGGGGCAAGGTGGTCGGAGGCACCAGCGCGGTCAACGGTCAGGTCTTCCTCCGCGGGTTGCGGGACGACTTCGACAGCTGGGCGGCGGCCGGGAACGAGGGCTGGGGGTTCGAGGCCGTGCTCCCGGCCCTGAAGCGGCTCGAGACCGACCTCGACTTCAGCAACCGGTGGCACGGCAGCGACGGGCCCATCGCGGTCCGACGCTATCCACCGGCGGAGTGGCTGCCGCCCCAGTCCGCCTTCCGCCAGGCCTGCCTGGACGCCGGCTTTCCCGATTGCCCGGACGCCAACCAGCCGGACGCCACCGGCGTCGGGCCCATCCCCTTCAACAACGTGGGGGGGATCCGGGCGAGCACGGCGCTCGCCTACCTGGCGCCTGCGCGAGGACGTCGCAACCTGGTCATCAGGGCCGACACCACCGCCCGCCGGCTGCACATCAGGCGCGGCCGCGTGACCGGCGTCGCGCTCGAGCGCGACGGGCAGATGGAGGTGGTGGAGGCGGGGGAGTGCATCGTCTGCGCCGGCTCCATCGGGTCACCACACCTCCTCCTCCTCTCCGGCCTGGGGCCGGCCGAGCAGCTCCGCCGGTTGGGGATCGAGGTCCACGCCGACCTGCCCGCCGTCGGCCGCCACCTGCAGGACCACCCGGTGGTGGACCTGCTGTGGCAGACCACCGCCGCCTACCCGATCCCCTCACCCTCCTCGCCGCGGGTGCAGGTCGCCCTCCGCTACACGGCGACGAGCTCCCCCCTGGCCGACGACATGCAGATCACGCCCCGCACCCACCCGGCGGGCCCGGAGGCGGAGGGGCGCGGCGTGGTCGCGCTGGTGCCCTGCGTCGAGGGGCCGCGGAGCGAAGGGGAGCTCCGTCTGGTCTCCTCCGACCCGTCGCGGCAGCCGGCCATCGAGCTGCGCCTCCTCGAGGACACAGCCGACCTGCGCCGCCTGTTGGAGGGGGTGCGCCTGGCGCTGGACCTGGCCCGTCATCCCGCCTTCGCCCCCCTCCTCGCCCGACGCCTGACGCCCGGGGACGACGTCGTCTCCTCGGACGCCCGGCTGCGGGAGTGGCTGACCAAGACGGTCCGAACCTCGCATCACTCCTGCGGGACCTGCAAGATGGGGCCCGACCGGGATCCGATGACGGTGGTCGACCCCACCACGCGGGTCCGGGGCATCGAGAACCTGCGCGTCATCGACGCCTCCATCTTCCCCACGGTGGTACGGGCCAACACGAACGTGACGGTCATGGCGGTGGCCGAGCTCATGGCCGAGCGGATCCGCCAGGGACGAGGCTGAGGGGCCCGGCCATCAGGCGCGGCGCGAGCGGGAGGAACCGAGGAAGGCCGCCACCAGGTCTCGATGCTCCTCGGTGGTGTAGCAGATGGCGGTGGCCTCGGCGCCCAGGGCCAGCACCTCGGGCAGCTCTAGCTCGAGGCTCCGATCAAGGATCGACTTGGCCAGGCCAAGGGCGGTGGGCGGGCGCTGGGCCAGCTCCTGGGCCCAGGCCAGGGCGGCCTCGGGGAGCTCCGTCGCGGGCACCAGCCGGTCGGCGATGCCCAGGGCGAGGGCCTCGCCGGCGTCGACCCGGCGGCCGCTGAAGATGAGCTCCTTGGCCCTCGCCAGGCCAACCCGGCGGGGGAGGAAGTAGAGACCGCCGCCGTCGGGGATGAGCCCCCGCTGGAGGTAGCTCATCGCGAACGCGGCCCGATCCGAGGCGAGGACGAAGTCGCAGCACAGGGCCAGGTCCATGCCGAAGCCGAAGGCAGGCCCGTTGACCGCCGCGATGGTGACCCGGTCCAGGTCGTGGAGGGCGGCGATCAGCCGGCTCACCCGCCGGATCCGCCGCCACCCGGCGCCGGCCACCCGTCCCGACGGGGCCGCCAGTCGCTCGTGCATGGCCGAGACGTCACCGCCGGCGCAGAAGGCCGAGCCCTCCCCGGTCAAGATCACTGCCCGCACCTCATCGTCCCGGGCGATGGCCTCGACGGCCGCCAGCAGCTCCTCGCGGAGCGCGTCGTCGATCGCGTTTCGCTTCTCCGGGCGGTTCAGCCGCAGCTCCCGCACCGCCCCCATGGTCGAGACCCGGAGCCGGGCCCCGCTCGCCTCGCCCGGTTGGCCGTCCTGTTGGGTCAAGGTTTCACCTCCGAAGCTCAGACGTCGCCGCCAGCGGCGCCGGCGCTCGCCTGGAGCAGGATCGCCACCAGCCGGGCCCCGGCGTCCTCGTGCCCGGCCGATCGCTCGGCGAGCCAGCTGGCCCGGCCGTGGCCGGGGAGCATCTCCCTGGTCGCCTGGGCCCCGGCCTCGGCCGCCACCGCCGCCGCACGCAGGGCCTCCCCGATGCCCGCCCCCCGGCCTGCGGCGGCCTCGGCCGCCACCACCGCCGGGGCCAGAGCGTCGAGCATGGTCTTGCCCCCGGGCCGGGCCTTGCCTCGCTCCTGAATCCCCTCCTGGGCCGCCCGAAGGGCACGGGCCAGGGCAGTCGCACCGGCCTCCTCGTCCACCACCCGGGCCGCGCGCAGCAACGCGGTCGCGACGAGGGTGCCGCTGGTGGAGGGAGCGCGGCGGGCAAGCGCCGCGCCGCAGGCCCGGAGGACCGCGGCCGGCGGCTGGCCCTCCAGGCCAGGGAGGAGCTCGCGCACGACCCGGGCGCCGATGGTCATGGTGACCCCCAGATCCCCGTCACCGGCCTGACCGTCGAGCCGGTTCAGCCGGTCGGCGCTGGCCTGCACGGCGTCGGCCGCGGCCCCGATCGCGCGCAGGAGGCTCACAGGCGGGCCAGCAAGGGGGAGCTGGCGGGGGCGTCCATGAGCTGGGCCAGCTCGTCGTCGAGACGGAGGAGGGAGATCGAGGCCCCGGCCATCTCCAGGGAGGTGGCGTACTCGCCCACCCACGCCCGGCGAGCGATGAGCCCCGCGTCCTTCAGCCGCATCGCCGCTCGCCGGTAGAGGATGTAGAGCTCCTCCACCGGGGTCGCCCCGAGGCCGTTGACCAGGACGTCGACGCGGTCCCCACGCTTGTGAGGGAGATCCGCCAGGATCGCATCCAGGAGGTGGTCGGCCACGGCGTCCGCCGCCTCCAGTGGGCCTCGCCGGACCCCGGGCTCGCCGTGGATGCCCATGCCGATCTCCATCTCCCCGGCAGGCAGCTCGAAGGTCGGCCGGCCGGCCGAGGGCACCGTGCAGGGGGCCAGGGCCACCCCCATGCTGCGGACGTTGGCTGCCGCTCGCTGGGCCACCAGCCGGACCTGCTCGAGGTCGCCACCGGCCTCGGCGCACGCGCCGGCCACCTTGTAGAGGAAGAAGATGCCGGCGATGCCGCGCCGGCGGCCCGCCTTGTCCCCGGGGGCAGAGGCGACATCGTCGGTGCCGAGCACGGTCGCCACGGCGATCCCCTCCGCCTCGGCCAGCTCGGCGGCGAGGTCGAAGTTCATCACGTCGCCGCTGTAGTTGCCGTAGACCTGGAGCACGCCCCGACCGGCGTCGACCGCGCGCATCACGGCCAGCATCTGCTCAGCGCTCGGGGAGGCGAAGACGTTGCCGACCGCGGCCCCATCGGCGAGGCCGGGGCCCACGTAGCCCATGAAGACCGGCAGGTGCCCGGAGCCGCCCCCGGTGACGATCCCCACCTTGCCGCTCACCGGGGCCTCGGCCCGGACGATGGCCCGAGAATCGCCGGCTTGACGCAGCTTGCCCGGGTGCGCCATCAGGATGCCCTCCAGCATCTCCTCGACGAAGTCCTCGGGCCGATTGATCAGCTTCTGCATCACCTGTCTCCTGCGCTGGTTATCCGTCTTCGCCTGCCTCCCTCGCGGACGCGTCGCGGTGCTCGGCACCCCGCCACGGGGTTCGCAGCAGGCTGGCCTTGGCGGCCGCGAACTCCTCGGCCGAGAGGGCGCCCGAGCGGGCGAGCGCGGCCAGGCGCTCCAGCGAGACGACCAGCCCCCCGCCATGGCACGGGCAGGCGGGGGCGACCAGCGCCGCGTCGACCTGCTCGACGTCGGTGACGCCACACAGGGTCATGGTCGAGTCCAGCTCGTCGCGCAGGATCTGGAGGATGTGGCGCACCCCCGACTCCCCGTCGATGGCAAGCCCCCAGAAGATGGGACGGCCGATCAGCACCGCCCGAGCGCCCAAGGCGAGGGCCTTGAGCACGTCGGCGCCCCGGCGCACGCCACCGTCGAGGTACACCTCCACCCCCTTGCCGACCGTGTCCACGACCTCTGGCAGCGTCTCCAGGGTGCCGCGCGCGTCGGGCGAGGCATGCCCCCCGTGATTGGAGACGACGATGCCGTCGACGCCGTGCTCCAGGCAGAGGCGGGCATCCTCGGCGGTCTGGATGCCCTTGATCACCAAGGGCAACGAGGTCCTGGAACGCAGCCAGGCGAGGTCCGACCAGCAAAAGTCCTGGTCGAAGTTGGCCCGATAGGCGTCCCCGCTCGGGATCGAGGTCAGGCCCATCCCGGCCAGGTTGCGGAGCACCCGACGGGGATCGATGGTGCGGACCAGCCGGTGCTCGCTGTGGCGGCCGAAGTCGTACCGGAGCTCACGCTCTCGACTTCGGCCCAGGTGATCGACGGTGACGACCAAGGCCCGATAGCCCGCCTCCTCGGCCCGGGCGATCAGCCGCTCGTCGAGCGCCCGGTCCTTGAAGACGTAGAGCTGGAACCAAAGTGGCCCGTCCGTCACCGCCGCCACCTCCTCGATGCTGTAGGTCGAGGCGGTGGCGACGGTGAGGATGGTGCCAGCGGCACGGGCCGCCCGAGCGGTGGCCAGCTCGCCTTCGGGGTGGGCGCGCTGATGGTAGCCGGCGGGGGCGAGGAGCACGGGAAGCTCAACCGGGACCCGAAGGACCGTGGTCGACAGCTTGCGGGCGCCGACCCCGACCATCACCCGGGGCCGCAGCCGGATGGAGCGGAAGGCGGCGATGTTGTTGGTGTTGGCCTCGAAGCCAGGAGCGCCCTCGCTCCCGAAGAGGACGTCGAAGAGCTCTCGAGGGAGCACCTCCCGGCTCCGTGCCTCGTAGTCGGCGACGGTCAGCAGCTGGTCGCCACGCATCCCACCCTCTCAGCTCCGATCGGCCTGGGGGGCCAAGGCGGCATCGTGTGGCTCCTCCGGCCAAGCGGCAGGGAACCCCGCCACCGCCGCCGCGGCCCCCTCGGGCAGCGTCGGGTCCCAGAGCCGGGCCAGGAACCGGCGGCCGGTGACCCCATCCGAGGCGGGCGACACGAGCCAGCGGATGGGGGGGATCATGATCTCGGCCGGCCATCTGGGGCCCGGCCCCCGCTCCCATGGGGCAGGGGCGCCGGTAGGGCCCCCGGGCAGGAGCGCGTTGACCGTGACCCCCGTTCCCGCCAGCAGCCGCGCCCAGCTCAGGGTCATGGCCTCGATCGCGGCCTTGGAGGGGCCGTAGGGGAGGGCGGTCGCGCGGAGCATCGTGGCCTTGCTGGTGGTGACGTTGATGATCCGCCCCCACCGCTGGCGCAGCATCTGCGGCAGGGCCGCCCGGGTCATGAGGAAGGTGCCGTTGACGTTGGTGTCGATCACCCGCCGCCAGGCGTCAGGCGCCACCTCCTGCAGGGGGGTCCGATGACGCCGGGGAAAGGCAGCGTGGGTCAGGGCCGCGTTGTTGACGAGCACGTCAACCCGCCCGAAGCGCTCCAGGGTCTGGGCCACCGCCCGGCAGCAGTCGGCCTCGTTGGTGACGTCTCCCCAGAGCGGGTGGACGATCCCACCTCCGGACCCGGCCTGCAGGTCCTCCAGGTCCGGGGGGCGGCGGTGATGGAGCGCCGCCACCCGGGCGCCGGCCTCGGCAAGGCCGGCCACCATCGCCCGCCCCAGGCGACCGCCAGCACCGGTGACGATCACCACCCTGTTCGTGCCCATCTCCCTCCAGCTCCTCCCCTGGGCCACCGGTGACGCCTAGCGGGCGTCCATCTCGACCAGGACGTCGTCCCCCTGCTCGACCACGCGGTAGACCTTCACCCGCTTGCGCTCGGGATCGTGCAGGGAACGACCGCTGAGCACGTCGATCTCCCAGCCGTGGCGAGGGCAGCGGAGGACCTCGCCATCCCGCCCGTAGACGAGCTCGCCCACCGCCGAGGGCAGGTTGGTGCCGGTGAGCCGGCCCTGGGAGAGGTGAGCGCCGTGATGAGGGCAGAGGTCGCGCAGCGCGTGGAAGGCATCGCGCGTTCGGCAGAGCACGATCTGCACCCCCCCCACCCGGAAGGCGCGCATCGCGCCCACCTCGAGGTCCTCGCGATGGCAGAGGAAGTACCTGGTCGGCATGCTCACACCGCCACCGCCGACGGTGACGTCTGGGCAGGCTCGGGGAAGCCGTAGAAGTCGCGCGCGTTGTCCCACAGGATCTTGCGCCGAAGGTCGGCAGGGAGCCTCTTGGGTATGGCCGGGCCCGGATCGTCGAAGTCCCAATGAGGGTAGTCGGTGGCGAACATCAGCATCCGGTCGCTCCCCATCATGTCGACCAGCTGCAGGAGGTGCTTGGGGTCGGGCGGCTCCTCCATGGGCTGGGTCCCGAAGCGCACGTGCTCGCGCACGTACTCGCTCGGCGGGCGCTTGAGCCAGGGGACCTCGCGGCGCAGGGCCCCCCACGATTGGTCGAGCCGCCACATGAGGCCGGGGACCCAGGAAAAACCTCCTTCCAAGAGGACGATGCGCAGCTCCGGGAACCGCTCGAACACCCCGTTGCAGACCAGGCTGAGGAGCCCTGACTGGAACTGCAGCACGTACTGGCAGCGGAGCTCCATGTAGGAGGTCGCCCAGCCATGCACGCTGGGGGCCCCCAGGAGCCCAGCAGGGGGCGATACGTGCATCGCCACCCTGAGGTTGTTGCGGACCGCCGCCTCCCAGATCGGGTAGTACCGCTCATGGCCCCAGGGCAGCTGTGGCGAGGGCATCGGCAGGTTGACCTGGACCATGCTCGGATGGCCGCCGACCCGGTCGATCTCCTGCGCCGCCAGCTGGGGCTCCTGGGCGGCCACCGCCACCGACCCCTTGAAGCGTGGATCGAAGGACAGCCAGCGGTCGATCAGCCAATCGTTGTAAGCCGTGGCCAGGGCGGCGGCAAACTTGCCCTGGGGCATGGCGGTGAACTGGTGAACGTAGGTCCCGACCAGCATCGCGCAGGTGATCCCGTAGCGGTCGAGGAGCTGCTCACGCACTCGATCGGGGAACATGTCGTCACTGCTGTTGTCGGGATGGATGAGGTCGAGCCGGGTCCCGCCCTGCGGATGCAGGTAGGGGTGCTTGGCGGGGAGTCGGGACAGGCTGTCCCGGTTGAAGTACATGTGCCACTGCGGCGGCAGGTAGGGCAGGAGCTCGGTGATCGACCGCATGCCCTCGTGGACGTCGCAGTCGGCGATCGGCTGGGGAGCTGCGCGGCCCGGATACTCATGCTCTGCCATCGTCGCTTGCCTCCTCCGCCTCTATGTGGAAGGCCGACGCACCGCACCAGAACCATTGGGGCAGCTCGGCGACCAGCACGGCTATCATACAGTATTCTCATCATAATGCATGCTCTAGGCCACCTCTTCGAACCGAGGAGGGCAGGCGGCAAAGCCCGCCGCTGGCGCTGATCGACGACCGCGCCGGGCTCCCCTCCCCGGGTGCGGCTTGAGCCCGGGGGACGTGGGTGGCTGGAGGATGAGCTCGGGGCCGAGCGACCGGCTGGGGGATCGTCGGCCACGGGGATGCCGGCGCCAGGCGGCGTCGTAGCCCAGGGCCGCATCTCGCCGAGCCGGGGATGCTCGCCTCGAAGGTCGAGGCGGAGGCCTCCACGAGCTGAGCCAAGGTCAGCCGGCGCTCGAGACGAGCGCGCCCTGCTGGCCACCACGGACGGGGCGAGGAGGCCCCCTCCGGAGCCGTGGGCCAGCGCTCAGATGCCCGCCCTGGCCAGCTCCCGAGCCGCCAGCTCGGCGCCCTGGACCAGCGACCGGAGCTTGGCCCACGTGACGGTGGGGACCACGGTGTGGCGACCGGCGAAGGTGCCGAAGCCGCAGTCCGACCCCCCCACCACCCGGTCTGGCCCGACCACCCGGCAGTAGTTGAGCAGCCGCTGGGCGACCAGCTCGGGGTGCTCGACGTAGTTGTTGGTGGAGTCGATCACCCCCGGGATCAGGTAGCGGTCCTCGGGGAGCCGGACCTCCTCCCAGACCCGCCACTCGTGGCCATGCCGGGGGTTGGCCGCCTCGATGGCGATGCCGGCTGGCTTGGCCCGAAGGATCACGTCGACCACATCGCGGAGCGGCACGTCGTAGTCGTGCGGCCCCTCGTAGTTGCCCCAACACACGTGCATACGCATGCGATCCGCAGGGATCTTGGCCACCGCATGGTTCAGGGCCTCGACGCTGAGCTCGGCCTCTCGTCGGAAGTCGTCCAGGGTCCGGTCGGCGAAAACGGAATGGCGGCTCATGGCCAGGTCGGGGCAGTCGATCTGGAGGACGATGCCGGCGGCCGCGATCGCCTCGTACTCCGGCCGCATGGCCTCGGCCAACGCGACCAGGTAGGCCTCCCGGCTCCGGTAGTACTGGTTGGTGAAAAAGTGGCTGATCACCCCTGGGGACGCCGCCGTCATGAAGAGTCGGTCGAGCGCCACGCCCGCTCTGGCCGCAGCCGCCTTGAGCAGGGCGATGTCCCTGTGCACCGCCTCCGCGTCCTTGACGCGCACCTCGCCGTTGCACGCCGGGGCGGTGAGGCTACCGCGATCCAGCTGCGCCTCCCAGCGCTCGGCGAAGTCGGGGTGAGCGTCCATCTCCGGCCGCCTACGCCCCGGCCAGTCCGCCTCCCCATCGAAGCCGGTCAAGCGATCCCGCACGTACCAGGCATAGCCGACCTTGCCCATCTCACCATCGCTGACCAAGTCGAGGCCGACCTCGGCCTGTCGGCGGACGACGTCCATCACCGCCTCCTGGACGGCGTCCTCCAACCCCGCCCGCTCGTCGCCCCGGTCCCGGGCGATGAGGAGCTGGGCAAGCCGGCTCGGCCTCGGCAGGCTGCCGGTGTGCGTCGTCAGCAGGTGCCCAGCGGGGCTGGGCAAGGAACCGGGCATCATCGTCGCTCCTCCTTCCTGGCAGGACCGAGACGGCCTCGAGGCCCCGGATCCCGGTAGGTGCGCGCGCCGGCCCCCCTCGTCCTCACCGTACGGCGATGGCGTTGGCCGGCGATCCCACGCCGCCGGGGAGATACAGCGGCACCGAGACGAAGAGGAACTCCCAGCGTCCATCCTCGGCGCAGGCCCGGGCGAGGGCGTCGAAGTCGAAGAACTCGCCCAGCGCGAAGCCGAGGAGGGGCAGCAGCCTGCGGTGCAGGGACCCGACCGTGCGATCGCCCGGGGACACCTCCACGGCCGGATTGTCACAGGCGATGGCGGCCAGGTGCCGATTCCACAGCCACCGGGCCATCGTCTCGTCGGCCGCCAGGCCAACGAAGTCGTGGGACGACGACGCGGCACGCCGGCCCGCCTCGTCGAGGCCTCGGTAGCGCGTCATCCAGCCCGTGCGCACACAGAGGATGTCACCGGTGCCAACCTCCACGCCCTGGCGATGAGCGGCACGCTCCAGGAGCTGGGCGGGCACCGAGCACGAGGTGAAGGGATCGTAGCCGGCAGACGCGGACTCCAGCTCCGGGGTCAGGTCGAGGAGCACGCCACGGCCCACGATCCCATGGCAGACCCAGTGCTCGATGCCGAGGGGCCCGGGCCCGGGCGTCGGCTCGAGGCCGGCGCGGCCGCCCCAGAACCCCGCCTCCCTGGCCTGCACGTGGCGGAGGCCGTCCCAGTGCGACGCCCCCTGGAGGAAGAAGTTGTCCAACCGATCATCCCAATAGTTGCGATCGACCCTGAAGACCGTGTGACGGAGGGGATCACGGCCGTAGAACGGTGGGTCGACCGCCCCCAGCGGCAGGACCAGGTTGTAGACGGTCCCCTCCCGGACCAGCCCCGTGGCCTTCCGGACGCGATCGGGGGAGAGGAGGTTGATCGTCCCCAGCTGGTCGTCGGGGCCGAAGACCCCCCACGCGTGGCGCAGCCCCAAGGACGGGACCAGCGGCAGCTCGTCGTACTCGGGGAGGACCCGGTCGTCCCCACCCCCCGCCTCGCCCATCCCGCTCACCCCCCGGCGGGACGCTCTGGCCGCCCACGCTCAGGGGCAGCCGAGGGATCGGGCTCGGGGCCATCGAGCAAGGGAAGGCGCCCACCGACCCGTTGCGCACCCCCAAAGGGCCCATCCCGCCAGGCGACGGCCTCACGGATGCCGTCCGACCTGATCTTCTCCAAGAACTGGCCAGCCCGGTCGGTGCTATGGGCGAGATGGTTGTAGACCATGGTGGTCTTGAGGATGGCCTCAAGGCCGAGGATCTCGAAGGCGGAGTTGACCGCCTCCTTTTGGATGGAAAGCGTCTCCAGGCCGACGTTGGCGATCCGGCGAGCCAGCCATTCGACGTACTCCTCAAGCTGCTCGCCGGGCACGGCCTTGGTGACCATCCCGATCGCCTCCGCCGTCTTGCCGTCGATCGAGTCGCCAGTGAACAGCAGCAGCTTCGCCCAGCGGGGGCCCAAGGTCAGGGCCCAAAAGCCCAGGAAGGGCTCGAAGCCGAGCGCCCGTGCCTCCGGGCTCCCGATCCGCGCCTCCTCCTCGATGACCACCACGTCGGCCGCGCCCATCAGGGAGATGCCTCCGCCGATGCAGTAACCATGCACCTGGAGCACGATCGGCTTCGGGTATTGCCAGAGCGTCCGATAGAGGAAGCGGCCGATGCGCAGGCTGTTCTGCCGATCGTCGTACCGCGTGCCGCCGAAGAAGCTGTTCAGGGCCTCCAGATCGCCACCGCTGCTGAGGCTGCGTCCGTTGCCCTTGATGATCACGGTCGCGATGTCGGTCTGTGGGCGCAGGAGCTCCAGCGCCGCCTCGAGATCGGCGCGCCACTCGTCGTTCATCGGGTTGTTCTGCTCGGGGCGGTTGAAGACGATGCGCGCGATGGGCGCCTCCCGCTCCACGTACATCGCCCCGTTGGGCATGTCTGTCCTGGACACTTCCACCTCGCCTGACCTCAATGCCGCTCGGGCGACGTCGCCTCGGCCGACCCGGCGACCGAGCTCAAGCCATCCCTTGCCGCGGCGAGCCTTCTCCAACCGTCGAGCGGAAACCCGCGACGTCCCGGAACGAGGACCTGCACACCGACATGGTCCGCGCCAGCCTCGAGGTGCTCCCGCACCCGCTCCAGCGCCGCCTCCGGGCCCCCCCAGGCAACCAGCGCGTCCACCAGGGTGTCGCTGCCCCCACCGCTCAGCTCCTCCTCCGGGAACCCCATGCGGGCAAGGCTTCGCCGGTAGTTGGGAAGGAGGAGCGTCGTGCCCAGGTACTCGCGAGCCAGGGCACGGGCCCGAGCCGGGTCGGCGTCGAGGACCACGTGTTGCTCAGGTGCGAGCAGCGCCCTCGCGCCCAGCAGCGAACGGGCCTTGCGAGCGTGCTCCGGGGTGACGAGGTAGGGATGGGCCCCCCGGGAGCGGGCCGCGGCCAGCGCCAGCATCCGTGGCCCGAGGGCGGCCAGGAACCGGCTGGCAGCCGGCAGGGGCTGGGGAGCACCGTCCAGTTGGTCAAGGTACCGGCCCAGGCTGACCATGGACCCCGGGGGACGGTGGCCGATGCCGAAGCCAAGCAGGAGCCGGCCGGGATGCGCGGCCTCGATCCGGCTCGCCATGGCCGCCACCTCGGTAGCCGGATGGGCCCAGATGCTGACCACCCCCACCGCGATCACCAGCCGCTCGGTTCCGGCCAGGAGCGCCGCCAGGCGGTGGCCCAAGCCTGGACCGCCACCGGGCATCCAGGCGACGCTGAATCCAAGCGCCTCGATCTCCCTCGCTGCCTCCACAGCCTCGGTCTCGGGACCGTGACGGAGTCCGCTGCACCAAACGCCGATCCGCCCCAGGTCCACGGTCGACCATAATACCGTCATTTCGGATATCACGACCGCTCCGCGGCGGTTGAGCCCGGCCGCCGGGGCAGCCGACGCCACGGAGCGCGAGGGGCATCCTCGGCCCCTGCTCCGGTGGCGCTCGCGCCACCGGACCTTCCGGCTCAAGCCATCGCCAGATCGTCCCTCGCCGACGATCCAGGGCCACGATCTGGCGGGGAGCCGACGAGAGGTCCAGCTGCAGGTCGGGAACGCGGTCCCGTCCCTGCTGGCCAGACAGGATGGTGGCCGAGGCGATCCGCGACCAGCTCTCAGGGCGACGAGCGGCCTCGCCCTTGCCGCGCCAGGTGGCCCTGCCCCTGGGATGATCGCTACCGGGCAGGGCCCGCCAGCTCGGCCATGGTCGCCCGCGCGATCTGGCCCAGGACGCGCCGGATGCCGTGACGACGCGGCTCAGCGGCCACCCAGCTCCATGGTCGCCTCTCCGCCCGCACCGACACGTGGACGTTCACCTCCGCCTGGGACACGCCTCGGCAGCCCTGACCCCGAGCCCCGGCAGGCATCGTGGCTCCCCTCGCATGGCGGCCAGGGCTCGCTGGGCGCTGATGGCGCGGTAGCTGCCGACATGGCCAACCACGGCCATCAGCTCAGGCCCATGCCGCCCGAAGAGGGCCAAGTTGCAACGGTCCTGGGCCCTCAGGCGCCCCTCTCCGGGTGCCAGGGGAGAAGCTGCCGGCCGAGGGCGAGCCCCCCACCTGGCCCATGAAGGCGTCCCCCTCTCATGCATCATGAGGTCGACAGGAAGACATAGGCAAGGCTCGGGACCGGCTTGGACGCGCCCCCAGCCCTATAGGCCCCACCAGGATGCAGCCCTCGGGGTCGAGCCGACGACGCGCCCGGTCTTGCGGAACACGGTGCTGGCGACCTTGATGTTGATCGGCTGCCCGAGCTCGTCTCGCCGGAGGCCGAACTCGCGGCTCTCGCCTCGTTCGTGGTCGTCCACCACGTGAAGCCGTCAGGTCCAGGACGGCGAGGTGCCGCTCGCGTCTGACGCCGTGCTCCCAGCCGTCCTCGATGGCAAGCTCGTCCAGCGCCGGAAGCACGGTCCGGGCAGGGAGGGCGCGGACCTTGCCGCGCGCTCGGAGGCTTGAGCATCGCTCCTCTCCTCAGGCCCCTGGGCTCGCCGCCCCGCTCCCTCCTCGGTGCTCGCGTCGGCGCTACGTGACCAAGCCCCCGACTGAGCTCAACCTCCCCGGTCGTCGACAACCAGCCAGCGCTTGCGAAGGCGCCGAGCCTTGCACGGGCGGGAGCTGATGACGACGACGGCCGGGTCGATCCCAAGGACGGATCGACGACCAGGCCGCCCGACCTCCTCACCAGCTCCTATCGCTCAATCTTGATGAGGAGGCCGAAACCGTTGTCCCCGCATGCGCGCCAGCTCCTGGTTCCCCAACGCCACCCGATCGACCTCGCCAGCGCCGGTGCGAGGCAGCTGGTCCAGGATCTCGACCTGGCGCGGGTACATGTGTCGAGGCATGCGCTGCTTGCAGAAGGCCACCAGCTCCCTCGGGGTGGCATGGGCGCCAGGTCGGAGCCGGACGAAGCCCTTGGCGATGAAGCCGACGAAGGGGTCGGGGACGCCGATCACCGCCGCCTCGGCCACCGCCGGATGCGCCTGCAACCCTGCCTCCACCGCCGCCGCTGAGACCTCGTTGCCCAGCACCACGAAGACGTCGTCACTCATGGGCGCCGGGGATGATCAGATAACCGGGTGGTGGTCGCCGGAGCAAGTCGAGCTCATCCACCCCCAGCGCCTCGGCCAGCCGGCCCAGCTCGAGGGGCTCCAGCTTGCGCTCGGCACGTTCGATGGCGACGATGGTGGCCTCGTCCAGGCCAGCCAGGGCAGCAAGCTGGGCCTGGCTGAGGCCGGCTGCCCGGCGGCGTCTCGCCACCTCCGCGCCCAATTGGGCCCGGGACACAATCACCGTTGGCTCGCCTCCTTCGTCTCCAAGCTCTGCTCCTCCAAGCTCTACTCCCTCCCGAACGGTCTCGCCATCGGGCGCGGGCGCGATGGGACCTCGGCCTGGGCGGTCGGGAGCAGCTGGCGCAGGTCCACCGACTCGTCGCCCAGCTGGGCGGGATCAGGTGCCACGGCGGCCTTGATCAGCGCCATGGCGCGGCGTAGGTCTCGCCCACGATCCATGGCAACCGCCCCCACCAGCCGGCCCCGCTCCAGGTAGAAGGCCACGAAGTTGCGCGCCTCCAGGCTTCCCCGCACCACAGCCGGCTCCAGCCCCACGCTGTGCCCCGCGCACTGGATGTTGTGTTGGTACTGATCCGACCAGAACCAGTGCACCTCGGCGTAGGGCTCGCCCCGACCGAGCATGGAGAGGGCTGCCGCCCGACCCTGGTGGATCGCGTTCTGCCAGTGCTCAACGCGAAGGTGACGGCCGTACAGTGGATGCAGGTGGTTGGCCACGTCGCCGGCGGCGAAGATGGCCTCGACGGTGGTCCGGCATCGTTCATCGACGACGATCCCGTCGTCGACCTTCACCCCGGCCGCGGCCGCAAGCTCAGCCACCGGCTCGACGCCGACGCCCACCACCACGAAGTCGCACCCCAACCGTGCCCCGCGATCGGTGAGGACCTGTCGAACGCGGCCCACGCCCTCGAAGGCCGCCACCCCCTCCCCCAGCACCAGCTCCACCCCGTGCTCGCGGTGAACCGCCTCAACCACACGCCCGATCTCCACGCCCACCACCCGGCTCAGAGGAGCGGGGAGCGGCTCCACCGCCGTCACCCGCACGCCCATCTGGGTCAGGGAAGCGGCCAGCTCACACCCGATGAAGCCCATGCCCACCAGGACTGCCCGCCGCCCGGGCACGGCCTCGGAACGGATGCGATCGGCGTCCTCGACCGTGCGCAGGCTCAGCACCCCGTCGAGATCGTGCCCGGGCACGCCCAGCCGCCGGTTGCGGGCCCCGGTGGCGAGGAGGAGCTGATCGTAGGCCAGCGTCCGGCCGTCGTCCAGCTTGACCCGGCCCCGATAGGGATCGACCTCGACCACCCGCCGGCCGAGGTGGCATTCGATCTCGTGCTCGGCCCGGATCTCAACCGCCTGGGTCAGCCTGGAGAGGGGAACCTCGCCCCGTAGGTATTCCTTGGAGAGCGGCGGCCGCTCGTAGGGAGGGTGTGGCTCCTCGCCCACCAGCACCACCTCGCCGCGGTAGCCGTGTTGGCGCAGCGTCAACGCCGCCGACGCCCCGGCCAGGTTCGCGCCCACGATCACGGCGCGGCGTCTCATCTCAGATCTCGCCCTCCTCGGCCGCCTCCGGCTCGGGGAGGCGACTCGGGTCGGGGAGGCATACCTGAATCATCCCATCGACGATCCGGCAGGGGAACTCGACCAGCCGGCTGCTCTCGGGGTTGATCCCCCGGCCGCTGAGGGCGTCGAACTCCCAGAGGTGGGTGGGGCAGGTGATCTTGGCCCCCTCCAGCTCACCCTCGCTCAGCCTCGAGGCTCGATGCGGGCAGCGGTCCAGAAAGGCGTGAACCTGGTCGTCGACGTTGACCAGCAGCACGTTGATCCCCGCCACCTCCACCCCTAGCATCTCCCCGATCCAGAGCTCTTCAGCAGGCATGATCGCCTGCCATTGGCCGTTCTCCTGCTCAGACACGGACCGCATCGGCCATGCCGCCCTCCATTTGCCGCATCTGCTGGGCATAGACACGAGGCGTCTGGTCGAAGTGACGTTTGAACTCGCTGACGAAGTGGGAGAGGCTGCAGTAGCCGACCTCGCTGGCCGCCTGGCTCACGCTGTACCCGCTCAGCAGCAACAGCCGCGCCTGCTCGAGACGGAGCTGCTTCAGGAAGCGCAGCGGGGGGCTGCCGGTGGTGGCCTTGAAGAGATGGGCAAAGCCGGACTCGCTCATGCAGACCGCGGCCGCGATCTCCGCCACGGTCAAGGGGCGCCGCATCTCCTGGCGCATGTACCGGATGGCGGCGGTCACCACGTTGGGGTTGGCCTCACGCACGGCGCTCTCCAGCAGCCGATCCCGCTGCTCGCAGCGGAGCAGGCGGTAGACGATCTCACGCAGGTAGATCCCTCCCAGAACACCTCGATCGGTGTCCGACTCCAGGCAGCTCAGGAATCGGTGCACGGCGTCCAACAGGCTGCGATCGAGTGGGCTGACGTAGGCTCCCGGTCGTGCCGGTGTCGGCTCGACGCGACAGACCTCCGGGGTCTGCTCCAGGATGGCGTCGTAGATCTCGGTCACCAGGTCGGGTTGGACCTGGAGCACGAAGGAGAGGAAGGGAGCCTCGGGCGAGCCTTGCAGGATCTCGGCTTGGAACCGGAGCCCCCGGGTCATGACCAGGTAGTGGAAGGGATCGTAGAAGTAGTCGACAGAACCGATCCGAACTCGCTTGCGACCCTGGGCGACCATGCACAACGAGAGCGATCGGACCTCGTCCCAGTGTGGGGTGACCCGGGACTCAAAGCGGTAGAGCGCCAAGCCGGGCCAGCGCCCCGGGTTGAGCCCGACCCTCACCGCGTGACGGGCCAGCAGCTCGACCAGCTCGGTCTTGATCAGCCTTCCCAGCTCCTGGTCGATCGCCATAACCGTCCCGATGCTCCCATCGTCGCGCTCAGCCGATCTGAGCCGCCAGGCCGGCGTCGGCCAGGACCCGCTCCCGGGCTGCCGAGGCCGCCGCCGTCACCACCGAGGCGTCCCTGCCCACCTGCGGCAGCTCAGCGAGCATCCGCGCGAGCCCCGCCGCGGCCGCGTCGGCCCTCGGCGCCCAGCGCTCGACCCAGCGCCTCAGCACAGCGGCGTTCTCCCGCCGTCGCCCAATGGCATACCGGACCAGGGCCGCGCTCCAGCGGGCGTTGCGATCGCTGTCCAGGGCCAGGTTGCCCAGGAGGAGCCAGGTCAGCTGGTCGCCGTTGGCATCGGCCACCAGCCCCAGCTGGCGGAGCAGGACCTCGTCCAGGGTCGGGCGCAGGACCAGGTTGACGGCGGACAGGCACTCGCCCCAGTCGTAGGCGATAAGCGCAGCCTCCAGCGCCCTGCGCGCGGGCTGCCAGTCAGGATGGTCCTCCCAGATCTCGCGCTCGCCGGTGGCGAAGCCAACCTCGGGATGGGCGAGCTGGAGCTGTCGGGTGCGGTAGGCGATCAGCGAGACCCGGCGCAGTAGGTCGGCGGCGGCGAACGAGGCGGCATTGGTGATGTAGGAGCTGGGCGCGAAACCGCCCAGGTAGGCCTGGGTCATCTGCAGGGCGTGGGTGGGATAGCGCATGGGGGTGAAGACGGTGGCCAGGACCTTGAGCCAGCGCGCCTCGAGCCGCGCGTCGTGATCGACCTTGGTGTACTCCTCCAGGATCCCCTCGACGACCGTCTCCTGCTCGTCCTGCAGGGTCACGTACTTGCGATAGGTCAGCTCGTCGGGGTCCCGGAAGCCGTTCCAGTCGTCGGCTTGCAGGGGGGAGCGATCACGGTAGGTGAGGAACCACATGTTGGCCGGGGTGGTCGGGTTCGACTCCAGCGCTGCCTCCCTCCCCTCGCGCATGGTGTAGTTGAGGTCATGGGTCAGGATCTCGTAATCGCTGGGCACTCGACGGATCTGGCCGAACCGGCTCCAGGTCCGCAGCCGACGCGGGGGTGCTTGGCTCATCAGGCTGGCTCCTCTCCTCGCGCGTACTCCCAAACCACGTCGTCCGAGGTGTAGGTGATGCGGCCGGCGAAGGCCGACAGCATCGGCTCAAGCTCGCGCATCTCGAAACGGCGCCCGACGTTGCGCTCAATCGTCTCCCGGCTGACCCGCATCCGCCGCTCGCACTGGACCCGTACGTAAGCGCCCCGGTCGATGACCTCGACCTCCTTGTCCGGGTTGTCCTCCCGGATCGCGTTCACGATCGCATCGATCTCGTCCGACATGCGCAGCACCGGCCCCACCGCGTTCCTCATGGCTCCACCTCCGGCGCCCAGTCGACGTAGACGTTCTGAAGTGGCGCGATGCCAGCCTGCGCCACCGTCATCTCCGGTGGGATCACCCGGCCCTGGTAGGTCACCACCATCTCGGCCTTGCGCGGCGCTATGCGCTTGCCCACCACGTGGGCAGCCGTCTTGGCCGCCACCTCTCGCATCGTGTCGGTGTCGAGCACCACCACCAGCTGGGTCACGAAGTCGTTGCCGAACTTGGCATTGATAGGTACGGGTGTCGGCTCGGCCATCCTCTTGTCGTCTCCCTACTCGCCAGCCGCGGCTCCGGCCGTCGCCCGGTACTCCTCAGCCCACTTGTAGTTGTAGGCGTCGTCGCCCATGACGTCCGGGGTGAGGCCCATCCAGGCCAGGATCCCCTCGACCGTCGGAGGCTGGATATCCCCGGTGAGGAGATGCTCGATCACCGTCTTCTGGTGCATGGTGTCTCGGTCCTCCCACCAGATCTGGCGGCAAGGCTTGGAGCAGAAGTGGTAGGTGTACCCGTTGTGCGTGAGCGGGTAGCTGCGCACCGGATATTTGTCGTTGTTGGGGGAGGCGGCGGTTCCGATCGGCAGATGGCAAAGGTTGCACAGCCAGGGCAAGGTCTCGGGCAGCGTCTTGTCGATCTCTCCCTGGATCACGTTGCGAATCAGCTGGTCCCAGATCCAGCCGAACTGCTGCTCCCACCGCGGGTACTTCTCCCTCAGCCACTCGCGCTCGGCCCTCGACACCCCGGCCTGCGGTTTCCACCAGACCGTTGGCCGCCAGAACCAGACCCCGAGGTGGAGGGAGTGGTGCCATGTCTCCAGCCCGGCCAGGAACTCGTCCCAGTACCACGGCCTCCTCAGACCGTAGTCCTCCAGCAGCCGGATGAACTCGGCGATGATCCACTCCTCCATGAACTCCTTGTAGGATTGCTTGCGGTGCTCGAGGGGGGTGTAGTAGTCCATGCCCGGCCCGGTCAGGATCGAGAACAGCCGGGCCGAGACCCAAAAGGTCTTGTCGATCACCCACTGGGCCCGCTTGGGATCGTGCTGCATCAGGATCTCGAGGGTGGGACCACCCTGCTGTGCGTGCCGGGCCTCGTCGGTCTGGGTCGACGAGATCATGTTGGCGAAGCTGATGTCGCCCGAGCCTAGAGCATCGGCGGCCAGGGCCACGAACTGCAGGTTGGTGAAGCCGGTCTCGAACGTGAACGGCAGCTGCAAGGCGATGTCGACGGCGTTCGGGTTCATCATCATCCCGTCGAAGGTCGCCCGGGCTGCGATCATGCCCCACTCGTTGGTGTGGTAGGCCTTGGTGGCCCAGTCGTACTGGGGATCCTTGCTCACGAACTCGTGAGCCAGGGCCAAGTCCATCTGCGTGTGCCGGATCTCGTCCAAGGCACCGTAGACAGCCATGTTCCGCCAGCGGGGAGAGAGCCCGAAGCGTGCCATCCGCATCTCGGAGAGGACCGCCAGGTACTCGATCAGCGACACGGCGCCGAAGTGCTGCTTGGCGGTCGACTTCCAGCCCTGGTCGAGCTGGTCGAACACGTTCGATTTCTGCAGCGCGGCCTTGACCGCGTAGACCGAGGCCTCCTTCTCACGCTGGGTGGCGACGTAGTCGTGGTAGGCGACCTTGTAGGGCTCGTCCCACTGCTTCCAGGCCTCTTTGGGAACCTTCCCAGCGCCCGACATCCACTCTGGGAAGACAGCCTCGTCATCCACGTAGGCGAGGCTCCACTCACAATCTCGCGCGATGTCGTACCACTCCTCGCGCTTCATCCGCGTCATGCTCTCCTCCTTCGTCCCGTCGGCCCGTCGCCCTCAATCGACCTCCAGGTGGCCGAGCTGGCGGTACCAGTCAGCTGAATCCCAGTAGGCGGTTATCTCCTCGATCTGGCCCTCGGGGCTGACCCGGAACCGGAACAGGTGCGGCAGGTCGTAGCGCCGGCCCTGGTTGCTGATCGCGCCGAAGGTCTTGGCCTGGGTCCCGGATATGACCACCTCGACGGCCACATTGCCACGGTCGTCGGCGGTGATCGACGTCACCCGGTTGGTGAGGTCGGGGAAGCTATCGATCAGCGTCGTCCAGAAGGCCTTGCCGATGGTTCGAACCTTGCCGTCACCACGGATCACGCGCTGCCGGGTCCAGACCTCGAACGGGACGTAGTGGAAGTCGGCGTTCTCTGAGCAGAGCTCCACCATCCGCTCCACGTCGTGGGCCCGATAGGCGTCGAAGAAGGCGGTCACCGCCTCGACCGGGGTCAACGCACTCACGCTCATGCCAGGTCGCCCTCCCTACGCGATGATGCTCACCCGATCGAGACGCTTGACGCCCAGGCGCCGATAGAGGCGGTTCTGGCACCAGTAGGCTCTGACCCGGTCGATCCTTCCCGCCTCGACGTGGAGCAGCCAGACCTGGTCCAGGTCCATGTGCTTCTCCTGGTTGACCACCCCGAAGAAATCTGCCGCCTGCACTCCTTCCACCACGACCTCGGCCACCGCTGTCCCGTCGGAGCCGACGAACAGGCGCTTGACGTGCACCTGCAGGTCCGGGAACGCCCGCACCAGCTCCTCCAGGTAACAACGACCCACCTCCGCCGCCGGGCCCTGGAGCTTGAGGGGAACGAGGTCGACCGTCGCCTGGGGCTCGACCAGCTGGAGCGCTCCCTCGACGTCGTGGGCCCCCATACGCTCCAGGAACGCCCGGGCTAGCGAGGAGGCCGACCCGTCTGACGTCCCGCCGTGGGAGAAGGCGCTGCTGACCTCGGTGACGCTCACCTGACCCCCACCCCCAGCCTCTTGACGATCGCGTCGGCGACGGCCTCGGACGCCTGCGGGTTCTGGCCAGTGATCAGGTTGCGATCCACCACCACGTGGGACACCCAGGCCATGTCGCCGTCGTCGAACACCGCGCCCGCGTTCTTCAGCCTCGACTCCAGGTACCAGGGCATGCCCAGCTGGCCGTAGAGCGTCTGGTCCTCCTCCTCGTCGGTGAACCCCGTCATCTTGTAGCCGTCGAAGAGCCAGCCTTGGTACCCCTCGCCTGCCGACAGCAAGGCCGCCGAGCCGTGACAGACGGTGGCGATGGTGCGATCACGGGCGTGAAGCAGGTGCAGCACCCTTCGGACGTGGGGGCTCCCCGCCAGGTCCACCATGGGGCCGTGCCCACCGGGGACGAAGACCGCATCGAAGGACTGGATCTCCTCGTCCGTCATCCGGCTCAGATCGAGCGGGCGCTGGAGGGCCTCGATCGCCGCCAGCCGCTCCTGAGTGCGTCTGGCCTCTGCCGCCGAGTCGGCTTGAACCTGGTCGGCCAGCTCGCGCAACCGCGGCAGCGACACGTGAGCGGTCACCTCGGCGTCCGAGCCCAGCACCTCCACGTAGTTGCGGTCCTCGCGCCACGCCGTGCGCGCGTTGCGCGCCACCAGACTGCGGGCGGTGTCCGGGTCGAGGTCGGATTGCAACAAGGCCAGGAGCACCCGGCGGGCAGCGATCAGATCGAGTCCGGTCAGCTGGTGCAAGGTGACCCGGATGTCATCCACGTCAGGCGCGAAGGTCCTGATCACGGAGGACAGGAAGTCCTCGTCCTCGTCCGGGTAGTGGAAGAAGGGCTCCAGGCTGTAGGGATCGACCTGGGGAGGCTGACCGTCGGGAGTCGCCACTACCACCTCAAGGCCCGCGGCGACGAAGCGATCATAGGGTTTGAGGACCTCCTCGGCGAAGTACCCTGTCGGGTGCGACTGGTCACGTGCGAGCGGGAACTCCCGAGCGCTCGTCACGATCATCAACACTCTGGCCACGGCGATGTCCTCCTCCTACACCGGCTGGCTCGACGCGGAGCGACAAGGCTTCGTGCAGTCTTGGGTCAATTGTCTCGTCAACTTTTTGCCCTGAACTGCTCGATTTGCGCCGAAAGCTGCACGTCCCCTGGAGCCTCAAGCCCGCGCTCGAACGGCCCCTGGCTCGCGAATGCCGCCGGGACCGAGGCCGACGGGTGGGCCGGCCCGGGCCACGGCCCACCTCGAGGACATCGCCCCCGGGTCCCCAGGCCGGTTCGGAGCCGGCGCGTTGGGGGACTGGGCAGTGGGCATAGGGACACCGGGGCGAGGATGCTGGCAGCGAGGTGGAGGGCTGGGCTGTGGGCCCAGCCAGGACGCCACTGGCGCAGACGGCCCCGCAGCCAGGGGCGCATCGGGGCGACGGTAGGCACACGCCCGGCATGCTCGAAGCCTGGGCCGACGAGCCACGCCGCATGACGCGAGGATGTCCGCTCGACCGCCCGACCGCGCTGGAGATCACCCGTCGCTTCGAGCCATCAGCCACGGCCCGAGCCTGGGCCCAAGTCCCCGACCCGGCGGCGGGGGCCCTCTCTCGCCCTGGGTCGGCAGCCGGGTGTCTCGGCCCCGGGCCCCAACCCTGGTGCTCCTGGCCCTGCACCTCCGCCGGCCCACCTGGCGCCTACCGCCGGGGCGTGCCTGGTCATCCGGTTCGCCGCAGGCCCCCTCTCCCCTCACCACGCCGCCCAGCCAGGGCAATCAGCCTCGCGCGAGGGACCGCGCCCACCCCCATTAGCTCGCGGCCCAGGGTGCTGCCCCTCAAGCCAGCCCTCTGACCCCGCGACCTACGGGCAGGAGGCCCGCGACGATCGACCCTCAATGCCTTCTGCACCCGGAGCTCCGTAGGCTCGAGTCGCAGCAGCTTGGGGTCGCGACGCCCCCTCCCCCGAAAGGTCCACATCAGTAGGGACCTCTCATGCACGTCCGCGTCCAGGCGGCGCCCATCTCCGCTCGCGCAACCGCCGCTCGCTGCGATGTTGGAGAGCTTGCCGAGCCGGCTCGACTCGGGCAGGAGCGCGACCGGCCGCTGGTGCGCGAGGCCGGCGGCCCAAGGCTACTTCAACGCGAGCGCATTGGCGGACGACCCAGCCCCACCGGGCTGATTCAGGGGAGCGGAGACGAACATGCCCTCGTACACGCCGTCTCGCGCGCAGTCCTCTGCAAGCGGGTCCAGCACGAAAAGCTCGCCGACCGCCAGGCCGAGCAAGGGGATGAGTCGATAGTGGAGAAAGCCATCCAGCCGGCTGAGATCCGGGGGCCAGGCCTCCAGGGGAGGTGTGTCGGAGGCGACAGCGGCCACGTGATGGTCCCACAACCAGGCTGCCGTCCTCTCCTCGCATGCCAGCCCCGGCGCTGGGAACCGAGGCGTGGCGGCCATTCGCTGCCGAGCCGTCCCATCCAATGACTCGTACCAACCCACCCAGCCAAACCTCAGCAGCAGGATGTCCCCAATCTCAAGGGCCGTCCCTTGCGCGGCAAGCACGGCCTCGAGCTCCTCGACACCAACCTCGACCCTCTGATCACAGGCCAGCGGCTGTCCGGAGGCCGCCCGAGCCCCCGCGATGTCAACGAGCACAAACCTGCCGGCGATGCCTCGGCGTGCCCAGGCGTCGATGGTGTTCTCGCCCCGCAGGATATCGCTCATCTTGCGGCCATTGTAGAACCAACCATCAGGGGTGCCTATATGCGCCAGCGAGTCCCACTGTGAGGAGGCCTGCGGGTAGAAGTCATCGTAGTGATCATCCGTCCCAGGATGAGCGATCTCAGTGAGATCGTGCACCTCATGCTTGAGAGCGCGTCTCCCAAACAAGGGAGGGTCGGGCAGTTGCAGGGACCAGTTGAGCGAGAACACGGCCCCTCGCCTGACCAGTGTCGCCGCTCTGCGAACCCTCTCCTCAGTAAGGAGGTTGAGCGTGCCGATGTCGTCATTCATCCCAAACACGCCCCAAGCCGCCCCCTTGGGGTACGAGCCATCCAACGGGAGCTCAGCATAGCTGGGGAGCCGTGATGGGCCGCCTCGACTCGGTTTCCTCAAATTACCCCGATCGCCTCCTAGACCAACCCAACAAGGCTCACTGGTGGGCCGACGCCCCGGTGATCAAGCTCACCACCTCATGCGGCGTCGTCTCGGACTTGAGCACATCTGCCACCTTTCGGCCACGACGCAACACCACTATTCGAGAGCAGATCGTCCACAGGTGCTCGAGGTTGTGGGTGACCACCACCATCGCCAGCCCATGCGCAGTCATCCGCTCGATCAACCCCAGCACCTCTCTCGACTCCGCAACCCCGAGCGCGGCCGTCGGCTCATCGAGCAGGAGGAGGCTCCTTCCCCAAAACGCCCCTCGGGCCAACGCGATCGCCTGGCGCTGCCCGCCTGACATCCTGGACACGGTGAGGCCCCTGGCCCTCGAGACATGGACATGGAGATTGTCGAGGGCCGCGTGGGCGGCCTCTCGCATCGCCCTCTTGCGTAGGAAGCCGATTGGCCACGACAGACCCTTGCTAACCATCTCCCGGCCCAGGAAGAAGTTCTCCGCGATCGTGAATCGATCGATCAAGGCGAGATCCTGGTAGACGGTCTCGATACCCAGCCTGCGCGCAGCGTTGGGGTTCGCTATCGTCACCCGCTCACCACGGACTCTGATCTCGCCGGCCGAAGGCTGGTAGACCCCGGACAATATCTTGATGAGCGTGGACTTGCCCGCTCCGTTGTCGCCGACCAGCCCCACGGTCTCGCCCTCGTGGATATCCAGTGAGACATCATCCAACGCGTGCACGTGGCCGAACCACTTCTGGATCGCGCGGGCCCGAACGAGCGGCTGGTCCCGCGTCGCGCGATCATGACCGCCGGTCGTCCTTGGAGCGCCGTTGTCAGTCGCGGGCATAGCGTCTACTCAAGGTGCTGAGGGCAACGGCGACCACCAGAAGGCCGCCTGCGAACGCGTACTGTGCGAAGGTAGGCGCTCCAAGTATGGCCAGCCCGTTGTAGCCAACCGCGACGGTCAAGATGCCCACTGCGGTCCCAAGGATGTGGAACTCGCCATCCCTGAGCGCCGCCGACCCGAGGAAGGCTGCTGCGTACGACTGAAGCAAATACACGTCTCCAGCGGTGGTGTCACCGTTGCCAAGTATGGCAGAGAGCATGATCCCAGTGCCAGTGGCGCAGACCCCGGCCAGCACGAAGGCTGTGATCCGCGCGCCGTCGACACGGACCCCGAGGCGCCTTGCGACATCGATGTTGTTGCCGGTTGCCTTCATGTGCTGGCCGAGCGTGGTGAGGTTGAGCAGCACCCACAGAACCAGCAGGACGCCGACCATGATCAAGATTGGATAGGGCACGCCAGCCAAGCTGCCGAGGCCGATACGGGTCAGCCCTCGGCCAGAGCTAAGCTGGATCGGCACGCCACCTGAGTAAGCGTAGTTGAGGCCGATGATGAGCGTTCCGGTCCCCAGGGTCGCGATGAAGGCATTCACGCCCAGCTTGGTGACGATGAGGCCATTGACGATGCCGAAGACGACGCCGAGCCCCAGCACCGTCAGGATCGCGACCGGGATGGGATAGTGCTGTCGCGCCAGGAGCCCCACGACGAGAACGCCCGCGAAACTGGCCTGATAACCGACGCTGAGGTCAAAGTCGCCCGCCACGAGCACCATGGTGAGGCCAGCAGCTATGACCGCGCCGGGAGCCATGTCCGCCAGGATGTTTCGAAAATTCTCGAGGGTCCCGAAGGCGCTCGGCGAGGCGACCCAGAAGACGACGACCATGCCGACGAGCACGATCAGCGTCCCGTACGTTCCGAAGAACATGAGCGCTCGGAGGTGGAGCGGGCGACCCGCTCGACGCTCTTCTGGCTCCTGGGAGCCGAGCTCAGCGACGTCGGAGTCGACGGCGTGCGTGGGGCCGCCTTCGACCCCACGTACGCCAGGCTTGCGAGGCGGTCGGTCGTCCCGTGCAGCCACTCGTCGCCTATCGCTAGCTATTGGCCACACCGGGATGTTGGGCTTCAAACTGATCGATGTTGCCCTTGTCGACGATCACATAGGGGCTGGGAACGTCCTTTGCCTTCCAATTGCTATTGCCCACCATCTTTGGGAGATCATCGATGATGGTACTGCTGGAGGCAACCAGGTCGAGCCAGAGGGTGGCCGTCATCCAGCCATCCTTGATGGCCTGGAGCGCCGGGGGGGTTCCGTTGAAGCTATAGACCTTGACATCGGTTCGGTTCGCCTGCTTCAGCGCTGCGATGGCACCCATGGCATTGTCGTCGTAGCAGTTGAAGATCGCGAAGCTCGAGGCAGAGCCTGGAGGGTTGGCCGCCAGCCAGGCAGCCGTCGCCGCCTGCGACGTCTCAGCGGCACCAGGGATCGAGATCTCGTGATCGGTCAGCTGGATGCCAGGATGGGCTTTGGCGGCGGCGTCCATCGCATCCGCGCGCTCTCGGCAAGGCAAGCCGGGATGGTAGGTGAGGTTGAGCACCTTGCCCTGGTCATTGATCTGCCTGAGCATGTAGTTCACCATGGGGCCGGGAATCCCGGTGTCGATCGCCAGCCCCACACCATCGCCAAGGCCCCCACCTGCGTCGACCACGGGGATCCCCGCCTGCCGCGTGGCCGCCAGGCCTTCGGTCAGGGAGGAGGCCGGGAAGACGGTGACCAAGATCGCGGAGACCTTCCTCGTGACCAAGGCCCTCATGGCCGTGTTGGCATTCGCCAGGCTCCCGTTGGCGTCGACGCTGTCGACCTTCCATCCTTTCTTCTCCATCCCTGCCTTGACAGCGTCGAGAAAGCGGTTGGTGATCACATCCGAGGTGGAGAAGGTGACGATGCCGAGAGTCTGCTGACCTGAGCTCGTCGATCCTGAAGAGGGAGCTCCCCCGCAGGCAGCGGCCAAAAAGCTGAGGCAAATAGTGCTCAGGCAAACTATACGTCTGATCACGTCATTAACCCCCTCACTTCAACTAAGCCGACGGCTCATGCTCCCCTCAGCCTCACCGGGCCAGCAGGCCCAGGCTGGGCTTCTCCTGTGCCCAAGGATGAGCCTGCTCGTACGCTGCTGCGACCCGAAGCACGAGTCGGTCCTGGTGCGGTCCAGCCGCAATTTGAAGACCAACAGGCAGTCCCTCGTGGGTGAAGCCGCATGGGACCGTGATCGCCGGGAACCCCGTGAGGCTGAAGGGATGCACCAAATAGTTACGGCGCAGCCCAGCGCTGAGTGGTCGTCCGGCGATCTCCCACGGTCCTTGCCGCCCATCCGCCGTGCTGATCATGTTCAGCGGCCATGCGACCAGGGGCATGGTGGGCGAGACCAGCAGGTCGAAGCGGCTGAACGAGTTCAGCGCTTGCTCATAGAACTGCGAGCGCTGCGCCAACGCTTCGGCGTACTGGACGGCGCTGTAACGGTTGCCATCCTCGATGATCCGCAGCAATGTCGGTTCGACCCATTCCGGTCGACGCCTGGCCAACTCCCCCACATCCCTCGCATAGGCGACACGAAACAGTACCCACGCGAAGTCGCTGGGGTTCTCCCATCCGGGGGCAGCCTCCTCAACCTCGCAGCCGATGTCCTGCAGGGCCTCGATCGCCTTCCGGCAAATCGCAGCCACCTCCGGATCGACGATCCCATACCCAAAGGTCTCCGTCCACCGCACCCGCAACGGAGGCAGCGGCTCGTCCAGCCCGGCAAGATACCCTTCGCCGGGTGGGGCGATCGAAAGGGGATCCCTGGGGTCGTATCCGGCCATGGCATCGAGCATCATCGCCGCGTCCCGGACGGTCCGCGCGATGGGCCCGTGGGTAGCTGTGCGCGCCCAGTAATCGGCCTTGGGGAAGTAGGGGACGATCCCGGCGGACGGCTTGAGGCCGACAACGCCGCAGAACGACGCTGGGATCCGGATCGACCCGGCGCCATCGGTGCCGTGCGCGATCGGCCCAAAGCCGGCGCACACAGCCGCGGCAGCGCCCCCGGACGACCCGCCTGCCGTACGCTCCAGGTCCCAGGGGTTAGCGCACGGCGGGCCGAGCAGGTTGTCGCAGCTGTCCTTGTGGCCGAAGTGAGGGGTGTTGGTCTTACCGATCAGTATGCCACCGGACGATCGCAGACGCATCACCACACTGGCATCAGACGTCGGCACGTCGTGCTCATGCCATTTGGAGCCGTACGTCGTCCGGACACCCGCCGTGGCGATCAGGTCCTTGATGGAGTACGGGATCCCGTCGAGGCAGCTGAGGCGGCGACCGTGCAGGGCGCGCGATTCAGCCTCACGAGCCTCCTTGAGCGCAAGCTCTGGCGTCACCGTCAGGAACGCGTGGACGTGAGGATCCAGCTCCTGAACACGCTCAAGCACGGCTTGGGTGACCTCCACCGGAGACACCTGCCGTGCCCCGATGAGTCGGTTGAGATCCCACGCGGACGTGTAACAGAGCTCTGTGGCCGATGCGGACATAGGCTAGCGCTCCGCAAGGTTGGGGCAACGCCTCAGGCCCGCATCGGACAAGCCCACCGGGTCTAAAGCGTCGGCGTGTCTTTCCTCGTCGACCCGCATGATCGACGACCTGATGAGGATTGGGGAGCTGTACGGGCGTCCCATCATCGAGTCCTGGCCAGGAATATAATCGGACGTTCGAAATAAGTCAAGCGAGGGGGGAGGCTCTCGCCGAGGGATGGGAGCGGGGGGTAGTCGGACGGCGAGGTGGGGGGCGACCCGAGAGAGCAGCTGCCCGGAGCCGCTGGCGCTGGCCATGACAGCGTCGGTTCGCCCTCTTGTGAGGCCTCCGCCGCCACCCCTCCCCGGTCATCGCGGCCGCACCGCCAGGAGCAACGTCCGGACCCCAGGCGTGCCGATGGGCCCCCCTCCCTCCAGCCCCAGCGGTCGGTCACCTCCTCGTGGTCGAGGCCCAGCCTCCCTGCCCAGCTCGAGGTCCTCTGCGATGCGCCCCGGGCGCAGGCCACCCAGACCATCGTCCCGACGGCCTCAGGGCGTCTGGAGGGGGAGCGCTCGCGCTCCCCGGAGCCTGGGAGCCCAGCAGCCAGGCCTCTCCGCCACCCCCTGGAGGCCGGGACCTGGAGCGTTGTCGACCACCCGGAGCCGGGCGAGCTCGTCCCCCCGGTCCCGAGCGCGCGTTCCGGTGGAGGGGCCAGCCGCCGGGCTTTCGCAGCCCGGCCGCCTTCCCGACCCGGAGAGGCCGCCGGCACGGCCCGGCGAGTCGGTCACCTGATCCCGGGGGACGCCCCGGCGTGACCGCTCGTGTGTCCGCTGCCGATCAACGCTCCGATCTGGACCGGCAGGTGGCGGGTGCTGCCGCTTGGGCGGCCCAGGAGGGGCTCGCCGTCGGGCGCCTTCTGACCGAGGTTGGCTCGGCGCTGAACGGAACGC